>Ga0209629_10004263_pt1 | contig 10532 bp, 8 predicted proteins | sample TergutCu122P5_FD_187286 | JGI IMG/M metagenome (GOLD analysis project Ga0209629, IMG submission 187286) | Cubitermes ugandensis P5 segment gut microbial communities from Kakamega Forest, Kenya - Cu122 P5 (SPAdes) (version 2) | ecosystem: Host-associated > Arthropoda: Insects > Digestive system >... | reverse complement strand
CGGATCCCTCGTTTAATATGTCGCAGTCGTATATCTTTTTGAACGCGCACTGACCATATTCATTGGCGAAGGTTAAAGTAATATCAAATGGCGGGATGATATCAGCATAGGTCACGTTCTGCCCGCGGATGGCCGCGAATCCCTGTGGGACCTTGATTGCCGCGTTAGAAGCCTCCCATGTGTCGTTGCGCCAGTTCCATCTATTATTGGAGCCGCTGGTTGTAACAAGCTGCTTGAGTTCCGTATCGCCGGAGAAACCAGCCATAAAGCCGGTAACGGCGTCTTGGTTGGGCCCTGCCTGTATATGCGTCACAAGCTCGTCCATTACTTGCAAAAACGATTTGCCGCCCTGGGAAGGGCTGATATTGGTGCCTACGGCCTGTGAGCCGGGATCCATGTAGATAGTGCGCATCCAGTCCCATAGCGCCGAATTGAGCTTTAGTTGCTCAATGCCGGCAGTAATCTCGCCGGAGTCCATGTTATGCACGCCGACAAGGATCCTGTCGAATGCCTGGCGCTCATTGATGGTAATCCGGCCGTTTTGGTTCTGGTTTATATAGGCATAGAAGACATTCAAAATCCCGGAAAACTCATTGTAGTTTATAAACGACAGCTCGCCGGCCGCGTTCCAGCGCGCCATATCCATAGCCCTTTGAAAATCCTCGCTGTTTACAAGCGCTAGGTTCCCGGCCGCGGTAAACATGGCGGGCGGCGCTATGATATGCCATACTTCTTTCATTGCCTGCAATAACGCGTCATGGTCGAACGCGGCAAATATCAGGGAGCCGCCGACTGCCCTCTTGCCCCTGGAAATGGAGCGGGCGTCCGGGGAACCTAAGGTGAAAACTGGAACTTTTTCCCTTTGTATCCCCCACGATATCTGCTGGCAGTTCCCTAAAACTTTGTTTGCAAAAGACACCACAAGGTCTGATCCGGAGAAGCTGGACAATGTATGTATATAGCTACTTGGCATTCTATTTTCACTCCTTATTTTTTAGGGTAAACCGGGCTAACACGACTGTGTTCAGCCCGGCTATTTTATTACAGCAGGCTGATAACCGTCGTTACGCGGCGCAATTCGTCATAAGTCTTGATGGCAAGCTGCACCTGGGCGTCCCTAAAATGCCTTGCGGTCGATTTAAACAGGATTTCAAAGTCGTATGACTCTTGTTCTATATCTTTCAATTCGTCGTTTATCATCGAGGTTATGGCGGTCTGATCCTCCGTGCTGATGCTGCGTCCGAGGAAAGGCTTGGCTACACGGCGTATCGCGGCTACGTTCTCGCGGATGGTTTTCATGACCGACAGCCTGTTATATTCGCTCCCCGGCGCCGCGGATGTCGGCCCGTCCCATACGATCATGAAGCCGTCCTCGTCCACTCCGAATGTAGTTATGCGGGATGAAAGTATCCGGTTGACCTGCGGGAGGTTAAACGAGAAATTCAGCGAGCTTACGTTTGAAGGCAGCCTCCACCTGGTCCCCGATTCCCTATAGGGCATCGTGGCCTGCATGGCGGCGAGCATAACCGACTTGCTGCCCCTTATAAGGCCAGCGGTGGGGCTCATGACAATGGGGTTCGGCCCGGCGATTATCGTTATGAATTTGCCTACGTCTTGCGGCTGGTTCCGGTCGTTTTTCCATATTGCGCCGTTAGCCATGCGGATAAACCATTCGTTTTCAAAATTAAGCACATGGTCTACATAGTTATTCAGGCCCTGGTATGTCATATCCCTGGCGTCGCGCATCTCAATGATGCCGTGCGTCATGACATTGTTTGTGGACGCCGTGGCGCAGAACATGCACAGCTCATAAGCAAAATTGTCAAAACGGCCTGGGAGCATGTCATCGGCAAACACGCCAAGCGGCACAACAAAGTCGGCCCTTATGGCTTCAAGCTCATGGAATATGCCGCGGGTAATTAAAATGCCGTCCGCGTCCCTTTCCCCGGCAAAGAGCTTAAACAATTCCTGCCTGTTGTTCGTTATCCCGTCTTCGCCGCCGCTGAAATTAGTTTGAGCGGAAGCAAGGAGGCTTACGGAGTACACGGTTTCGCGGTTGGTCTGTGCCCGTAGGAACTGCCCAAGCGCGCCGTTGATGGCATTTACCATCTGACCCAGTGTCGGGAAGTTGATGGAGCTGAATATAAAGCGCGACGCCTCATTCTGTTCGCGTTTTGATTCAGGTTTTGTAATAATAAGCTCTTTCGCGATAATATTGCCCACTATATCGAATACGTTGCGCACCTCGGCCATTGTTTCGTTATAAAGGTACCCTGCGCCTATTGTGGTAAGCCCGATCATAGGCGTGACGTTGGATATGCGTTCATGTTCAAACCTAACCTCAACGTCGGCGCCCTCGTTGATAAACGCCCTATGTACCTGGATCTGGTTTTGGTTGATTATGCGGAACGCCCCGGTATTTAATATCTGGTTCTTGTTCGCGTATAAAGTCAGCCTGCCGGGGATGGGGGCATATTCAAGCGTATAAACCTGCGTCCTGTCCCCAATGGTTAAAACAGGCGCGACTTCCCCGTCTTTTACGCCATTGGTAGTAAAGTAGCCTATGTCTAAATTCGGGATGCTGTTGAACCGTACCCTTACTGTTGTTTCGTCGCCAAGGGCATCGGCTGCGTCGGTTATATCAACATAGTGGAATCCGCCTGGCTGGCCGGCGGCGCCGCTGTATTGGATGTCGAAAGATCCGATTACGACATCCGCCGTTGCGTATCCTTTGTCATGGAACAGGCGGGCCCGGCCGTCCGGGGTGCCGGTAGTACAGACTAACTTTACTATGACGCGCCCTGGGTATGTGGTTTTGTCGAGCGCTATGCCCGGCTGGTTATTTGTAGTAAGGGGTATATTTTCGGGGCGCGTAAAAATAATATCTTTACCGTAAATATCTATAGAATCCACGGGGATTACGACGCCTTTTTCCGAAACCATTTTAGGGACCAAAGCGGCGGTATAGCTGAACGGCACGAATGTAGAGGCTATGGACAGGGTATCGCGCCCATAGATTGTAATAGACTTCACCTCTATCGGGTCCTTTTCACCGGATGTTAGTATCTCGTCTATTATAAACGGCACTTCGGACAGGGTGGCCTTAAGCGTGCCATTGGCGAGCCGTACAAGGGGTACGTCCTTTTCTACTTTTGGGCTGTTCGTTAAATATGTGACCGTTATGAACGGTATCGTATTATAGCGGACGCTTACTATAGTCTCTTCATCAACCGTTACGGCCGACCCAAGGTTAGCGCTTTCTGCTACATCTGTAAGGTCGATAAAATAGAATGAGTTATTATCGTCAAATTCTATTGGGAATTTGCCAATTTCCGCGCCAGCGGTAAGATACGTCGAGTGATGCGTGACGGTAGCGACGCCGAAAGGCACGCCGCTTGCGGCTTCGATTATTACAATAATTCTCCCAGCGGATTTGGCAATCACAGGCAGGCTGACTGGCTTGTCAATTATAGGTGCGTTGGGGTTATTGTTTACATCCTGCGGCAGCTTGATAATAGGGATTTGCAATCCGCGGCCGGTTACGGATATATCTTCTAACGGTATAATTTCGCCGGAGCCCATCTTTACTTCGGAAAGGCTTTGAATGGTATTGGCCGTTGTTACGGTTATATTTACGCTGTCTACCGTAAAGCTTAGGTCATTTTCCGTAACAGAAACGGATGTGCTATTCGGGTCGCTCCCGACAAGGTTGTTATATTGAAACCTGATTATTATATCTTCGCTATCGGAGAACGCCGGGCCGTTAATGACCAGCAGGTCGTTGCCGGTCGTGGAGCCTTGAGGTATAAGGCGGTACCTGTCCCTTTGTATAATGCGTTGTATGCCTATCGTGTTATGCGTAGCGGTAATCTCGATACTCTCAAAATCAACGAAACGCTGCCCAAGGTCTACGCTGTACCCCTGCATGACCCCAAGGTATTGCTCATGGATTTCGTTTACCCTTTCAATGACCGTTTGCGCGCCTAATTCCATAGAGGCGGCGGCGCCGCCTATCCGCACGCCGATTATGCGCTCTACGCCCGCGTTTGCAAGCGTTTCGCCGGCAAAGCTTAACGTGGCGCCATTTAACTGCCCGTCCGGGCGGACAAACCCGCCAAAGACCCTTTCCATGCCGATAGACGAAACGTCTACAGGCGTGGCGATTGGGCCGTCTACAGCAGTGCCTATAATAAGGACCGACCTGTTCGTCAGATCTGTAACTAAGCCTTGCGTCATTGGCGTGAGGACGCCATTTTCAAAAATCATCTGCATTCCTGATAAATTTGGGTACTCGGGGATAGAGCTTGTCGGCATTTTTTTCACTCCTTATTTTTTTGCTTCTGTGTTATTTACTGGTTGGTAACGGTATTAATAGCCCTTAGCGTGCTTGCCCGCTCAAGGATTACCCGTTCAAGGGTAACTTGGTAGACAATGCAGCGCGAAGCCATTTGGGGGATTATGTCCTGGTACCGCCTTGCGTTTAGCGGGTCTATTTCCCCGGCAAATTTAATCTGTTGCACGCCGGATTTTTTTAAGCGGGCCTTTGACGACTCAACTATCCCCTCGAATACTTTCATCAGCCCGCGGGCCTTAATCATGTCTTTGTGGAAAATATCAAAAATCATATCGTAGTCGAACCATTGCCTGAATACCCTGAACACGTCGCCTGTCTTTTTCCCGCCAACCACTTCTTCTATAACGTTAAAGAGCGTGGGCTTTGGCACATGGATATTTATTATCCTTGACGTATAGTCGTATACGATCTGCGGCAGCATTACTTCGGGCGGGTTCCCGGACGCCTCGGCCATTCCGGCGGGCGTTATGAAATCAGCGGTGAACCGCCCCCAGCCTACGCCCATTATGGTGTCCATTATTTCCCCAAGCTCGGCGGCCATAATGTCTATGTCGTCGATATTGGCGTCGGCGGTAAAAAAATGATCCTTCCCCTCAAATATTTTTTTAATCGAATATGTATTTTCCATTTCCGGCCATGGGATGCCCGCATCATTGTTTTGCAGGATATTGTGGGTGAAATCCCTTTCAGCCGTTTGGGCTATCTCGCTCCTTGTTAGCTGGTTAAAAAAATCCTTGTCAGCTATGCTTTTGCTGTCAGCGCTTTCGCCAAAATAATCTTCAAAACTGCTAATAAAACCACCGCCCGTCAATTGATAGGGGCAGACGCTTTTGCCCTTATATAGTGCGTGTTGTCAAGCGTCCTGACGCCAAACGGGACAGTGACGCTGTGCCTTGTCAAATTGATTGAAAATTCATATTCATTAAAAAAGATGTTTTGCATACTTTTGAAGATTTCCTCAATGCCCCTTGGAAGGGTATGCGAATCTATCACTTCTTTGATATTTTTCCCCAAGTGTTTTTTAAGGAAGGTATTTACCCTTGTCGCGACGAGGAAGCAGATTTTATAATCGTCAAAATAAAAATAGCTGCTTTCCGGCGTTGTAAACGTAACATTGTTAAATAAGACAAAATCATTTAAGAAGCTGTACCTATATGTCGTTATGCCGTTTTCAAACATAAAAGCCAGCTCTTTGTCCGGGAAGTTGTCTAAATATTTCAAATGTTTCGGCAATTCGTAATTTGTAAGGCTCGCGGCAGGGGGTGCGACCCCTGCGAGGGGTGCGACCCCTGCGAGGGGTGCGACCCCTGCGACCGGAGCGTCCGGTGCGAGGGGCAGGGCGCTTTGCGAAACTATCAACAGCCCGCCGTACAGGACATAGAAGCTGTCTATCTTATTGGCGTATTGTACGTTCCCGTATACCGCCGACAATAAAAAGCTTGACCTCTCGATGTCTTTTATGTATAGGTTCGAGACTTTTTTAATGACCCCGTCATTCGAATAATACTCATTAAACGACTGCGAGAACCCCATAATGGCCGTCGTCATGATCCCGACGTTAAGCTGCGCTAAGCAGAAGTCATGGATCTGCTTATAGAACCTGTATGGCACGCCGTCTGAATCTACATATGTAAGGTAGTCTTTTTCGTTTGACAGGATCGCTTTTTTGACGCTCTCTTCAAAATCAGAAAATACGAACGACGGGTGGTGGCTGTCCATGTAAGCCTCAAGGGGGATTAAATACTGTACCCTCATCCCTTCAAGGACGTTGTATGTTTGGCCCAGTTTTATAAACAATTCATTTTTTGTAAGCGTAATTTGCGGGTCCGGGTCGGAAAAATAATAAGCCCCTTCGTTCAATTCAAAGCCGTCTTCCCATGCCATTACATAGGCGGGGTTTGACAGGTCGTTATTTATTTCTTCTATCAGATTTGCGCTATATATATAATATACTGCCGTAATACCGAGGCCCGGATACATGAAGGCCATGCTATCGTTTTTTATTTCAACGTAAGAGCCGGAAAGCCTGGCGTCGGTTGTTATGGCAGAGACAAAAAATTGCCCGTTGATGTTTACGCTGGCATATTCGCCGCTGCATTTGACCAGAAAAATATGCATGTTATAAATATCATTATTAAATGCCTCTTTTAATTCCAGCACCGCGTCTATCAGGGAGCCCTCTCCGCCAAATATGCCCTCGGCCCCTATTTCGTTTAATTCGATTGGCGTGTTTATAGGGCCCTTGTCGCTTGTCCCGATTAAAAATAAATTTTTTTCCGGGTCGATGTTAAAATGCTGGGGCGAGGTATACCTTGGTTTATAATTAAATTTCACAGCACGCCGCCCCTCAGGAAGAAATTGCGGTTATAGTATTTGAAGTTCCGGATAAATTTCTGCTGCGCGAGGCGCAGGTTCCTATTTTGCTTTTGGCATAAAACTAACAGGTAGTCTACCCTCCCGCCGCTGCCCCTTGTATAGATCGGGTTTTTGACGCTGTAAATATTATGGAGCGATACCGGTATCTGATCGGTTTTTAAAGGCCGCTTGCTGATGACAATGTCTGCCCACCCGACTTCGTAAATTAAATCGTTTTTTTGGACAGGGACAAAATAATCAAAATAAAAATCATTTATTTGGGAATTGTCTATACCCAGCGCGGTAAAATCAAAGATTGTTGGATCATGCTCGCATTTGAGCGTCTTTTGCTTATCCAGCTTTATTACCTTCCCGGTATTATTGCATAGCCTGCAAAAATTATCGGTATTGTTATAAAGCTGCTCTTTCCGGCCGTAGGCGCATGAACACGGGAATATGCTTGAGGACCGCTGGATTAAAAGATGGAAGCCGAAACTGTCAATCATGTCCGGGACTTCTTCCCTAAAGTCAATCGCTACATCCATATTAAGTCACTTCCTCCCAAGGCCGCGGCGTCAGGCGCGGATATGGGGTATCCCCGGCTTTCAGCGTCTCATGGGCTATAATCCTGGAGCCGAATATCTCTTTCTCTATTTCAAGCAGGCGCTTGCGCAGTTCGTCAAGCAGGTCTTTTAAATACGGAAGCTTTGTGCCCTTTGATACATTGACCGTGCCAATGCGCTTGCTTATATCCCCAAGGTTCGTGGCAATCCCGTAATAGACTGCCATAAGCAAATCAATGGCTGTTTTGAACCGCACCCACTGATGCATATTGGTAAACACAGTGCCCGTAGTGCTGCCGGCCGGCGTCAGGAAAGGCCTTGTCGTGGACGTTACCCTGCGGCCATATGAATAGTCTGTCTGATCCATCATTGCGGCGCCGCCTAGCTCGTCGCTGTTTAAAATATTCCACGACTCCAATGCCAGTATGCTGTTATGGTGGATCGTGTCGGCTATGGTTTCGTCGGTAACGCCGTCCAGGGCTACGCCGGTGTCTTGCCGTATTTGCCTTACCGTTGCAAAAAAGGGGTCAAGCTCGGTTTTAAATTCTGTTTCAAACACTACGTCGTCGGAAAAAAAATTAAACCGGTAAACAGAATTTTTTTCAAGCGGCGGGTCAAGATCCTGTTTAATTAGCGCACGCCCGGTATTGCCGATTATCCTGGATATTCTCCGTTCGTCTATATTAAAGTCCAAAATGATGGTTTCGGCGCCTCTTGCTATGTGTCTAAATATGATTTGATTTTGATTGAAACTTACCGTGTTTATATCAATCCCCTCGCCGGTGTCAAAAACGCCGGACAATAAATTGGGGGCTGTTTTAAAGACGTTCCGATAAGTATGCAGTTTGCTTGGGTCATCCTCGGACAATCGAGAGGACGATTGTCCTCGATTGCCCTCGGAGCCGCTGCCGGCCCTTACCCGCAATGGCATGGGGCCGGGGCCGCGGACAAGCGGTATCTTGTCCAGGCCCTCTATGTCTATGCCCTTGACCGGGACGAAAGATTCATCGGGCCTTATTTTAATGGTATGGGTTATTTCTATCAGGCCGATTGTAACCGCCCCCTTTAATTGACATTAAAAAACTATTCTTTTTCATTCCTGGCTATTGCCGCATTGGCCCACATGACGCATTCCTCTAATTTTGTAAAGGCGATAGACCTCTCGCGGCTGTTGGGGCAAAATTTATCTATTAATTCCGCCAGCTCCTTTGCCTGCATCCGCAGCAGGTTATAGCGCCGCGGCTGGTCCCCTATGGGCTTGTGGTACGTGAAATTATTTTCTATTTGGCCGTTCATAATAAGCCCCCTTTATTCGCCTTCTATAATCGGGTAGACAATTATATATGTAGAGTCTTCCGACGGCACATAGACGACGGTAAAATCAAAATCTATTTCGATTATGCTTTCATCGTCGTTTCCAGGGAGGCGCGCAAAGACTATATCTATAATGCTGTCTGGGCCTACCCTGCCGTTCAGCTTTAAATAAACCGCTTCGTTTATGCTTGCAAGGTACCCGCTGACGTTATTTTCCGTAACCTCGATAATACTGTTTTGGTTCAAATAATCCATTATCGCGGCGTCCCGGTATACAATGTCTTCTTTCGTTACAGGCACTATGTTTATTGGCTGAAAATAAAATGAATTGATTGTACTCCATACCCCGGGCACGGCCCGTACGCGCCAATAATACGTGCCCTCGTCCATTATGACCTCAGGCGTTATCTGGACCGTGTTTATTTCGGCTTCGGTTTCTTCATGCCGGATGGATCGCTCAAATGTAATCTCATCAAAAGAAGGGGACATGGAAATCTGGATTATGTATTCATTGACAGGCTGCCGGATCCATTTGAATTCCGGCATCTGCTGAAGGATAGACCTGTCGCCCGGGAATACTAATTCGCTCCCGCGCTGTACCCCTTCCGTATTGGTATCAAAAAAAGAAAAATAAAATTCAGTTTGCGGGCTTTCAAAAACATCCACCAGCCCGTTTATTAAAAGCAGATATTTTGTATCGGTATCCAGGAAGCTGCGGGGCTCCATCGTGATTTCCATCCTGTTGCTTGAAAAGGTCAAGATGCATTCAATCCCCGGCGTCTTTTCAAATATGTCGTCAAAATGGTCCTCTACCAGATCCGGCGTAAAATTATTTGCAGTGACAAGTTTAACGGAAGGCTCTATGCTTGAAAGCTTAATGGGGCTGTTCGCCCGGATGGTTATTTTTGTATCGACAGCTACACCGTTTTGCGACGGATAAGGGCTTGTCTCAATAATCCTTAAATTCTTTTCTACGAAAGTTTGATTAACCATGCGCCCCATCCTTTATTTATCGCTTCGGGGGATAATGCCCCAAAGCTAATAATTTACTCTTCTTTGCTTGCCTTGACAGGCCGGCTTTTTGCCTTCCTTGGCTCAGGCTGCCCGGCGTCGCTTTGCGGCCGCCTTGTCGGCGCGGCCGGTGCGGCCGGGTTTTCGGGCGGCTTTTCTATAACGGTCTGCTTTTGTCCGGGCGCCGGGCGGGATACCTGCATTTTAGGCTCAACTAGCGTGTCAGTGTTGGCATATGGCTTATTGTCTGGCGGCATATTTGAAGCCGGACGATTGCCCGCGGCTGTATTTCCAATCATTTCAACCTCCATGGTTTCCAGGTTCACCCTGAAATTTAAAGGCACAATGGTCCCGTTTTTAAGCGCGTTAAAAATGAAAGGGTTTAATTCCTTGATTGAGCCGTGCATTTTCCTTACAGTTAAATGAAGGCCGGAATTAGGTTCGAAATAAGCGTAGCAGCCTTGCTTTTTAGGGTTCAGCATCACGTTTAGCGGCATAATAAATAACCTCCTGTTTTATTTAAAAAGGTATCAATAAAGGGGAATATCTGCAAAAGCGATATTCCCCTTATGTATATACAAACAAATAATTTTACAGGTGCGATGGAGGGGGCACTTCCGTAGTTCTTTCGGCAATCGGCCAGCTCCTGGCGAGGCTGATGTTCCTGGCTATACATACGCCGCGGCCCTGATCGTTGGTACGCAGCCCATAACGCTCACGGCACTTGACGTTATGTATGTCAACGCGGGGATCCGTGAACCTATCGGTTGTAAGCTTCTCGCGCATCAGGACTTCGCCAATATTATTCCTGTCGATGCAGAAAAAATCATAGGTCCTCGCTTCTTTGTCAATAGGCGCAAAAGGCGACAGGTTCACTGTAAACGAAAATGGTAGCCTGCCGTTCATGCTGCCGGGGCCCAACTGGAACGAGGCGT
>Ga0209629_10004261_pt1 | contig 10536 bp, 19 predicted proteins | sample TergutCu122P5_FD_187286 | JGI IMG/M metagenome (GOLD analysis project Ga0209629, IMG submission 187286) | Cubitermes ugandensis P5 segment gut microbial communities from Kakamega Forest, Kenya - Cu122 P5 (SPAdes) (version 2) | ecosystem: Host-associated > Arthropoda: Insects > Digestive system... | reverse complement strand
CCCACTTGGCTGAAGAGGGGCGACGGACCCGGCCAAGAGAGACGCGTACGTCTCCCCTCCCTCGGGGGACACGAGGTGCCGGCTGCAAGATGCAGCGTGTTCGCCCGTGACTTCCGATGGGTTCGCGAGCAGAGGCGCGGACCCAGCGCCAGGCGCTGGGCGCCTGATGGCGGGCTCCAACGAGTCGCCCGAGCCTGCTTACCCGTTGGCATTGCGCTTGCCCGCGAGTAGACTCGGTAGACGTTTGGAGGCTTTGGCCCCACTTGCAGATGTGGTGCTGCGCAACCCTGTAGACACCACTGGCTTCTTCTTGCGACATGACAAAGCCATTCTCAGCTCCTTGAGAATAGCCGGGGAGAGCTGCGTTGTAGATATAGCCTTAACAAAGGCTAATTCCTCCTGCCTTCGTATGATGCTTCGGCAGGTTCTCCAATACACAATACAAGCACCGGACTCTCGATGCGGCCGTCAACCGTGCGAGCAGATACACTGAACCGGTTAAAACCATTCTCCGCGCTCGCTGTCGTTAAGTGAAGCACTCAGTCAAATAACCAGTTGTCTCTCATATCACCGTCCTCACTGCTCCACTGCCAACCACCGACTCTGCACTCGGTATCGGCACCTGCACCGATTCAAATCTCCCTTATATAGCCAAACGTAACGGACGAATTATCGCTTAATCGTCTTATTTTTAAAAATGAAACTCTGTATGTTTTGTATTTAGGTTCACTTATGATAATTACTCTGCCATCACCATCCTTTCCCCTCTTAATTTTGATTTTTCTCTCGGTGTGAACTGTAATAGTGTCTTGCTCATTCCCTTTCAAAATTATATGTTTAATACTTTCAAAATTTACGAGCTGCGAAGCGCTATAATTCAGCGTGATGCTTCTCACTTTAGACTTTTTTTGCGCATGTCACTGAATTAAGCGTTTTGTAAGCGTAGTTCTTTGGCCCCCACTTACAAATTCAGAGATAATTGCATTGGGTTAGAGTTCTGACGTCATAGCAACTAGGCAGTCTCCCGTTTCCACCACTGCAGTGCCATGTGTGGGCTGGATATATTTTAACGCTGTCCGTATCCCAGTAGATGGCGCGGTCTTTCAATTTGTAGAGATAGCCCTATAGATGGAACCTGGCGCCGGCCGTGACAAAACTTGCTATCACTTCATTTGTTTGTCGCATGGCCGGCACGTGTGTCTCTTCTCTATGGCGCCAAGCAACCCACACTATTTCGTCGCCAGCAAACAGCAGTTTTGCAACTTCAATACCAGGCGTTGCCAAGGATCTGTGCAGTTCTTGTGGATTTGAAATTAATTTCGTCTGGATTTTCCTTGGGTTCTCCCCTAATTTAACCCACATTGAATTAAGACACAGTTTGGCCAGGCCTCGTTTAGCAGCATTATATTTTATAGAAATTTTTTCCAGAAGTATTCCTTCGCTTTGGCGAAACGACTCAATGTATTGGTCTTCATCAGTCGGGGTTCGAACCCAACTAGAATACCCTCTTGCTTCTGGTTTGAGTTTCAGCAATGTGTTGATATACTCTACGAAACGTCCGCCATCACCTGTGTCTCTATTTTACTGTGTGACTTTATATTCGTACAACTCGTGAATTTCCAAAATTCTATAACCCTTTTCGAATGCCATACGTATTTCATCCGTAACCCACGTGTCGCTAATGGCCCTTTCAACATCAGAGAAATGCTGACATTCTCCACGTGTGTTTTGTTCCAAGACACATCCTACACAGACAGAAATGAAGCTTCTTGTTACATCTGAATGGCAATACTGGATGATACAAGTCCGTCGGGGGAACGACAGTGCACTTAATCAGTCCTTCCAACTGAACACAGACTTTTATGTTTTTGCATGTGTCGCCCACTTGAATGACTGGATGACCTATCGGAAATTTATAATATTTAATTATGTAGGGATACAGGCTCATTATATCGCAATACTGGATTGATTCGTTCTCCACTGGCCGCGGTTCGACACCCATACAGGGAATCTCGTGTATATAGGGGAGTGTGTCTCACAATGGGATGTATTAGTAATTCAGGTTTCCTTTCAACAATTTTAGAGGCATCAAATTCACATTCCCAGATTACTTTCACTAGGTATCCTGCTTGGATTATGTGTTCGATTCTCGTCATGGTACGTTCGTAACGCTCCTCCAAGGTGTCATCGCCCAATGTTTTGCGGTCACGAAACGGGTGACATTTGCAACCGTGGAAAACACCCTAAAATTCATAAACAGTTCGGGTTTCTGCGCATTAAACGTCAACACTGAAGCGAAGCAATTTTGGTAATCTCTATTCGCGGCCATTTCTAGCATGTTGTATTTTGCAGCCGTCTATCTGTTCTATGTGCAGTATCCACATGAGAGCCTTCCTACTGTAATTGTGATTGCGCCTGTACCCTTCAGTGGGGATCAAACCAATGGTCTCGGGCTTCAGAAAACGCTTGCGAAGCACTTTATTACATGCAGAGGCTCTGGTGCAAAACTCTAGAAATACATCAACATTTCCAACCTGAATTAAATCTCGGCGAAATATCTGACAAGCTTGACGCAAGACTGACGTCATCCTGACAATACTCTTCCCACACGCGTCTGTTATCAAAGACTTTGTCTTTCTGTGTATCGTACCAAGACGCGAACTCCTTTCTTTCTGACTCGTTCATCTCAGCGACGCCATACTGTTCCATGCCCTGTATGGGACCGAAATAATTTAGATTTGCTTTGGTGTTGAAAAAGTGGGGATACCAAGATTTAGTTACTGAGAGAACAAATGCCTCTTGTAGTTTACGTAGCGCCATCGGCAGAAACGAAATGGAATCTAAAAATGTCACATTATGAATCGTCATACAGATAATTTTTAATCCATTCAAAATTAGATTGGGGTTTCATTTCAGAAAAATGGCTCTATTCAGAATGAACTGTGAGTCGAAGCCTCTCGCGTTATGTGTAATTGCGACATCCTTTTACACCACTACCGAGGTTTGCATAGATAACTAAGAAGGTCACCGACAGATTCATCAAAGAAAATATGTTTTCTCTTGCCACATCGCGCGCAATCTACCGTGATATCAGACTGCATCTCTGAAGACTTACAAGATTCGGAATGTGTACTGTTGCTGCATCTGAAAATTTCGTATCTTGTGTAGTTTCAAAATCATAAAAGACTAACAGTACATTATCGCTTCTAGGCAATTCATTTGAAAGCGGTTTCATATAACAGAGATGCCCAATTTCCCTATTCTGCTGACAGATTGTACAGTAAGGATTGAAACATTCGTGTTTATGATTTGGATCTAACAGACTACCACAATTTGCACGGTTCCTCTTTTGCGCACACACGGTCTTTCCTTCCATTTTATTAGTGCTGTTCTTATTTAAGCACGATTGACTTCTAAACGTTCTATTGTACGACTCGCACGGGATTCGAAGATCTGTAAATATACACGATGGAATGGACATGCAGACCGTGCATTTCTCTTGACATTTGTGTGTAAACCTGATTTACAGCCCTTGTTACATCCTTTAAACACGTGCCGTTTAGCCATTGCACCTGTTAAATTTGCAATCACGTTATAATGACGGCATAATTCATCATAAAGTAGATTAACCCTCTTTTGGGATGTGACTTGACCATTGAAAATTATATCCTCACAATCTAACCCTCCATAGACGACAATTGTGTATTCTGAAAAGTGATCTTGGAATTGTTGGATTTCGTTGAATCCTCCACCATTTTGCAGATCGATTCCCGTTGTCTGCAGGAAATGTTGTACTTCTGGAAGAATCTTACACCTCTGAATGTACGATTTGTAATTTAGATCGTTTGTTAATCATGCAATGGCAATAATTAGGGCATGGATCAGACAGTTTGTGTCAGCTTTAACCTCAATAATGCTATGTTTCAAGTGTGCCAATACAGAATATGGTCTACCCATTGATCTAACAGCCTTTCTTTCAAAACCCACAGGCATCTTGACTGAATGTACCACTACAATGAACTTATCTAAAGCATTATATCGAGCGTTTAACTGGGCTACCTTTCGTCTAAAACTGATTCCGATTGCCTTATCAAACATATTAACCTCGTTACCTATCGTAACCCCCACCATATCGGAATCATCACAATTACTCAAGGCATAATCAAACAAGTCTATCACACTGGCTTGAAAATGCGTTATAGCATCTGAATCGTCTCCTACAGCAAGTGGTAGAAGACGTACAGTTAACTCAGTTCCTACGGCATTAAAACGTCTCTATGGTCTTGTTATTTCACCATCAATAGAAAATTTAGGCACTGCAAATTCATTCTCATCATCCGATACCGTACTGCTTCTCTCTGAAAACGAATACGTACAAAATGGCCTATACATTTAATTCTCAATAGCCCTATGAGCATAACAAACATTAAAACAATTAGTACTCACCAAGAGACTCTTTTCTCGAAGATGATATTCAACTAAGTAAAGAACATCAGACTTCAGAATCTCTATTTATTTAGTAAAAAAAAATAAAAATTCTTCTAATGATGTCATTTTGTTTCCATAGTTGTCATTCTGTAATATCAGCAATTCACCTTTGACCTACTTCTTCGTTCAAAAAGGTAAATTACTTTTTTTAATTATTTGTTATCGTCAACATGTTTTTTCTACATTATAATGACGTCATGTGTTTTTTGCAGTAATCAGGTTATCATTTTCCCTATAAAAGCAGACCTACAAATCCAAATTTTCATTCTTTATACAACTGTTTCGGCATCTTTTCTTCTCTTCTAGTCACTTCTTCTTGTACTATCAAACGTAAGTATTTTACTTTTATTTATTTAACTAGAATAAAGAAACCTTTATAGGTCGTCCGACACTATTTTTTTTTCACAATTTCATTTCAGATGCACAGTCTCAAAGATTCAGTGATGTGACATGCGATATAGTTCATGTCACTACACTGAAAGTGGATCAAAAATATCCAATTGTAAAAGACGAACGTGTGTAGACCCGCTATGGGGAGACCTTTCGTCTAAGTATTCGAGACCTTCTCACTCTAAGTGTCAGAGACTGACACGTCAAGCTAATGAAGGTGTTCCTACCGAAACGCTACGCCCAAGTCTTTAAAGAAGACGATGTATCATCCATTAACAGCGGTTCCAGCGAATTGTGTTTAGTATATAAGGGTCAGTGCAAGGACTCAAGTACGCTAATATTAGCTATTGAGTGAGATTTTTTATAGATGTCTCTGCTGGAATGTTTTGAAAATACAATTGGAAAACGAGATCTTGTGTCAAAATTTAAATCTCTTTCGACAGGACCATCAAGGTGGGGTCTATCATTGGGGCGATGTCATATGAGGCCTAACACCGAATATGATATCGACCGCATAGAAAAAGAAGGACCAAATAGAGTAATTGTCCATCATTTACGTGAAAGGATAATCTATGAATATCAGCTTCCGAAACAATATGCAGACCTTGTTACGGGAAAAGACATTGAAGAAATTAATAGCGGGAAGGGAATATGAGAGGGACTTTTTTACAGACGAATTGATTTTGATCAGAGCCCTGCCTTTATTGAGTAGTTTTGATTTTTATATAATAATCATTTTCACTTTTCAGATGGATTTGGTATCAAAATTTCATGCAGTTAATTCAGCACTTCCAAAAGGACAGCAATTTTTGGGACTTTGCGTTTTGGAGCCGGAAATAAATATTACATCGACAAAATTTAAAAGCATGGTCCAATAATAGTTTTAAAACTAACATCATCAAAAACCTTTTGTCCAACTATTTATCAGCTTCCAAAACAGTATGCTGAAGTTGTTTCGGAAGTTGATATTGGTAGAATAGATAATTGAGAAATATTATGTTTAATCCGCAAAATTAAAGAGCCAATGGACTTGCCTATGGACGTGTAGTTCGCCACGATTTAATTGTGGTCTGTATGATACGGAGTTAATTCTAACACCAGGTTCACATTGATCTGTGATTTCATTTATCTTATAAATTTTAATATGAATACTGAATGTTTACATGGAAGTTGATGCTGAAATCTACTCTTTCTGGTTTTTGTATATTGTAATAAATGGGCTTTTTTGTTTAGGGACTTAATTGTAAATAAATGGATTTTTTGGGGGATTTTCGTTTTTTCTTTCAGACACCTCTCAAACATGATCGTAAATGGAAAGGCATTCGATGCGACTTGCGATTATGAGAATACAGACAATCGGTTGAAAAAGTGTGCTGGCGATATTTCTTGCCTATCAGAATTTCGACCCAGTAGTTTCCCTAGCGCTCAGACGCTATATAACTTTATGCATTCAATATATGAATTTAACGTATGTTGTTTCTTTTCTGGAACGTTTGTTTTGTTTGCCTCTGGGATTCTTGAGTCTTTCGACGGTTTGACTTTATTCATAATTATGATAGACTGCCACCTATTATACTACATATTTCAGGAAATTCGCACTTCGGCTTTCATAATGGATGATTTTACGTTTAACCTAGTGCATGCGGACAGTAGACGTGACATATTTTGTTACGTTGTGACTTTTGAAGATTATAACACGCCTATAACTGTTGTCGGAATCGATACTACTAAGAAATACGGTCCCCTTTCAAACATAGATTTTGTGCACTTCGTGTGGCAAAATTTCATGTTTCAGTTATAAAAAATATGCAATGGTTCTCTCACCACGTGGCCCTGCTAAGCTACCTAAATTACTGTGTCTGAAATATTATAGAGCTGAGAGTGACGGGTGGAAAGATCGTGGAAACTGCGATGATTGTGTCGAACGGCATATGTTTGTTCTGAATCCCTTTCACTCATGTGACATATCAGCCGAATGCTCTTGTCAAATATGTAAACGTCAGCCTCCTTCCTTAGCGGATTCCACCAGACACGTTCTGTTCAATTTCACACTGCATACAGACAAGATTGAATTTACTTCCGAAACGACATGTGAGCAATACGTATATGCTGTTCGTTGTTCGAACCGAGTGCCACAGGCTAAATTTCTACCGCCAGAGGCCCCTGTGGTTCGTATTTGGTATCGCCATGATGTAAATTCTCCTTTGAAATTTCATCGCGATTGTCCTGGTGATGGGTCTTGGGCTTCCCAAACAGAACGCACATATAAATTTGCTGAGGAAATGATTGAGGACCTTATTACACACAAACAACTTTTTTGGTGCCACCATTGCGAAAAAGGACTCTTCTTTCCAAATTCGTGCCCTGTACACAAAGATGGTGAAGAAGAAGAAGAAATAGTTGATAATGAGATGTAAGAGGTAATGTCAGCACACTATTTCATTTTTTCTTCTCCTTTACAGTTAACTGAAAATGATGAGAAAAACTAGTCAGGGCATGGGATATCGTTTCTCCGAAACCAATAGGACGATCACGTCAGCTGGCGCTTTGAATATCGTAACAAGACTAGCTTCGAGAACTGTAACGGGACACGAAATCACAATCCATGTTCATCAACATTATGGTCTCGAATTTCATCTAGTACTGGATAAACACGACGGCTCGAAAGAAACGTGTATAAATAGAGGGAAACTTGATTATGTTAATACTAAACAAGTCAGCGCACAGCTAGAAAGAATAGCTTTCATGTCCTTTGTTCATGCGTGTATGATGATATGTGTGTCCTGTCCATGTCACACAAAGTCGAGCAGTGTTTTAGAGCAAATCCCTTACACAAGCTATATGTGTTACATAACGATACTACAGATACTGAGGATGAGTTTACAATAACTCGGTGGATGAATAAAACTCGTCAGAACTGGACAAAATCGCAACGACAAGTCTGCTGTTGTACACCTGATGAGCATTACGTGTACATAGATTGATTACTTCGTGTCCCGTTTTTTTTTTCAGGACTTACAAAATGTTGTTCCTGGACGCCATGATGTATCTTTTAGGGCCCCAAGATTCCTGGCCGACATATATATTACAACACCTGTTTATTGATCATCCCTCTCCAGTGCGCTCTTCTAAGCTGAAGAAAGTTATGGCATTTTTTTACGGATAAGATATTCCCCTCGAACTGGCCTGCAATTTCTACAACGCGTGCAATGGGGCTGCGTCTCGATTCGTATTGGAGCAGACAAGCGAGTGGTACTGTGAATGGCAAGGTTTCCAATATAAAAGACACATGGCAGAATATTATAATATGTTTTTCAAAAAATCTATTTACATTAACGAACCGAGACTAAATCAACTGGAACCTGTTTTACCACCTGTAACGTGGATCGAATTTGGGATAGACATTAACACCCACCCCAAGATGATTAGAAGGAAACTGGAAGAAGAAATACACAAAATAGAATTCGACCTGGACTGATTTCCTCCCACAATCAACTGACGCTGGAAACATAATCCTCCTGTATATTTTTTCGTTTGTTACTAAATTATTTCTAGCTGATCTCTTTTTTCTATTTCTTACAGAAGCATGCATCTTCAATTTATTGAAATTTGCATTGGGGAAGTCACCATGTGGCCGACGTACATGATGGAAATGCTATTTTTAAAAGAGTTTACCCCTGCAAATATGCTCAGGGTGGCGGCATTTTTTCTATGATCACGGGGATAGCCAGCCGCGTGTATAACATCTGCAATAACAATGGCCACCACCTTGTACCTTATATTATGGGGGGTACTATGCCACCTGATTCACTCATGTAGACGATCTCCATCAGGCACATATTATAACGTAAAAGACGGAAGAATCTTGTGGGTCAACGGGTATAATCACTCCCAGTTCGAAACTGTGGATCAAGGTGACAGTGACTTATCTTATCTCGAATGCAGGACAATAGGTCAAAGTAAAATTCTGGCCATCGAAACATTGCAATTCACAATGCAATGGCTGCGTGAAGAAGCCATAGGAATTATGGATTTCTAATGGATATTTTTTGTTTCTACAGAAGCTCAAAATGGTTCCAAACTGTAAATCGACATTCCAAATCCCTTGCATCAGATTGTGTCAATTTTGTGATCCCTTGAAACATGGCCGGCATTCATACTTAAATTACTTTTCATTGATGATTACAGTATTCCAAATGAATTTATGATACGTTTTTCTACGGCAACAAAGTACCTCTTGATCTGGTTTTTTCTGTGTACACCATGTGTCGTGATCGTAATTACTTTTTAGCCCTATGCCACTTCAACGTATTTAACAGAATGAATGATATGCAATTAAATTCGGACTGTGTGTGTGAAGTGTGCACATATTACGACATGCAAAATAAAATACTTATGTGGATAAACAGAGAAAACCCTGACTTTGAACAGAGATCCTGTTAGGAATAGAAAACACTGGACATGCAGAAGTCATTTATGCAAGAATACAAATGGTGTGCAGTTAAGCCCTGCATCATGTACAGTCTCCCATTTGAAGAAAGAAAGAAAGAAAGAATAAAAAACTATTGTAACAGATTTTCATATTCTTTTCAATTACATATATTTCTGCTACAAGCACTTGAATCGTTTCTGGGAGATACAGAGTTGTGGCCCGCATCAATACTAAATCACCTATTCATTGACGCACCTACTGCAGAAATTGTTAAAAAAGTTTCGGCCTTTTTTATGGCAATAACGTCCCTTTCCTTATAGCGAGTTATTTCTACGAAATCTGCACCAAGTACACTGGCGACTTCGCTTTTAATATCATTAATATCATGCACAGTCATTATTTTATTTGGAGAAACGCTCGCTATTCAAATAATCTGGCCACATAATATAACATGAGTCTCAAGTGCCATATGCACATTAACGGATTGTGTCAAAGTCAGATTGAACCTGTGATCCCCGACATTCCTGTTATTCCCCTAGGGGTAGCAGCAACAAAAATTACAAAGGCTATACGTGTCAAATTAAGACTCATAAAAGAGATTGTCATGGTATACACATAGAAAGGTTTTTTCTGCTTCCTTTACAGATCATGTCCATCCTGAGTTTCATTGAAAACGAACTAGGATCGGTGCATAATTGGCCACAAGACAAACTTAGATTCATTTTTTACATCAGACCCACAAACTACACTACGATCGAAATTGCATCATTCTTCTTCGGTAACAAAATTCCAAGAGACACAAAACTAGAATTGTTTCAAGAATATAACCACCCATCATCAGGACAAGTCGAAATTTTGTGTGAAAAATATGAAACATGGCTGCTACGAACGGGATTCAAACACATGTCCTATTATTAAAATATGAGTATGGGTCGAATAGTATATATAAACGGATCTGATCATGAACCAATGGAACTTGTGGATGACGACACTATTGTCTTCCTAATCGGATTTGGACTCATTTCCAACCTACATTAAAAAGAGAATTGAAAATACCCGTAACGGTAGTGGAGAATAAAAGCACACAATTTTGTAAAAAGAGACTGTGTAAAAAAATAATTATAACTTTATTATTATTTATTCATTACTGATCCATTATGTCTCTCCTCCAACTCGCTGAAATCTACCTGGGTTCCGTCTTCACATGGCCGAGGGCGATTCTAAGA
>Ga0209629_10004260_pt1 | contig 10538 bp, 9 predicted proteins | sample TergutCu122P5_FD_187286 | JGI IMG/M metagenome (GOLD analysis project Ga0209629, IMG submission 187286) | Cubitermes ugandensis P5 segment gut microbial communities from Kakamega Forest, Kenya - Cu122 P5 (SPAdes) (version 2) | ecosystem: Host-associated > Arthropoda: Insects > Digestive system >... | reverse complement strand
CGTTGGGATAGGTCAGTTTTTCAAGGTCGTTAAATTGGTTGTAACTCAGTTCATAATTCCTCTTTTGTGAATCGGTAATTGTTTTCAGCAATGCGCCTTCATAACCGTAGGCGAATGTTTGTCCGGGGAGATGTTGGTGCGATTCACAATACGACCCAGTGAGTCGTATTCGAAGGTATTCCGCCTGCCGCCCGGCGTACTCATCCTTATCAACCGGTTTTCATCGTCGTAGGTATAATATGTTGATTCTCCGTTGCCATTGGTGTAGTTGATGAGGTTACCTCTGTCGTCGTACTGCCGTTTCTCCGACAGACCCTCTGGATTGACAACGACTTCCAGTTCTTCTTCCGTATTATAGATTTGATGCGTGATTCCTCCATTAGCATCAATTATCCTATATATAAGTTTTCGCTCATCGTAGTAGTATTCAGAGGCATGCCCTAATCCATTGCGCATCTTTGTAACACCTTCTCCATATTCCATGAAACATTCCAATACTCCATTATCGCCCCATGTATGGACGCAACGGGCATTGTCGCCCATACCTTTGTATTCCCAGTAAAAACTCATCCCGCTCTGGTTAGTCAGTTTGACAAGCAAATGACCGTTATATTCAAAATGTTTGCTTACATCCCCGGCGTCTTTGGTTTCCACCATATTACCTTCGTCGTCGTAACGGTAGCGTATCAACATCACCTGTTCTTCATTGACAAGGGTTGAAATACAGGTGATGCGTCCTTTCAAATCGGTTTCGACGGTAAGGCTCCGACTACGTGAATCAATAATTTCCCTCAAGTCGCCTTTGCCATTGTAACGGAACCGGATGCTGAAACCGTCTTTCGTATTTATTTCGGAAAGCATTTCATAACCATAGCGGTTTTTAACGTTCCCGAAGCGGTACAGCAGTCCGGAATTATCTTCCAGAATATAATTGTTGTTTTCACACTTCCAAAGCAGTTTTTCTTTTCGGTTAAAATAGTTCTCGCCTGTTGTTAGTTTCGGCAAAGCAATTTCCCTACCTTCCGGCAAGCGAAGTACATAATATTCCCCTTTATCGCAGATACCCATGTTGTAACTGTGATGCCAGTTATAACCCAGCGGACCTGCAACTTCTGCATCACTGTAATAAGTACGTTTCCAAACCAAAGGAATAGGTCCCGCCTGTTCAAAATCCACGTTTTCGTGGAAAACGCGACCGGTGGCAGCATCAACCGGTTCCCCAAAAAGAAAACAATCGGCTTTTTGTTTTATTTTTCCCAATGGAGAATTTTTTATCATATCATCCAACTTTTGAGCCAGTTTGGTTTTGCTCCACATTTTCATTAATCCTTTCATCCCGAGTTTTACCATTAACTGGAAAAGGTCGATGGTTGGAGGTCCGCCCACCAATACCGGTTTGCCTGCGGAAGTGATGATACTCAATAAAGCCGTAGGAGCCATTAATGATTTTAAAGGTTTCTTAAATAAGCCCTTTTTTCGTGGAGGAGACGGAAAACCTATTGTATTACACGACAAAGCTGGATGAAACTGCGTAGAACAGGGTCCGCCATCAGCCAGTACTGTAGAACTGCCCATCCACATCTCTGCATCAGCCATGGGCGCTACTACCGGCAGCAAATGCAATATAAAAGCCGGTAAATGTACAATGGGAATCCCGGCATTGGCTACCCATTGATTATGAACTTTCACTGAAGGCGCCATCCCTTTGACTAATCCCAAGGCGGCATCTACCAATGAAAAAGATACCGCTTCTCCCTCTTTGGGCTGAGGCGGAGTCGGTATGTGAGAAGCAACCACACTCATAATGGTTGCCATTAAATCAAAAACCATCCCGATGTGCGGTACGGGACATACCGGTAGGGGGGGCCAGGTTGTTGCATGGATATCAATCCCTAAAGACAGATCATAAAACTTTCCAACCGGCATACCGGGCATTGACGGCAGGATGCTGGCCATTTTTTGCTGTATTTTGTTCAGTTTGTCTTTTGCCGCCCCAAACAGTTCCGCAAATCCACGACTTATTGTTGGCAAACTCATATCTTTATTTCTTTTCCTTTATGCAAATATTGATGCTTTTCGACGGATATGGGATTTATTCATGTCCTCTGTTTTTACTAATGATTCCCAATCATCCCCTAACCAATCTTTCAACTGAGCTTCTATTGTTCCCGTATCTTCTGGCTTGCGCGTTTTTTCACTTAAATACAATGCCAGATTAGCTGCTTGAAGGAATGTAGATTGCCTTCTCACTTCTTTATCCAAATAACTTCCTCCAGCTAACGCCAACAAAGTATGTTCAAAAGCATTATCATATTCTGATAATTCATAGTAGAGATGGCCAACTAAACGATAGCCTTCCATGATAAAAAAAGCGTCGCCTCTATCAGTTGCGGTTTCTGCCAGGCGTTCATATATAATGATAGCTTCCCTTCTTTTTTTATGCATCATGAGCATAGCTGCTTTTAACATGACGGCTCCTTTCCATGTAGGATACAAATCCATGCCTTCAGCCATGTATCTTTCCGATTCGCTGATGGCTTTATCGGCATAATCTTCGCATTTTTCGTTATCTTTTGCATAAAACCAAGCAAGCGACACAATCATATTAGTTCCCACAATCGTTGGTATCACTTCCATTTCTTTGGCAATATCCAGTAATTTGTTTATTTCTTTCTCTAATTTCAATTTGTCTTGTTTTTGAGAACAATCCAAAACAATCCGTATTTGTTTTCTGAATCTTCCTTCTGCGCCTACCGTATTACTGATATAACTCCCTTTGTCTATTTCGTTGTTTAGGGCTTCCTCCATTTTCAATTCCGGTCGTATGATATATACTTTGGAAGACGATGAAAGCTTCACTTTTCTTCGTTCGGCATAATCAACGGTAACTAAGCGGATACCTTCCGGTATGTTTTCGCTCAAAACGTCTTTATACCAATCAGTCATATTTTTTCCATCATTGGCGGGTAACGGAAAACAAATACAAAAATGTTTTTTTTCCAATTCTTTTATACAGGACTTCATGCGTAACATTTCATTCCACAAATTTTTAGCCGTAGGTCTTATATTTCTGTTCGGCTGAAACTCAGACAATAATAATCCATCATTGCGCATCAACGCCAGTATATCTATATACTCTTTACTGTCGGAGACATCAAAACAGGAGAGAAATTCTTGATATAAGGATGCTTCAAATGCAATATCATCTCCTTTATATTCACTTTCAAAATGGAAAAAAATATCTTCAAATTGTCCGATAGGAGAAGTTTCTATTTCAAGAAACTTACTGACAATATCTATATCTTGAAAATCCACAACCCAAACAGCCAAACGCCAATCTTTATCGGAGTCTGCTTTTTTCCAATAATCTATAACTTTATAATATTCTTGCGCAATGGATGTTGAAGTTCCCATTATATCAGGAATTGATTTTTACTATCATACCACTTATATCAACACCTTCCGTGCCCCCTTGAATGCTTACCTTTGCTCCGTCTATATTTAATTCGGTTGTCCCTGACAGACTTGTTACCTCATTGGCTTTTGCTCCTATATTTGTACCTGTCAAGGCTACTCCTGTAAAGTCTCCGCCGCTTGATATTTGGATTTGTTCGCCAGCACTTATCAAGCCAATAGAACTATCTGCATCTATTATTATAGAATTGGATTTAATAAGAATTTTATCCTCTTCCAACATAATCAATGATTTTCCATTGCTCAATTCAATGGTCTTTGTAGTTGTAATACTTATTTTATTTGTACCGTCGATGACAATACTGTCGTTTCCCGTTTGGTCTGCTATCAATACATTCCCTTTTTCATCATCCAGCGTTACCGTTGAGCCACTTCGAGTGGTCAGGCTTTTTGTCTTATTTCCGTCGCCTCCACCCTTTCCGGTCTGTGAAGTGAAAACAGAACCTGCGACAAAAGGTCTGTCGGGACTTCCATATTCATAACCCAACATCACAATGTCGTCTTTTTCGGGAATTGTTACCAATCCACGGTTAGATGCAACTTTGGGGCTTTTCCCTGCATCCGGCGTTTGAACCCTGATCCAGTTAGTCGTTTTATTTTTCTCTTTCTGCCATTGGGTTTGCACTTTCACTCGTCCCCATTTTTTAGGATCGGCATTGTCTTTGACTGTGGCTATTTGAGATAAGGCAATCGGTAGTTTCGGTTCTGCCATAGGAATGTTTTCTAATCCATCTATAATTGCGGAAAAAGAATTGCTGTAATGCCCTTCTTGATCAACAACATGTGTAATTTGAGTAACTAAAAAGGTATCGACAGAGGTTGTTATTCCCATTTTTGGCGGCATCTGAATTGAAACCGACCCCCCTATCTTCACCTTGCAGGTTTGTGTTTCGCCTCTCATAATTAGCATTTGTCCGACTGCACGACTTTTTTCTGCTTTTACCAAGTCATCCAAATCTTTTTTTGCATTGATATCCGGTATTAATGGAGTGGAAACGTCAGACGTATAAATACTTTCCGAACGACCTTTCGACACTTGCAAATATCCGCGAACTCCCGGCACATCCGATGGGTCTTCTTTGTCAATTTCCTTATCGTCGTGTTTAAGATAATGGGTATGTTTGAATTTCTGCGGACTCAGATTGGCGCTCAAATCAAAATAAGTCATTTCTTTATCATATTCCAAAGTTGCGGAATCTCCCGTTTTCATCCCGAAATAGCATTTCTGTCCATTATAATACAGCCATTCCGCAAAATGCCAACTCAACCGGTTAAGAAATTCCCAACAACTTTCATTGTATTGACAAATATAATCGAGTTTAGAACTGAATTTTGGATTTACTGTAACAGAACCGCCGTTCCCGCTGTTTCCAACCGATTCATCAACTATATTCTTTAAAGGCAAATCCATGAATGAGTCCATTGCAGGCTTTCCGTCTAATTTTATTGTTGGACTTGTACCGTAAACGATTATCGAGTTTTGACTTCCGTGATACCCTGAAAATGAAACGTTTTTTATAATTCCGACAAACATATTAGTTTCCCCGGACACTTTCATTTTAAAAGTAATATTCACATCTTGACCTATATAATTGATAAAATCGGTCGGGCTCTCCATCCATTTGCCTCCAAATTCTTCGTAATCCACAACAATTTCGCAATCATGATGTGCGTTGAATTGTTGATGCAATCGCAAGTAAGTGAATTTAACAGGGGTTCCTGCAATGCTTACCGTTGTTTCTACTGCGTTTAATTCTGCCATAATATTTTTTTCTTTATTATTTAACAAACTCTGCTCCTATTGATGCATTTCCTTCTAACAAAATCCATTGGTTTATATCTGTTATTTTTTCACTCCCCAAAGGAAATGGAACAAGATATACTATATATTTCTTACCTTCTTGTAAACCGCTTAACCAAGAATAGGAAGCTATAGACAAACTTTCCGGAATTTGTTGTTCGGTATCGTTTTTTAATATGGATAAAACTTTTACTTTAACCCAATTAAATTTGTCCCCTCCCTCATCTTTTATTACTTTCACTTTTAAAACTAAAGTGGAATTATCTTTTTTTTCAGTATTCATTTTTATTGAGTCTCCAAATTCATTTAGTGCTATTGCCTTTTCGTTTATATATTGCAAGTTGTTTGAAGATTTATTTACGCACGACATAAAAATAAAAATTGAAAATAGATTTAGAATTAAAAAAATATCTTTCATAATACAGGGGCTTTTCTGAATGTCCAACCGCCTGCTTTATATGTCATTGTTTGCCCACTACCAATTTTCAATAAATGTATGTGCCCTTCAATTTCTGTTGGAGACGCTTTTCTGGGCTGAACTTGTGTAAAAGTTCCATTTGTATGAAAATCAATACCCCAAACAATGGATTCAAAAACAGACACTCTTTTTTCATAAACAGAACAAATTGATAATACAGCTCGCCATGTACATGTTCTACCTGTAATATAAGTTCTGTTTGGAGCATCACTAAAATTTTTTCTTAATGTATCATCTGTAGCCAATTCCACAGAAGTATAATAATATGGATCGTCATCGTCATCAGAATCAACCGTAAAAGGAAAAGACAATGTACCCCTTCTTGGAGCATTATCTCCAAAAACAGTTTGTGTCCATCTAAGGTATTTTCCTTTTCCTCCATTCCGAACAGCATGAAAATTTCTCGTATTTGCAGTAAATCCTTTATTTACAATTATCCACGGTAGCGGAATGATTATTTTATCTCCTGCATAAATATTTGTAGGATTTCTTCGTTCCATTCTTATAGCATTATTAGCAGGATGTTCCCATATTTTTGGATAATCTGATGCAAAATAACCATAATCCAAAACTATTTGACTTAAAGTGTCTCCTGATTTAATTATAATTTCTTCATATACCATCGTGAAATTTTTTTATTAATTCAATAAATTATTTATAACAAATTATAAAAATTAGCTGAAACAAATTTCCAAAGCAAACAAAATCAGAGATAAAAATAAGTACATTTTACTATAAATCTTATCATTTTACTACTCTTGATAAATACTTCTTACAGAATATGTAATAGGTTTCCATTCATTTTCTTTTTTAACATACCAAATAAGAAAAAAATTTTCAGAATCGATATTCCATTTCAATTCACGAATTTCTATATTTGAATCATATGGGAAAAAATCACGCAAAACTTTCTTATCACGATTGGTCTCTTTCATTTGAAATTGTATGTCAGACGATGGGCTTCCATTCCTTTTTATTAGTGAATCAGCACTGAACGACATAATAGTTGTGGAATCTAAAACTATCGAATCTCCAATAAGAACTTCTCTTTCTTTTGTATCACTTGTATTACCTTTACACATACAAAACACATTTGTAAAAAAGATAAACACTATAATAAAAGGAAAGTATATTTTCATTTGATTCTAAAAAAGATAAACTTCAACATCTTGATTTATTAAATGTTGAAGTTGGATTTTCAAATAATCAAAATGACGCTGTCTAACAGTATTAGAAACACCCATTATACTTGCATCATCTCTATATTTTGATAATCCAGGTTCTTCATATTCTTCTCCATGCATCGGATAACCCAAATCAGATGATTTTAATGCCCATTTTGAATTTCCCAATGCATGTCCAAATTCATGACCTACTCCCACTTGAGCATAACGCATCGTAGAATCAACCCTTCCTATAGTAGAACCATAGTCAATATCTTGTGTAGAAAGTTTAATAGTACGATAATCCCAAACAGTTTTAGCTTCATGGTCTTTTCTTCTTACTTCCACATTCCAATGCTCATGTTCTTTTCCAATTACCCACCGAATATCTATATTGATTTTGAATTTCGTGTTTCTATAATTTTGGGCAAGTTGTGAATTACCTATTATCATAGCATACGCTTGAGAACTCCATAACTTCCAAATCCATTTATCTACCTGAGTGTGAAAATCTAATTTTTCTTGATAAGTCCAAGGAGCAACACCGGCTTCATTAATCCAATGGTATTTCCATTTTTGCTGTACAAAAATATACCCTGAAGAAAAGTTCCAAGTTATATCCATCCTGTCCGTTTTGACCGCAAGGCTCGTCATATTTTCCTCAACAATAAAAAAGGCAAACGCCCTTTCTATATTTTTGAGTGACGTTTGCCTATTAAATTACTTATTTACCCGTTTTCAGGCCAGTTCTGTTCAAAATTGGCATCGCCAATCGTTAGTTTCTGGGCTGAAATTGTAAATTTGATGAGCATAGGAAATTCTCCCACAATGTGGATACCTTCTTCAAACGCTACAATGTAGCCGTTTTCCCATTTCAATTCTTTCATTTTGGCATCTTCGTCCCCTTTTTTGAATGTAATGGTTCCCGTATTCGGTTTAAACTGGGTTGACATTTTTTCGATAAGGGTTACGTCAGGCGTAGATTCCACAGTAATATTTACTTTACCGCCATAAAGATTTGAAGACGGACGTCCTTTTGAATCTACTTCGCGGTATATCGTGTAATCGCATTTGATTACATCATACGTTTTTCCTTCTAAACTCAGGCTTGCTCTAAATGACATAATTCATTAATTTTTAAATGGTTAATAAAAAATAACGTAAAGGTGGTAATTTATTTCGGCCATTTTTGTTCGATCTCGACACCTTCCACCTTGATCGTTTGAGCTGAAATAACAAATGTAATTTTCATCGGTTGCGGACCAACAATATCCAACGCTTCATTGTAGCTGATAACGTAACCGTTTGACCATGAGAGTTCTTTCATTTTCGCTTCTTCATCACCTTTGTTAAAAGTTATGGTGCCTGAATTGGGCTTAAACTGATTAACCATCTGTGCGACAATCTTTGTGTCTTCGGTTGATTCTACAACCACATTGATTGTTCCTCCATAAACGTTAGAAGCCGGACGACCTTTCATATCTACATCCCGCCTGAACGAATAATTACAATCGAGGACATCATATTCTTGACCCTCGAACTTTAAATTTGCACGAAATGCCATAATTGACTAATTTAGTTAAAATTCATACTAAAAAATTTATTATCACGATGCAATATTACACAAAATATTTTAAATAAAAGAATTTTTATAAATATTTTTTACTTTTTTCTTTTTAATAATTTATATTTAGTATTTTTGAACCGTATTTGCGAGATAAAATTTTCATTTTTATCTTATTTGAGGAAGCAGATTACAACTTAAATAAATGCTTTAACAATAAAAACAAAAAGGATTATTAATACTAACGACAAGAAAAAAGAATTGATGGATTTTTTAAATTTAAACGAATCGGTAAAAACGGCTATCCGTATAGCACAGTCGATAGCCAGGGAATACGGAAATGCAAACTTTACGCCGGCGCATTTGCTAAAAGGTTTATTGCATAAGGAAGTGGGACTGCAAAGTTTTATTTTGTTTCTGGGTAAAGAAATCGCCTATTTCGAGGAATGGGCGGATGTAAGAATTGAAGATTGTCCGAGAATAGGTTCTCCTGCTGAAATCGCCGGTGATGAAAATGTTCCAAGGGTATTTGAAGAATCCGACAATGTTCGCTTGAAACTCGGATTGCTCGAAATCAATCCGATTTGCGTGCTTGCAGCATTGGCGAAACCGGGAGTCGGATTCAACTCGGATCAGCTCAAATCTTTTCCAATCCGTGAAAACGAAATTTTTGATCTTTATTTTAAAGGAGAAGAAATGATGAGCAGTATCATTCCCGAACTCCACGAATCGCCGGAAGCCAAAGGAATGACTTCCCTGCATAAGTATTGCATTGACAAAACGGCAATGGCAATTGACTTAAAAATCAGCGATGTGGTGGATAGAGAAAAAGAAATCCGTCAGATGATGGAAATTCTTGGACGCCACAGTAAGCCGAATGTGATGGTGATTGGCGATGCCGGTGTTGGAAAAACGGCATTGGTTGATGGACTGGCTCGCCGGATTGTGGATAAAAACGTTCCTTCCTATTTGGACGGATGCGTTATTTATGAATTAGATACAGGTAATTTGATTGCAGGCGCTACTTATAAAGGAGAAATTGAAGACCGTCTTAAAAATCTGATTAAGGAAATCCGTACTTTAGACAGAGCCATTCTTTTTATAGATGAAATTCATATTCTGCTTGATGCAAAGCAGGGAAACGCAGGCGCCGCCAATATTCTGAAACCCGAAATGTCGCGAGGCGATCTTACGATTATCGGGGCGACAACAATCGACGAATACCGTAAATTGATTGAGCCCGACCAAGCTTTCAACCGCCGGTTTGAAGTGTTGCAAATGGAAGAACCGGATACCGATTCAGCTATCCACATGGTACAGTCGGTAGTAGATAAATATGTCAATTATCATAAGTTGAAAGTGCAGAAAGATGCCATCAGCGAATGTGTCCGGTTGGCAAAACGCTATACGAAAGACCGCCGTTTACCGGATTCGGCAATTGACTTGCTCGACCGAACCATGTCGGCTACCAAAATGATCAATGAAACAGCGGCAAAAGACATATTGGAATTTACGAAACAATTGGATGTTATCGAAGATAATAAGGAGAAAACGAAGGAAGAATTATTTAATGATTTGAAATACATTCATTTTTCCATGCAAAACAAACTCAGTCCTGTTTTGTTGGGAATGATAACAAACGAAACGGATGTTTCGGAAATCGACAACTTCGATGACCTTTTAAAATATATACATGAATCGCTTGATACGCTTCGCGAATTTTCTAAAAACAAAATTGATTCTGTTACCGGACTTGAAATTGCAGCCGTTATCTCAAACAAAACGGGGATTCCCATCGGTAAAATCCAATCACAGGAAAAGGAACGCCTTTTAAATATGGAGGAAATTCTGAAACGGCGAGTTATAGGACAAGACCATGCATTGAAAGCATTGGTTGATGCTATTCTCGAATCGCGAAGCGGATTGAACAAACAGGGGCAGCCCATCGGATCGTTCTTCTTTTTGGGTCCGACCGGTACCGGAAAGACCGAATTGGCAAAAGCGATGGCGGAAGCCTTATTCAACGACGAAAAAGCAATTATTCGTTTCGATATGTCG
>Ga0209629_10004258_pt1 | contig 10539 bp, 12 predicted proteins | sample TergutCu122P5_FD_187286 | JGI IMG/M metagenome (GOLD analysis project Ga0209629, IMG submission 187286) | Cubitermes ugandensis P5 segment gut microbial communities from Kakamega Forest, Kenya - Cu122 P5 (SPAdes) (version 2) | ecosystem: Host-associated > Arthropoda: Insects > Digestive system... | reverse complement strand
TTAAAAAAAGTGTTAAACAAAAAGGTCCAAAATGGTCTTGGTGCAGCAGTCAGTGCAATGTCCACCCTAATGTACTCTACTCTGCTCTACAACCCTTCTAAGGAACCCCTATTTTAACACATGCATAAATAAACTGTAGGCAATAGCAAAGAAGGTGATGCATGAAATTTTCACAACACTACACTACAAAGTTACAAACACTTCAGCAGTGAAAACAAAACCTACCCCTGTCTTCTGGCTTCTGTCGTGCAGTTCGGTATCGTGATGTCGCTCCACCAAATTTTTCCTGAAACTCTCGGCGTCGGTTAACAGAATCCTCTGCTCGCTGTCTGCGCCGTTTTTCTGCACATTAAATACCACCCTCAATATTGCAAAATAATGTACCTTCAAAACACAGCTAATACCACTGCAACCTTGCATGCATACAGACTTCCAAAAATAAGTAGCAGAAGCAAAGTGACACTATTTAGATAAACATTCATTATTATGCATGTCAAAGGGCTTTGGATACTTATTTATACGGAAACAATGTTTTATGTATTTGTGTGTGTGTGTGTGTGTGTGTGCGTGCGTGCGTGCGTGCGCACTACCATTTTGTTCACATCAGTATGTCTGACATTTATAAATTCTGAGCCAATAAATGAATTTACATTAAACCTGGTTTAAATACAAAGCCCACAAAGACCATGCTGGTGGCAAGAACTTCTATTGCCACTTAGTGTACTAGTGTCTGGAAGATATTTAAAAATTATGCAACTCTGTTAAGGTCAAATATCTGCAAAAAGCTGCACACATGACAGTTGTACATAATCAGTTTGAGGACAATATCTAAGTATGAATGAAACCAGGAATGTGAACTTTCCTAAGGAGACTGATCATTGACATGTTTACAAATTTCATATGTTTGACAAATTTAAAATAGTCAGAAGGGATAAGGAAATTTCATAGAGATTCTCCATTCACCCTCATATAAAAGATACAGTGGTAACAATGGCTCAAGTCGGTAGACCAGAATAGCATTCAACAAAGGTTGGTCCGTGTCAGTGACGCAGAAAAAATGTCATGTGTGTACTGCCAATGGTGTGAAGAGAAGAGTTCTTAGTGAAGTGTGATGGAAGTATGAAGTGGAACTGTGTAGTAAGACGTTTCTGAGACTCCCATGCCAAGGCGCAACTCCACAACTTTTGAAGCTGGAACTTCCTACTCAAATTTGGGGCCCAAAACAGATGTAAGTAAATAATTTGAAAATTCTTAATTTTTTTAAATCTGTTAATTGCATTTAGGCACTAAAATTTTCTACTGAATTTTTTTTGACACCCTGAAACATCTCTTTTATTACCCATACATTGTAGCTTATTTCATTACTTCAACGTTTTTGGTTCATAAGATATGAACGCTTATTTTTAATAATCCGCAAACAATTTAAAGGGCCGTCATGAAAAACGCTATACCACAGACCTGACTCTCTGAACTTGAATGCCCAGAAGATGAAGGTTATTGTGCCAAATTAAGCACAGCCATAAACAAATATACAATTACAATGACAATCATCTAACAAGCACAAAGATATAATAAATATACCTCTCTTGATGAGTTCACGGCCTTCTTCTACAAGGTCTGCGGTCACTTCATCATCACCAACAAACTGCTGGAACCCAAGCAGTGATAGCAATCGTGATCCTACACTGAAGTATGTTGCCAAACACAAGGCCAGCATTGCCATAGGGAAATACACATTAAAGCCATCAGATACAATAGATATCACATCCATGTGGCCCATAACCTGTGTAAGAAAGGTAATGCTTATTCTTCAAGGGATAATTTTCTGTGGTATTTTGGCATGCAGATGACATCCTTATGCAAACACAAACAAATTATTTACATTAGCTGATCCCATGCTGACTCCACTTTTCTTGCAGACAGGCTTGCGCTTTGTGAGGTCAATTTCAAGTTTCTAGTTCAGACACAAACACCCAGCCATGAATCCATCTCTATGAACACACATTCATCTGTTGGTACACTCTGCAGTCTTCACACAGTTAAAACAGTATTTTAACCAGTTTCACCATTCATACTCTTAACAAGAACTTCAATTCAACACTCACTTCACGCAAAAACTGATTCTAATAAGTAATGTTTAACTGATAACAAAAAAATGGCATTCTTTGTGTAATAAATTACAGTAAAAGTTGTTTCATGAATCTCAAGGGAAGTAATCATTCTTTTGTTGGATACAGGTGCTTACAAATAAAAATACAGTGAACAATACATACTCCAGTGATTTGTGGCCCAAATTATAAGTTCAAAATTATTTTTAGAAGGAACATTCCTTCTCATATAAATTCACTTTAGAATTATATAAAACCAATACATGGAAAACTACATATATCGAAGCAGATTATTTTTTCCTAAATTACTACATTTCATTAAACTTCCATTCATTAGGGATAATTTTACATTTGGTTTTCTCAAGGCCTTATGGTGGCCAAACGTCATCTCTAATAAAGATTTATGGAGAGTAACATGCCAAGAAGATATAAATTTAGAAATCAGAAAAAGAAAACTTAGATGGATTGGCCACACACTAAGAAAAGAGGATGGGGAAATACCAAAAGCTGCCATACTATGGAACCCTCAAGGAAGTAAGAAGAGAGGAGGACCTAAGAATAGCTGGAGAAGATCGGCCATCAAAGAAGTGGGTAGAAGCTGGAAAGGAACAACAGACGTTATTATTATTATTATTATTATTATTGTTATTGTTATTATTTCTCCAAGACCTGAGAAATTTTTTGCTAAAGGCTGTTCCCCTTTTGATCAACATTCCTTTTCCACCAAGTTCTACTGTATTATGCAAGAAAAATTAATGAAAAAAGACAGGTAAATCTTTTATTTAGGATTACTACAAGCATAAAAAAGATTTCTATCTGAACGAGTCAAACACTTCTTAGAACATTACATATTATATGTAGCACACATACAACAAATTTTCAATAGCATGACCATTTGAATGCTTCCGTGCAGGACGAGGTTTCATTGACGCATGTGGATTCATAAGGTGACCTCTGAGTGGTGGCACTAACCTTCCATCACACACAGCATATAAAATATTTAAATTACTCTTCATCTGTTTAAGTTGATTAGTGCAAAATGTGACTTAAGGGTAATGCAATGTACAAGGGGGTAAATAACTGAGCCAAGGTGGCTCACCAGGATCACACCAATACCAACAAAATATTATGCAGAAATGGTATCCACCATAATTCTAAGTTCATACCTGCGTATAATGAGTTTCCAAGATGTGCTGCTTTATAATGTGGCTATCCATGTGAATAAGGCCAAGAAAATTGAGACACATGGGTGGTGTGAGACGACACAGCATCATTCCCGAAAATACCAGAGAGTACTCATCTGTCTGATGATGGGGGGCTAAGTAGTACAAATTCAAGAGTCGGATTTTCAGCACCGTTGAGTATGCACAGTAACACATGTATGCAATGATCATGGTTGACAAAACCTAAAAAAAAAGGCATCTAATTACTGGAGGCACTCTATGTGGTGTAATACAGTAAAAAATCAACATGTGTTTGGTTTTTCACATATGCTGATGAACACAGAGCAATCTACAAATAATATCAATCATTTAATATGCATATTTCAATGTTCAACAAACACTGTTCTCCAAAGCATAATTTAATGTTCAGTAAAATAACTGATTTTCCAGCGTATAGTTATGAAGTTCAATAATCATACTCTCCAATGCGCATTAATGTACAAAATGCATTTCAATTCCAAAGATGTAAATTATAACATCTTTGTAACAGGAATAATTTCACAATAATAGCCCAAGCCAGTACTTACAATTTACTTGTAATGTATTACAATTTCAATGCAGGCTACCGTGAATGTGATGGCCTTTAATTTTAAAAAAATGCATTCATTTGATGACACTGCTTTGAAATGCAATGAAAGCAAATATGAAAGTAAGTGAAGAATTAAGTATATATAATGAAGCAGGAGAAGTGTAAAAAGTTGTCTGGCAGAACTATCAAGTAACAACTAAGAAACAACGTGTTCCATTTCATACCACATTGACACTTCCTGCATAATGACATTTAAACTGAACCGTCACACAACTCACAACACTTATATATATATTTTAATCCATCAAATAAAGTATTTAACCTGTGGATTTACCCTTCCATTATAGAGATGGAATTCAAAATTGCAAGCTTGAACTACCCAGATGTCTCTCAGTTGGATTTACAGGGTTCTGACACATCATTACTAAAGTGTCGGACTGACCGCCACGAGCAATGCAGCCTTTATATTTCAAGCTCTTGTATAAGCAATTAGCACAAAACATCTACTCTTGAGGGATGGCCAACAACATACACAGAAAATGAGTGTTTGTTTTACAAAGAAGGCTGAAGTTGGCAAGTTACAAAAACACTTAAAAGAGCTAACATGGGAAGTGGATAGGCTAAACATATTAGAAACATAATGCAACCATGTAAACAAGATAACTTCCTTATATAATTTGCAGCTTGCACTAATACAGAGTAGGAAAGCAAAAATTTAAACACATGATGAATTTTCATATTAGGAGACATTACATGGCTATCAGCCCAACCCACTTAAGTACTCTGATGGCTGTGGGAAAACTACCTGCTCAGGTAACTTCTGCTGTTTCGATAGCTATGAATTTCAATGAGAATGAATTCAAAATATTTGACCTACAGAAAAACATACAGCAAGCATAGATTTTGCACTTTTAAAAGGGACCACCTAAAGAAAATATTAAAATCAAAGGAAGTCTACAATCTGGCATAGTAAAAGCATGTGACATAAAGAAAAATGTTAACTGCTGTATACCACAACTCTGGTGAGCCATTTAAAATGTCTACATGTTTGAACATGGTAACAAAGTAAATAAAAATATCAGTTACCTACATACAACATTATTTACATAACGAGTACATCAACTTGCGCTATAATGTTAATTTCATAAAGTACTATATAAGTTTTGTGTTTTCCTTGACATGAAGACACAAGAGTGTTAATCAGGTATGAGTGGGCTATGTACTAGACAATAAAAATTTCATGGTTTGATTCCTGACAAGGGCAAGAAATTTCTCTTCTCCAAACTGGCTCTGGTGACAACCCACATTGCTACAGACAGGGTATCAGAAGTTCTTTCCCCATAGGTGAAGAAACTAGGATATAACACGTACCCCTCACCTCCATCTAGTGCCAAAGTTAAGAATAATTGGAACTATACCTCCACTCCCAATACTCCTGCACAGCATTTAGAGGAATTTCTTTCATTTTACCTTTCCTTTACTGCCCATATTTCAGGTCATAAAAATACATTTATAAATGTACTGCCATCTCTACTATAACATGTAACATCATGTGGACACTGTAAACAGCATGCTAAAAGAAATGGCTGCACTTTTTCTGGGCACAGTAGCAAGCATAGAAGTGCATTTCTGTCTATAACTGGCTAAGTTGACTCATATGCAGCTCATATGCAAACATATGCCACATATTTCAGCGTGACAAATCATGACAACTGAAACAGCACCACTATTTCTTTTAAATTTTGGAAATGGAAGAATGGAAATGTAAAATCTCTTAAACTGCCATTGTCAGGACCTCAGAAATGAAAATGGTATTTGGGAAAAACAAATTACAAGAAATGTGAAATCAGTTCAAGTTTATACACTGTTTTTATGGGCATTCAGCTTACCCCAAAGAAAAGAGCACATAATCAGGAAAAACAAAATCCATGAATAAAAAATCATAGTTTTATGACATACAGTTTAGCCATGTGGACATAATGTGATAATTTTGAGGTACTGTACTTACTCAAATGCAAGACGAGTTTTTTCCTGAAATTTGGCACTTAAATATGTGAGGCCTTGGAATTCGTGTTCAAAGCAACAAACCAGAACGCGCCAAACCAAGGCCTGCATCGCCAAATTGTCATGTGAGAATTGTGCTTTTCTAGGATATTATGCAGCGTGGAGTGGCAATTCTTTACCGACATTTCAGGTCAACCTATCAGTCCCATCTTCAAATGTCAACAAATCAAAGGAGAGAACAGAGCACAATTGACATTAACTGACACAATCCTTCTATGGGGACTTCATCTATCATCTAATTTTTTTAAAGAAGTACAACATTTCGGGAACCAGATCTGTTTCCATTTTCGGGCAAAAAAGCACCTAACCTGATGCACCCCTTTTACTGAACTACTCTCAATCACTGTGCACCATAGAAACAGTAACTTGTTAAGATATGCACCTCAGAGCTAATCAAGTCCAAAGGATAGTAACAGGAAATTGGCTATTGAAAAATTAAAAATTAACTACAAGGATCAAAAGTAAAACCTGGAGCAATCCACAAATTAAATCACAAAAAGAGCCCAAAATTCATGCTGATCTGATCACATACTCACACACAAGTCCTGAACACATGTGTATAGGATTCATAACACCACTAACACAATATGTGGAGAAAACTGTGAATTTTCTTCATGTGTTCAAGTTTACAAACCAAGAAATATAAATGTATTATTCAGTCATTGTTGATCATAACAGCATGGCAGCACATCTCAAGTGCTGGTGAAGGGCTTTTGGAAGTGCTGTAAATCAAATGGAATGGATGGGACTGATGACCATATGTTGTGGAATGGCAGTGAAGAGGATGGGGACGTTAGGAGTTAGTTGGAGGAAGATGAAGGCACTGATTGTGAAGGTGGAGAAAATGACATTGATTGGTAAATGTAGATAATCTGAGATGCTATCTGTATTAAGTGTATGCAATTAAGAGTAAAATATTTTTCTTATCAGATATTTCATTTCTGGGGGATCGTCTTAGATTTGGATACATATATTTTCTCTTGGCAAACGTGTTTCATGAGGACAGGTCGTCTTCAATTAGAGCTGTCTTGCATTCAGGTAAATGTGGTATATTGTGAAATCTGAGAATTCATTTTTGAGTCGACAGAGTTAATGCAATGCTGTCAGTTTACTGCGTGCAGAACAACAATTCTACTTACCTCAATGGTGAAGTAATCATAGTTAACTTTTGCAAGATTGAGGAACTGTGCAAAGAGTGAAAGAACTGGCTCCTTATTGAAGAAAGTTACCTCCGACCAGACCACAGCTGCCGATAGTAACCCAGCTAAAATAGCAGCCACCTTGACAGCATAACCATGAAGTACACACTTCCAGTACCACTCTGGAATATGAAAATGCATATTACAATAATCATGGTATTGGAAGACTATAATTACCTGCTTTCATGAAAATATACAATGAACAAAGCAAGGAACCAAAATCTACATTACGCATAATACATACAATACTGATGGCAGAATTTAGTAACTGAGAATGGGAGAAAGATATGTCAACTGGAACAAACCAATATGGAAGAGGATACTTTATATTACCATCACTCTCATCGTCAACAGCTGGTATTGCCAGCAGGGTGCATAATCTTACAAAAAAAAAATCTTCTCCAGTCTCCCATAACCCCATTCACAGTTTCTTTTAGTATTTCCATACTTATCTACTCTGAAAACTGATCTCTCTACAAAGCCCATAATATCTTCTATGGTCCTTAATGTACCACCTACATTTTCAGTGCTATAAATGCATTACTGACATACATACAAAAACTAATGTTACCTACATCACAATCACATTGTACAAATGTGCAGAGTAGTCTTTCCCTAGCACAACAGTTGTCCACTAATAACTCAGCAGAAAATCAATATTCTTTACCCTAACCTATCACTGTATCACCTTTTGTATCGTCTAACCATCGGTAAATCATCTGATCATTCTCTCCTTCATAAAATCAAAACATACACTCATGACAACTGATATTAATGTACATAACTGGATGTCATTCTGCATTTGTCCTTTCTCATCCTCTTTTATCATCAGTTCCATTAAAGTAGCTGTGTGGGTGGAGAAGAGAGAATTATATAGGTTCCTTTTAAACATGCAAATTAGCCTTTAAAGGCCGAATGTTAGATATATCTAACGCAGCCTGCACTCCCCAGTGGCCAAATGTTAGATGTACTCGTATCTAATGCTGTGCATGGATGAAGTTTTTCAGCTCTCACAATGTTTACCTGAGTAGATAACCCAAACAAACCCATTGTGGGTCCCAAAACAAGGGCTGGTATTCATCAGGAGCAATGTCATTTATGGCAGTCAACGTTTCGATATTATTTATGTGCACACTCGAACTTTGGTGTTCAGCTGAGTGAGGGAGTGACAGGCACAACACAGTAGACCATTGTTTGAGGTTGAAACGTAGAACCTCAATGACAAACAGCTGTAGTTAGTCTTCTAGCAGCTTTTGTAGAAGTGTGGGGTGTCTTCATATTGTTTTGCAGTGGCGGACTGGCATATGCGTGACAGTGGCGGATTGGTTATATACTGCAATCCACAATTTTTTACAACATTTATTGTCAAAGCTGCAGGTGTTACGTTTCATGGTCGTGTTTGATATTACATTATCAGCAGCAAACTGGTATATATTGCATAAATTCACTGGCGGTTTGTAAGGAGGTACACCTTCCTCATTGGTACTGATATTTTTCCTCAGTGTTTACCGACAGAGTTTCATCTGCATTACTTTCCCGGTGAAGAATTATTTAGACTTTAGACCAGTGGTGCATTATCAGTAACTGTTGCTTATTTGATTCTGCAAGAAGAAAATCTGACAGCTAGTGGCATTTCAAGGGGTAGACAAAGTCCATTTGCGTCCCAGCTCAGTCAACTGGAATTAAACCATTCACAGCATTGGCCTTCCAAAGGAAAACAACGGTGGTGTCACGTGTGTTCACTGCAAAAGCAAACATGGTGCATGCTGTATTTCTGCAAGAAGTGTGAGGTTGGTCTGTGCATAGTGAACTGCTTTGAGAAGTGACATACAAGTGTGAACCTGAGTCACTAGACACAAAGAGTAGCGTTGACTGCGGTGGTGTAAGGCAACTTATATCACTGTACAGTGCGGACCGAAAACATATGTCGTGTAAATAAGTGTTGTATACTTCTATGTACGTAACATCACATGTCTGCGGTGTAAAGCTAGGGTTAAGTACATAAAAAATTAACAGATGTGTCATAAAATATGTCATGTAAAATAACTTTTGAATTTGTCATAAAGTGTCATGAGTACGTTTTACTGCTAAAACGTGACACTTCGTTTATAAGTGTAGAAATTCATTCTTTTTCAGTTTTAATTTCATAATTTTATGTTACATAGAGCAGAAAATATATCTGTTTTTGTGGAGGCCTGCAATTTCAAGATTTAAATGCCCAAAAAAGTCTGGCCACTAGGGTACTACTGACTTTTAAATTCAGTAGTTTTAGGTTAATATGGGAAAAAATAAAGCAAAAGTTGGATTCATCTGTGAAAATAATAAGAAGGCACAGGATTACCAACAGTTGAGCTGTAAACAATACGAAGCCAAAATGGTCTGGGTGGCTGAAAGGTTGGTTTGTAACGATGATCATGGCTAACTTGATTGCGAGCAACATCTTCTAGCATCACAATCTGATCCACAAGAAGACTCCACTGTGTTTCTGTGCGGTGTTGTGTCTGTAAGGCCTTAATAACCTGCAAATCACAAAGCAAAGTAACAGACAACTTAGCCATGTCTACAATAATTTAATTAGAACAAAATAAAAATTAGTACGCATATCACCCGGCCATGAACATCACAGGGAATGACTTGCAACACATTTCATTATATTTATTTAAGGAAGGAGGGAAAAAAAAGAAAAAAAAACTACTACTACTACTACTACTACTACCACCACCACCACCAGAAAACACACCATGATTTTATTAGGCAAATGTAGGGAAAAAATATTTTGTACACAAAACATGTTTTCTTCCTAGCTGTCATCACAGATTCCTGAAATGGTAAAACTATGTTTCATACCCCACTGCCATATTTTGTGCTACTGTAGTTCAAGTACTCATGAGAAGTCCATGTGCCTTCAGTCACTATCCCAACAAAATCAGTGTTGTTGTTGTCAATGGCCCCATTTTCTCACTACAGAAATGATAATTTGCATAAATGCAGAAATTCTGTCTGTGGTCTATTATGCTACCTTGTACTGAATGGTGTCAGCAACATAGCACAGATGGGTGCAAGCCAAAATACTAGTAAATAAAGGGAAGAAAATGTCAAGTTCAACAACATGGAATACTGTTCTCATATACCATGTTATACACACACAAAAAAAAACACCATTAAACATTTTAAAATTTCATCACTGCTAGGTTGGATTCCCTATGTCTCTTCAATTACAATAGTGGGAGGGTTTTGTAAGTTACTCCACTACTTATGGAGAGTCAGAAGACGGCAAGAATAAATGGGCCAATTATGGCATTACCTAAAATGTGCCTGAAAACAAAGGTAAAAATTTTTACTTAAATAAAAGTTCTCAGAAAATATAACACAAGGTGTTATCAACACTGCCAGCTTTTTTTTTTTTTTTGGGGGGG
>Ga0209629_10004257_pt1 | contig 10540 bp, 8 predicted proteins | sample TergutCu122P5_FD_187286 | JGI IMG/M metagenome (GOLD analysis project Ga0209629, IMG submission 187286) | Cubitermes ugandensis P5 segment gut microbial communities from Kakamega Forest, Kenya - Cu122 P5 (SPAdes) (version 2) | ecosystem: Host-associated > Arthropoda: Insects > Digestive system >... | reverse complement strand
GGCGGTGATGATGAAAATTTCCGTAATCGTATGAAATGTCTGGAAATGTGCTAACTAACTCCATGGAGTAGAGTGTTAGTTCCTCAGCCAGTCTAAGAAATTCCTCACACTGTATGAAAGCCGCAAGCTCGTTACCCGTTCACCCGTCCTTATCAGGAACCAAATTCAAGCAGTTCACAACCTCCCTTCATGTCTCTTTAATATCCATTTCAGTGGTATCCTCCCATCTGCGCTTGGGCCTTCTAAGTGACCTCCTCCCTTCAGGAGGGGTTGCCATATTTGTTGGAGTAAAAAATATATTTTGCAATAATTGTTTATTTTACTTAAACTACACCTGATATGTCTGAGAAACTCTTCACATCACATGTTGTTAAATATAATTTACGACAAAGCACAGTTTTAAGTTGAAACAATTTTTTTCAAAGGTGAAAAGTCCCGAGATAAAGCAACATTTGAACCCATTCATATTCTTTTCGTACTTCAAACAGAAACAACAATGGCCGGTAGAAGGAAAGATGTGGAGGAATCTCGTTTTGACTTTAAGCGACAAACGACTTGCCGTGTTTTAGGAATGACTTCTCCAGACAAATTTCTATACATTTTCCGCCGAGTGTAGTCGTTAAATTTAGTCACAGCGGCAGATCAGCCTTTTGTAATTAGGATTTAGTTTTCGTCACGACTAAAAGACCTTTTTTGCGACATTGATACAGCAGGATAGCGGTGCTATCATTTCAGATCGAACTCAAAATCCATCCTCTTGATATCACGAATTTCCTATAAGTATGTTTTCTTTTGCGGTCTGAACAATGTAATACTTTGCAAAAAGTGTCAATTAGGTGACGCTAACACCAGCCTTTTAAAATCTAGCGGTTATTTTATGTACTACCAGGTTTAACAATCGAACATTTTACATTGTCCTTATATTATTTTTATGCGTCTTTTACGGATCTCAGAACAAACAACATTTGTCTTATACAAATTAACAGACCGGTTTTGTATAGCCGAGGCGGAGAGTGTTTGCTCTGCGGTAGGCAATGAGTCCTTATATAAAAGACATATTTTGTCTTTAAAGGGCTATTATTTATTAACCTGCCAAGTACAATTATCGTTGGCCTATGTGAATATCTCCCTCGTCCCAACACACTGTATTCGCCTGTCCTCAGCCATATCACTCCCCTTTGTTTACCGTCCTTAGAGCAATACAAATGTTGAAATGTCTGCAGACATCGGAAAGTGAGGAGAACAGTAGCAATATTAGTTGAGAACACTAGGAAACACAGACATAACAGTAAAGTGGCAACTATTAATTACATTTACCCTTGAAATGCATTTTTTATCCTTTCCAGTTCATGCCTTACTAAACATATCATCATTCGACACTATTGGAAATGCCATTATATAAACCGCAAGTAAATATAACACTTCTCACTGCGCAATCTATTCGGTGACTTGTTACTTCATCTCATATTCAAGTATGGCTTTTACCACATTATATTAGAATAAAACGTCAATCACAACTAAAATTTTTATTATCAGTATTTAGTGTTTATTACAACATGTTTCGGGCGGCTTGGCCATCTTCAGGTAACACAAAATGCAAAACACTTGAGAGGTTAATTACGACATTAAATTCTATAAATAAGAATGAGATGGCACTTTCACATAAGTGCAATAATTCATAAGAATTCATACTTCTTACATAATTTACAAATATTTTTGTGTTTTTTTTTGCACCGTCCTTTTAATGTAATTATACAATATAAACCACCGAAATGCACATTTTCTAAATTAATATTTTAATTTTTAATTTTGATCTCTTCTACATGTTTCGAATACACTCTTATACCTACTATGCTGCTTATATCGATGCATGTAAAATGTACCATACCATAACTGCATATACAACCGTGTTTCTGAAGATGAACCCTCGAGTTTGAAACATGTAGAACACATCAAAATTAAAAACCAAAACATAAATTTAGAAAATGTGCATTCTTTGGTTTATACTGTATAATAATTTACGTAGTTGTCTATATTCCAGCTATTCTAAAGGTATGCAAGAATATTGCCTTAAAAGTTCTAGCTGTTACACTTTTAAGGTTACTTATTGTTAGGTATTCGTTTACGATATATAATTTTATTTTCAGAAGGTTTTGTAGAGTAGTTTCTTGGCTTTAACTTCTCCCTTTCTTGTACGGAGACTAACTGAAGGTATAGTAATATAGTAGTCTACATATGCAAAGTGGGTTTGTAATTTATAGGCTATGAGCTTCCTTTAATGGCGATGAATTTGAAGAATTCTTGGATTTGCAATAATGACTGAACTGTGATCTAGTTATGAAGGCATTAAAAGCGTTTTTGTTCAGGAAATGTATGTAGGTGAAAGATTTTACTAAAATTATGCAGAAGTTGATGGTTTGCTGAATTATTGCCCTTCCTGTAAAAATTAAACCACATTTCTATTTAGAGAACACAATGTTGCAATTAGCCTCTCATGTGTTTTGTATTTTGTGTTACCTGAAGATGGCCAGGCCGGACGAAACATGTAATAAATATTAAATACCTATAATAAAAATTGTAGTTGTAATCGACAGTTTATTCTAATATAATTTATATATTATCATAACAGCATACACAGAATAAGAGTGATGCCTCTCACTCCTAGAACCCCTTCTCCTAAACGCTCCATCTGTTTATAGCTCAAAGAGTCAGACCAAGTTCTACATCCAAGCAAAACTACACGTATGATTTAATTTCTTGTATATGACAGTCTTTTGGGCTCTGGGCTGGGCGGTTGAGGGAACGTGCTCGCATTCCCGCCTGGCAGGAGCAAATAAATTTTCTCTTTAATATGTTCTATCTTCCATGCATTAATCAGATCCATAATATCAATAACCAACAAAATGCACTTCAAAGTTTATTTTGTATTTTATTCACTACATTCTCACCATAATATTTCGGCCGCTATTACGGCCATCTTCATGGTTACTCTTATAATAAAACCAACGAGATGCACTAATTTCTCAAATTTATTTTTGGAATAGAACTCTACATGTTTCAGACAGGTTTTCTGTTCATCATCAGGAGTCTAGTACTGTATACACAGCAATAGGTATATGTCATACAGGTTTTGCTGACTGCTTGCTAGCGGGATCAGGATGGAACTGCAGTTCCATCCTGATCCCGCTAGCAAGAAGTCAGCAAATCCTGCACAACATACACCTATTGCTGTGTATACAATACTAGACTCCTGATGATGGACAGAAAACCTGTCCAAAACATGTGGAGTTCTATTCCAAAAATGAATTTGAGAAATTAGTGCATCTCGTTGGTTTTATTATAAGAATATATCACGATGCACGGTCCTCTGAATGTCAAATTCATGGTCATGTTATTATTACAAGAACACAAAGGTGCAACTGAACACAAAGGTGCAACTAATCACATTTGTACCTTTGTATTCTTGTAACAACAACATCGCCCTGAAGATGGCCGCAGTAGCGGCTGAAACATGTTGGTGAGAATTTACATCATAAATTTTGAAGTGTATTTTGTTAATTCTTTATATTTCCTCTTCTTAAAAGCGTCCATAATAGACGTGGGGCTCACCCAGCCACCCATTCAACGAATACCGTGAACCCTTTCCCCTAGGGAAAGCGGCTGGACAGTAAAGCTGACTTCTCACCTCAAGGAGTGAAGAGGGTAAGCATGCTTGAAGCTAGAAAGCCTTCCTAGTCTGGTGATTTCTAGATTTTCAGACGACACAGTGAAATAAGAAAACCTGAACTAAACAGAAACAGGCATTTTCCATATTAATTCTGCTCTTAGTTCCGTCGAGAACACTGAGTTTATTAATGATGTCATTATCAGAATTTCGATGTATTCTCAAAGAATGTATTAGCTACTTTTATAATATGGCTTTGTCCCTTATATTTGGATGCAGTATGTACATACGGACTACAGACAACCTTTCTGCTTCCATTTACACGGCAAAGTTACTTAATTTTAGTGGGGTTCATGAGTTCTATTTAATGACATTTGATCATATCTTCGCTCACGGCAAGGTACCATTTCCCCCAAAAGACAGAACTTGTCTCTTGCTACGCCAAACTCATACCCGAGGGACGAATCAGTAACTGACCGTACTGTCGTCTAGTCATGCAATGACACGGTACAAGTATCACGCACAATAACATACATGCATTATTGAGCGGCGCTGTCAATAGTAGGTGCACGCACAATCTTCAGTTCTGCACGAAATGAAAATCGTCCTGTAGCGCCACTGAGTCTGCCAGTTTGTGTTAGTCAGGTACTTCGTAAACTTTCGGGCAATGAAGGTTATTACAGTAACCGCATCGATAACAAAATATTGAGGAACCTGAACTTTTAATCGTTTCGAACAGATTTCTGTTTAACCATTGTACGCACTTCTAGATATTATACGTTACGTAGCACTCGACTGCTACGTAACGTATAACACGCCCTCTTTAATCTGGTATTTACATCTGGATACGTATTTGGTTGACCCTGCTTACAAAATGTATCAGTACTCCCTGAGGATGGCCCCTTGAGGGCCGAAACATGTAGGAGTGTAACAGTGTAAATAAAGTGGCGTTAACATTCATGGTGCTTGAGTCGGATTTTTACGCAAAATATGAAAGTTGAGTTAATAAATAATTACAAACAATCCTATACATGCAACCTCTTTGACATACGTGTCATATATGTAGTCTGAGTACTATTCAACAGATATTCACACGCCTGTGGCATTTTTCAACGAGACAGCTGATTGTAACATGGAGATTTTTTACGGTGGTCGTACATGAGAAATATTATCAGCATTTACAAGAACTTTTTCCTCTTGTAAATGCTGCTGCTATTACTCGAGAGCGCTTATCCATATCAGTGGTTCTCAAACTTTTTCAGTTCCCGGAGTACCTGACCGTCATGCTGCTCTCTACGGAACATGTAAAGATTTGATTTTCGTGCTATTCGAAATTTGAACATTAAGAGTGGAAAAATTTACGTAATATTACATTGGGGGCCCAGTCGGAAGGCCACTTATTGTACGCGAGATCCTTAGAAAAACGCAAAATTGAGAAAATCTTTCTACGAAAATTACAAAATACTACCGTTACGTTCAATACCAATGCTACGCGGAAGCACACTTTGGGAAACACAGTTCTGCATTGTAGAACTAGCCATGTGCCCGTCATTGACGGCCACCATATATTCTAGCTCTACTCTACCGAAACACTGTGACCATAAACATTAATCTAAACTGATCGATTCCAATCGATAATTATCGACACTAATAGCCATCAATAGTACGGGATAAAAATCGATTGCTCTCGCGCTACTCCACGGCTTCTTTCATTGGATTTACTTTTATTCTCAACCCAATCTATCGGAATGCTGCCATCTGTTTATGCTATGTTGTATTATCTTCTAATTGTTGAACTGCTCCTTCAGCCTCATCTAGCACCTCAGAGAGAACACAGTCGGTTGAATTATATTCTCGATGCTTAACTGTTTATTCGGTCTCAGCGGGTACGTTACAGGTAACCGGGATGTGACTCATTCAGTCACTCAATTGCACCAGTACCTTAGTCTCTCCCGTTCTGAACAGTTCCTGGGGTACAGCATTCGGCTTTTAAAGCGATCTAACAACCTCTGTCTCGCCCTAAGCAAAGAAGTGTGTAAAAATGGACTGTAGATTATGGAAATGAAAATGATGTAAAATGTAATTACGACGATCAACATGGATTGTTGACAATATATCAGCAAGATACTGATCCACTCTTTCAACTCACTTGATCATCGACAAATCCTCATTTAGGATAACTTCTCAAGAAAAACTGAGCGCTTTTGTCAGTGATCTAAATTTTAAAAAATCAACTTGGGCTCTTGGCTTCTAGACTACTACTACAAATTTTGAATTCTAGATAGGGACGCAGAGATGCCTTTACTCCGTAAGCTAAAAAAAATTCTCGTTACCACTTTCCTCTCTCAAAACAGCAATTTATTGCAACGTAAGCCTAAAAATGTAAACCCTCTTACTATGAAAGCCTTTTTCCCACGTTATCCAAAAGAAAGGCACCCATCTATCACAGCCTTGAAGCCTTATTTCGAAGCACTGTTCTATAATGGGAATCAGAACCCTTCAATTCCAGGAAATCATAAAACAATGTGCGTGCGAAGTGTCCAGTATGATAAATGCCCTTAATCTGTAATAGCACATGCCGTTAACATGAAAGAATCATACGACAACACGCACCTTCTTGCCTAAAGTATCAAGTACAATATACATTCTTGGAGTACTTCTGGAGACTTTTATTCCTTCTTAGTTTATAAGTGAGCCATACAAAGTCTGTCGCTTCCTGTGTTAATGGTACAATCCAGAATGAGAATATAATTATCCAAACAGACAATGACTAATTCGGTAAATATTCATTTCAGGGCAAACACATGACAAGGTTTACCTCTGCTTCATCCAGAAAAAAAAATATTAGAGCCACTATATATTAAACTTGGCTTAACAATGCATTTTGTTAAGGCTATGAATCAAAATATTGGTGGGTTTCCCTAATTAAAACAGAATTTCCTACAGATTAGCGAGGCTAAAACAAAAACATGGACATATGTGGCTCACAAATTGGAGAGATCACAAGAGACAGAGAGTTTCGTAAAACCTTTTAGTGAAGTAAAAGAGCAGCTTGATGAACATCAAATTAGTAGTAGCGAAAACAGATTTTCTCCAAATCTTCAAGGCAGTAAATCACAAGCCACCCGAAGAATTTCTCAGTTCCTAAAAAATTAATTGATAAAACACATCATTAAAGTACTTCTGCTGCACTCATATTTCTTGTATTTCCAAACAAACTTAGGCGCAGTTCGTGATGGACATAGGGAACATTTTGCAAAATATCCAGCAAGTTGGTTGACTACTGCTGGTCGCTGGTAAGAGATGCTCCATATGTGAAATATAAGCGTTAATCATCATTAGTTACATTCAATACGCACTTCTTTACTCTGATATTTTTACTTCGTCTTTAAATAATCAAAAGGCCATTTTCGATTCATTCAAACATGGTGGTTGACAAGCAATATCTGTGACCATTTTCAAACTCGGCGTTAAAAAGTCTATAGCTTCCACACATTCCTTTGTACGTATAATAAGAACAAATCCATTTATCTGATGAATTCAAGTGCTCCGCATCGAGGCCTTTCCTTAAAGGAAATCCTGGAAACGCCACTGATCTAGGATGTATGTACAAACAGTTATTTCGAAATTCAGTACCAAAGACACGATTGGATACTCCTCTGTTTTACCGCAAAATGCTATCGGAGAGTGGTCCCAAAACTTAATTCTGTTTGTCCTAAAGGAATACGCCACGTGATTAAGAACTTGTACGCCAAATTAAACAAGTCGCACAATAATAGTTTGTCTGTTTGCGGTCATCCATTATCTCGTAAAAGTTGACAGTTGACCTCGAGATATATTGGTTTGGTATCCACTACTCTGACCTCACAGAGGGGACGCGCGATAAAAGCTAGTAACGCGTCAAAGTCAAGCTTTCAGCATCCAGTTCGATACGCAAGGTATAACGGCGCAGTTGTACAACCATGCTTGGGGTCACGGGTCTCAGGACAGACAGGGAACCCTCGCCGGATAAGGTTAGTATCCTCTGGTGGTAATCTGTGAAACTCGGGCAGCAAACCCTCTAGCTTCAAATGACCTGTTCTACGAAGTAGATACCCAATGGACCACTAATTCTTCTTGTGGGACATGACTTGCTTCGCAAAAGATCAGTGAAAGAAACCTCGCCTACCATCTTTGAACAGTCACATTTCATTGTTCGTGGATTTTCAATAACAGAAACCACTTTCCCACGCAAATGTACCAAAAAAAAATAATAAGATTATAATGACAAAAGAACACAGATGTATAACTTCCAAAAACGCATGAGTACGGCATTCGACTACTTTCCTTCCACTGAAGTAACACATGGAATAATTAAGTCAGTCACAGGGAAGCAGGTCATGGACCTGACGGATACGCAAGAACACAAAATGCTGGACATCTATTCGAATACCATGCATAGCAGTTCCTTAGAGTAATGCACTATCAATGTCTAGCTTATTCTTCTACTAAAATGATCGTTCACCCAGAACACAACAATATATTCAATAATGTGAAGTTTGCTACATGTTTCGGTTACAAGTAACCATCATCAGGCAGACATTTCAGCACATGCCTGATGACGGTTACTTGTAACCGAAACATGTAGCAAACTTCACACTAGTGAATATATTGTTGTGTTTAGACTGAACGATCATTATGGTTTTATACTATAACACAACAGAATGGCCCTGTCAACAACAAAAAAATATATTCTTCTACTGTTTCAAGGCTACCCCCACGAACACCTACACTGCTAAGAAAGGACGCAAATCTCCTCTTGCACTGCGCTTTCTCTTTTCGTTTGAATGTCCACGAATCGAATGTCGAGACGACAAACCTCCAACTTAATGCTACCTTAAGAAAAGAAAACATGTCTACCATCAGTGTTGTTAATTTTGTGGGTTATTTAATGACACAACTTCGTTGAATAAGATGGGAAGATCAAGAACATTACGAGGGTGGGTCCAAAAGTTTCCGGCCTGACCAACTTTTTAAGGTGACAGAAATAAAACAACTTTGCTATTTTTCAATATAGTCTCCCTTTATTTCAACACAAACTGATACTGATATATTAACCTCACCACAGATGGCGCTATATATCCCTCGCAGCATTTTCCATTTGGCGCGGGTTTTGTATGTCAGACCGGAAACTTTAGACCCACCCTCGTATGTAGGCAAGGATTTAAAACAAACGGCCTTTGCTTATTTGAAGGCTAACACCAAGATATTCATTTGGAGGCTGAGCAGATCATGAACATCGCAGTTTAACCCAAAACCCGGACACACACCAATGGAAAAATATCATGCACAGTATTACCAATATGGCAAAGTCATTCCGCTATTCTCTAATTCGGTAGGTTCCAATCGAAATGGAGGAATGAAATGAATGTACCACCGTCAACACAACTAAACTTCTACCTTCTTTAACAAAGAATCACGTTTTTAGCAGTTTCGATTTTTTATATTGTTTTAAATTGTTCAGATGCTAGCCTGATTATGATCTTGCAAGGTCGAAACATGTTACTATGTCAACCTTTTAAAGCCTACTGGTTGCGTGCACCAACAGGTTTAAAACTTCAGAACTGACATTCTGCCCACACTGTGTTAATGTGTTTTGTATTTATCTCAGAACAAACAGCGACTTGTGCCACTTACACCACAAAAAGAGTGTTTTTATAACCGAGATGAAAAGAGTTTACAGCGCGGTACGGACTGGGTCTTTAAATAAAGCAGTCTGCACTTCGTAGTTAAAGGGTTAAAGAATAAAGTTCATATGATCTGCACTGGTATATTCACTTCATTCATTATATTACGACACACAAGGGAATGTATAACTTTAAAATTTATGGAGGAGTTGCATAAAATCCTAAATTAAAAATACACACGTGTTTATTAAATTCTATTACACAGTGAGTAGCTATTATAACGGAAATAATTCTGGGAGAGGCGGAGGATCACACGTTTATGAGGCATATTTTCCACCCCGAAGATTAGATGGGCCCCAGGCGAGGTGCTAAGCGGAAATATTCCCGTCCCTGTCACGAACCCAGCTCACATCGAGCTACCTTGCTGACTGAGCTACCAAGCTCCCATATTCGAAGAAACAGTGACAATATTGATTTATTCGATCGCCTTTGTTGCATGGCCCATGATTAATTTACTCAACGGTACAGGGTCTTTCTTGACTAATAGCTGCATAGCTACTCTTGTGAAAACAGAAATTTCATTACATTTCCACAACAGCACGCCATTTAATGTTATCAGGTAAATTAGGCAAAATGACCAAAGTAAGCGTAAAATAGTCATTGTCTGAATTATTAACAAACAAAAAGAAAATCCCACGGAGGGTCTCCATAAAAATGTTCGCAAAATAACTTATAACAGATCAGTACCATATCCTTCCACAGCCTTCCCAGTAGATTACTCACAATCAACCCCCCCATCCAGTGCTATATATAACATACGAAACTGGTAAGGCGTTGTGAAAATAAAATAACAAACATTAAACAAAATAACTAAGTCTCAACCACAATTTTTATTCTCATCATGACGAATCTGATACAGAATGGCTGAAGCATACTTAAATCGATGCGCTTCCAGCAGTTTACTGTAAGTTCAAACAAATGTAATGTGAAATCATTTTTTGTTACATAACGTTCAACTCCCAAGTTATTCAATGAGAGGGGGGAAAGTGTAGTCAAACAACACAACTAATTAGAAAGATGTGTATATTCTAATGATGAAACTACATGTTTCGGCCTATAATGGCCATCTTCAGGCTTCTATACCGATTAAGGGGAGTCTATATATCTGAGTGAGGGTGTGTTGGTGTAGAGATCTCTATGCATCAATTCC
>Ga0209629_10004256_pt1 | contig 10541 bp, 11 predicted proteins | sample TergutCu122P5_FD_187286 | JGI IMG/M metagenome (GOLD analysis project Ga0209629, IMG submission 187286) | Cubitermes ugandensis P5 segment gut microbial communities from Kakamega Forest, Kenya - Cu122 P5 (SPAdes) (version 2) | ecosystem: Host-associated > Arthropoda: Insects > Digestive system... | reverse complement strand
AGATATGCTTTGTGTTAAAGTACAATATTAAAATAAAATAATTTCAGATATTTATGTACACCTAAAACACAACAGTACAGGTCATTCACTTTATCCTCAGCTCTCTCCCCTCGGTAGTGAGGCGCTTGTAGTAAGGAGTGATCTCGACTTTCATATTCACAAGTGGTAGGTGACGCTGGTGTTGTAAACAGTACGAATTTAGACCACGAATGACGTGAGGACAATTTTTTCTAAGTTATATTCACGTGTTCAACCAAAAAACAATTGAAAGCAACTAAGCTTTGTAACAGTTCACGACTCTATATTCAGCAATAATAACCGAAAGCAACAAGATCACATATCGTGTCATCCGAACGTGCTCTAGTCCTGTTCAATCTGAAGTTTACCTATATCAAGTCGGTATTTCTTCCAATTCATATCATAAACGTGACGTCCTTTTTAAAAGAGGTCGTTGACAAAACACGTTTTCTTTATTTATTAGCAGAGCGGGTAGCACTGTGTATGGGAGGTGCTGGGTTCGTGTCTCTGCCCGGGCCTTGAATAATATGACTAAGGTTTCGCAGTCGCTCCACACGATGCTGGGATATTGCCTCGATTGAGCCAGAAAGATTTGTCTTAATCCTACCACATACACTGTTGCGTCTCGCTATTGTACAGTAGAGTCCTTCTTGAGAAGCTAGATCAATCCGGTCCATGCTTCCACATTAATATTCTCCCACCTAGGTCTTCCAAGTGATCTCTTTTCCTCAGATAGAGCCACAGAATCCTTGTATGTACTTCGCCTATGCCACATGCCTTGTCAATCTCAAATTACCGCGTTGGTAGTTAGAAAGACCTCCGCATTAGGTAAAGTCTTAAATTGTTAACCGCTCGGGGAATACAGGATCGTTATTTTAGCTACTACCTGTCTTTTATCATTTCCTGCTCTTCTCCATAACATTTTAGGAGATCGGTTGAGAAGGTTGTGTTAGTATACGAACTGATAGGAAATGTTAAAAGATAATGACCCCTATATTCACCGTCTGTTCAGATATGACGCTATAATACCAACCGACGTTACGTCGGAACAAACTGTGTTTGCGCTTACCTATTTGTAGTACACGGCGTTGGGTACCGTGGAGAGAATGCCAATTTGCATTCCGAGTACTTAATTACGCACCGCAACATGAAGACGTTTGGACGACTGCAAAGAGGAATTCATGCACTCTTAATTTCGATACTAGAGCATGAGTCTCTCATTTGATTCTGCATAGAGAGAGCCCGGTACCGGTTAACTAGAAAGCTGAGTAGACAATAGAGACATCTATTTTTCTTGAGGTGAGTCATTCCCGTTATGTGTATCTATTTTTCTTGTCAGTAATTAACATTTAAAATTTAAAAGTATAGTATTTCCTATCATAATTTTACACACTATGGCACAAAAACAGAATAGAATCTGACACCACAATTGGAAATGTTGAACACGGAATCACAAAATTTATGTGACACACTGCCCTACGCAAAGCCCTCCAACAGTACATTGTAGCGAATTTCTTCACAGTTTTCCTGATTTGGCGCTCGCTTCTCTCTATACTCACGCGACATGGACGTTGAGATTTTCCCTCCATCTTAGCATGTGTCGTTGGAACGGTCTATCCCTACAAGCCTAACAGCCGGACTGCTAGTCTCACCTTGCATTTTTTTATTGTTCTGCTAACATAGTACAGATGTCTTTTTATCAAAGTGACCCTTCTTGGCACATCGGTTGTTAGATCATCATAATCCGTAAGATTTAACTGAATGGTTGATCCTGGTCGCCGTCTACGGATTTTACACGTCCTAACTTTACATCAAATCAAACACATAGGGGTCGGGATAGGGAGTGGTGGGTCCAAGGCTTACTGGGGTATGAAGGTCATTACACTGAGTTTAAGTCCATTGTTTGTAGTACAGTTCCTAACTCTTTCCACTTCTTGGTGCTTGTGGGAAGTTTTCATCGTGACCTTTTGAGTATCTCGATGTAGTCCTGTAGTGTTGTGGTTGGTGGGGTATTCATCCGGCACGTTATCAATGTAGCCAGCATCCATGACGTGTCACGATTCCGTCTTTGTGGACGTATGATATATTGTGGACATGCCGGCCACTCGTCTGGAATTTGGTCTGGAGTTGTGTTCAGGATCTGAGCCAGTCTCTCCTTCGTCCATTGCCTTATCCTCCTCCCGTTCCCACAGTCTAATATTCGGTGGGCGATAGTGTCAGGTTCTGAGCAAGTTTGGCACTTGTTTGAAGGTGCGAGTCGAATTCTGTTAAGCCGGTCATGCGTGGGTATTATATCATGTATTACCTTGTACCATTCTACTTTTTCCCTTTGGGGTACTGGTGTGTCATGCAGGTTCCTCCACAGCGCTCCCCAGTGGGTGTTGGGTTTTAGGCGCGAAATACGGAGTTCTTGACTCCCTGCTTCAGCCCTCATCATTGTGTGTACCGTGGTGTATAGACGACGTTTGTTGACGCGGTTCGTTACAGGTTTGTCGTATGGGGGTACATATGCAGATTCCCTGTGAATCCGCCGGATGTAGTCAATTGCCGCTGGGATCTCCCCCCCCCCCATGTGGCGGGTTAGGGCTATGTTCAGTGATGTTCCATTTTTCTAACCAGGCCGCCGTGAAGGTCTCCGGGTCTTGGCTCTGTATTCGCGTACGGTGTAGTAGGAGTGCAATACACTTTGCTTTTAGGTGTATCATGTCCCATCCGCCGTCATGTTTGCTGCGTTGTAAGGTAGATAACGGTACGCGGAAAGTTGCCCCTTTCCATATAAACCATGCGATCGCTGTGTTTAACCTTCGTATGCTCGCTTCGTGTGGCGGGAAGATTTGAGCAAGGTTCCAAGCTTTTGCCATTAGGTGCGTATGTACATAGTATATCCGTCCATCTAGGTTTAATTCTCTGGTATATGCTTCGCGGGGTTGCGCTCTTATTCTTGCAGTGAGGATACCCCAACACCTTCGTGCAGAGGCTTTCACTGTACTTGTTATGTGGAGCCCAAGGATTTTCGCCTCGTTGTAGTAAGGGATGCCCATTATCTGGAGGGTTGAGTCCCACCGACTCATTGCGATGGCCTTCGACTTGCGGGTGTTCACCCTTGCTCTAGATGTTGCTTCATATATCCGTAATGCATCGTTTCTGATAGGGATATCTGCAGGTGATGTTCTAAAGATCGTGATATCATCTGCGTATGCGACGACATTTGCTGTCGGACCATTGGGTGCAATCCAGATTCCTGTGAGCTTGTCTTCTAAGATACATATGAGGGGGTTGAGACATATGGCGAACAGTATCATGCTTAACGGGCATCCTTGACGTACAGAGCTAAGAATCGGGATAGGGGAGGAGGTGAATCCGTTTATCTGCACTGTGGATCGTGCGTTGTCATACATCCTCTTTATTCGCGCTTGAAAATCTGTGCTAAGACCACGTGCCTGTAGGGTAGCATATAAGTAGGTGTGCGAAATGTCAAAAGCCTCTTGGAAGTCTATTGTTACTATGCATAGTGGGGACTGGGTGTTATTGGCATTTGCTATCACGTCTCTCACTGTTGCGACGGCATCAAAAATCGTGCATCCTTGTCTTCCGCAGTACTGGCTCCCCCGCAGTATGTGATTTAGCCACGGGCGCAATCGGTCTGACAGTAGTCGTGCCAGCAGTTTGTAGTCTGCATTAAGTAGCGTAAGGGGCCTGTACTCATTGATGGTCGTGGGGGCGGGGTTTTTGGAATACACACCATCACTCCTCGTTTCTGAGTGTCGGTGAGCGTGTCTTCAAAGTACGTGGTGTTTATAATGTCGTTCATGTCATGTTTGATCACTTCCCATGTTCCCTGAAAGAATTCGGAACTAATTCCATCGCACCTGGTGCCTTCCTCGCTTTCCCGCCGTCACTGCTTGGTGTAGTTCCTCTAGGGTTATAGGACTTTCCAATATTTTCCCGGCTTCAGGTGGTAGTTCCTTAATTCCGCAGCTCAGCAGTTCCTTAATGTCATTTGTGGAGCACTGTATCTCATCGTACTTCCTTCTCATATGGTCTGTAATGGTGCGTAATATGGCTGCTGACGTCGTGTGTATATTCCCCTCCCCGTCCCGTATTCGGTTAACTGTTCGTGCTTTTCCCCGTCTTAACGTTTTTATGTATTGATGTACGGATACTTCCTCTCCTATAATCTTGGAATCCCCGTTGGTAAGGAGAATGCGTTGGTTTTCCTGACTCTGTAAACGTATTAGTTTTGCTTTTAATTGTATTAGGGCGGTCGCCTTCTTCACGTGATCGATTGGCGCCTGTAAAGCTTGTTGTATTACAGTGTAATAATAGTTTTCCATAGCGACACGGTCTCTACGACTCTCGGTGCCTTCACGTTGGAAGGTGAGGCGTACCATCCGCTTGACGCAAGGGTCCCACCAAAGGACGCGGTTGGGATGGTACTTGGCGTGTGTTTTCCACCTCATCCATTCTTCACGTAGTTTAGCCAGGAATCCCTGTTCGTGTAGCATGGATATATTCATCCTCAAGTAACCTCGCCCATGTCGGGTACTTTGTGTCTCAAGGGATAGTGGTACGGTAAATGTAAAATGGTCTGTAAAGGCAGCCGGCACTGTTTCCACGCCTTGTTTCTTCATGTGCAGGCTATTCTCGAGGCACATGTTGACGTGTAGTATGTGTATTTATGCCGTAGTTGTTGCGAATCACATGCATCTTGTAGGCTTAGTCCACGCACTAATTTTTCTAGGGTCTTACTGTTATTTCCTTGACCAGTACTGTCTGTCTGTAGAAGGACACAATTAAAATCTCCTGCAAAAACGATCTCTGTTGGTGCAGATGGAAGGAGGGAGATCATATCAACGTTGAAGAAGGCTTCTAGTTCCCTCCTCCTCCCTGCCCCAGATGGGGCGTAGATGTTTATTATTCTTATTCCTTCAAAATATGCTGCAATCCCCCGTCCAGTTGGTAGCCTAGTTTTGTTCGTAATGGGTATCCCTTCCTTTGCCAATATTGCGGTTCCCCTACTGTCAGTCCCAACGTTAGTGTGTGCCTCATATCTACGTAGGAATGTGAAATTGGAGTGGGTAACTTCCTGAAGGAGTGCGATGTCTATGTCTTGATTACGTAGAAAATCTTCAAGTATCCTCAGGCGTGCGTGTGAAGCTATTCCGTTTATGTTGATTGTCGCAATTGTGTATGTGTATGGCATTTTTGTTTTGTTTTTGTTAATGTTGCCACTCTATGGCTAGTATTGTGTAATTATACATTTAGTGTCCTGTTTCCAGAACTATTTTGTTAGGGTCTGCGTGGGGATCTGACGGGCCCTGCTTCGCCGCCTCACTGGTGGCGACTCCTCCTTCCGTTCGACTTTCAACTTTTGGTCTTCTTGGGACTTTGTGGTGGCGCCATATTGTCCATTTCCTCATCGTGTTGCATGTAGTCGCTCCCCCTAACATCGGCCTCATATCCATCAGCTTCCTCCTCTCTCCTCCTGTCATCCCGTTGGGTGGGGTGTTTTGTTGTTCCATATATCTCCTGGGATACTGGCCTCTGGCTTACCGCCATTTCACCGCATGCGTCTTTCATGTCGGCCTCCACGTTCGTACTTTCTTTCGCCATTCCTTCTCTCTCGTCTATTCGGTTTTCCTCTTCACTTTGTCCCCTTCACTTTGTCCCCCCCCCTTGGCGTCTCACTCAGCTGCGTCATCACCGCTGTTGAATCCACTTCACTCCGTGCTAGGGGCTTGTTCGACTTCAGAGTCCTAGCGCTTGTGACATTTCCTAACCTCCCATCGCCTTCAGACCTCTCGGCTGTCATTGCTGCTGTGATTGTTCCTGGCTCGCCTTCTTCTATCTTGTCCTTTTCGTTTGATCCCGTGGCTATTATGTCTCCCCACGACGGTCTGGTTATCCCAGTTTCCCCTCCCCCTTTTCGTCTCCGGTGGGGGTAAACGGAATACTGATGCCCCATTTCATTACAACCATAACACGTTTGCGGTTGGCCGTCATACGATATTAGGGCTCTATGTCCTTCCACACTGATGTGGGATGGAATGTGCTTCGTCAGGTTAATTGTCACAATTCGAACTCCATTAGGTACTGGATATTGGTAGGCATTTGACCACGTGTACTTTCATACTTCCCTTATCTCCCCGAATTTCCCTAGGGCCCTCCATACTTGGCTGTCTGCGATCTCCGGCGGTAGGTTCGCAATTCTTACCTTCCGTATTCCCAAACCTACGGCTTCTATCCGCACTTTTGAGATGACTCCGTCAGAGTGTCTGTATTCCGCTTGGCCTGTTGTCATTGTCAAAATGTCCTGTATCCGTGTAGGGTCGCTTAGTTTAATGTATACGTGTCGTTTGGGACCGTCAATTTGTATCAACCGAACTTCTGATTCCAATAAACACAATGTCTCATTAATCCACTCATGAATTTCAAAAGCTGATATTCGAGGGCTTTGTGGGTCGAAGGCACACACAAATGTGTTTTGTCGTTCTCCCATTATAAGCCTTCTACTATAAACTATGTTTAGGCAGAAAAAAAGAAACTACTCGTATGGTATATACACACCGGTTTGTTTCTTTCCCTGTTTGTATACTCACTCTTCCTCTCCCGAGGCACCTTACTCTGCTATCTCTCTTGCACAGCGCGGGTAGACACAACCTTCTCCTATTGCATTCGAATTTCCGCAGCGGCAGCAGCGAACTACAGTTATATGACAATGTAAACAACCTATGGTTTACACCAATAAATTCTATAGATGATAAATCAAGGCTTTGAATTTTATGAACTGTTAGTTCACATTTTAAGTAACAACGCTGGTTTGCGCGCACATGTCAGCCCACTAAAAAGAAATCGAACCCATAACCTTAATAGAGGAATGGTAATAAACCACACGTCCCTCAGATTCATGAATAGTTTTCAATATTCCACTCTCTCTCGCACAGTTTTATTTCTATCACATGATTGCTCGGTAAATGTCTATCGACACGATATTAATATGTATCCTCGTTTTGGTATAGTGTAATGACAGGTCTGGAGTCGAACCTCGGAACCATGACAGAGCATCGAAATACTTCATCTAATTTATGAAATGGAAGAGCAAAGAATGTGCCTTGGTCTATCTATATATTTTCTCACAGATGCGATATAATCACTGTTTGTTCTGTGTGGGAAGAACGTAGAATGTTAAACTGGTCAATTAATGTTGTACAGGGAAATAATCACTGTTTGTTCTGAGATATATATAAATGCACTATGCGGTCAATTAGACGTCGTGAAGTTTTTATATCTAACATGTTCCGTAAAACCTCGACATCAATCATTAATTTTGTACAGAAGTGATAACGAATTAGTATAAATACATGTTCTACAAGTTTATAGTGTAAGGTTGAAGAGTAGGATTACGTCGGATAATTTGTTAAAGGGAACCAGATAGGAACACTGGTAAAATTTTAATTCATATACCTACTATAGTATTAGATATTGAAATTTCGATATAGGGCTCTGGTGACATCAAATTTATGTAAACACACTTCAGGTTGAGATCATCCGTTTTTGTTTTAAGATGTAGTGGTGGTGGTATTGATATTATTAAATAGGAGCGAGAGAAACAGTGGGAGTTCTACCTCAGGTTAGTGTCGGCAGCCAGCTGTGGGACACGAGGGACAATAATCTTTATTTTAAGTTTGAGATCACCCCTTTTTTTTAAGACGAAGACATGTCCTCAATATCGAGTATCATCTGCCGTGAACACAGGTGCGTCACGTACACTGATTCTTCTTCTCAACTTCAGCGTAAGTTAAGGGGTGGCATTGATTTTGTTCCGATATATTATTAAATCGAACTCTATAGAAACGGTGGGGTTTATTAAATTTAACATCAGTATTATTAGAACGAGTCTTTCACCTAACGCAAGTTAACAGGTGGTAATACCTATGGTGGTATTGAATATATTATTAAATAGGAACGGTACAAATAAGAAGATGCTAATACCTACATCAGTATTGATATTATTAAATAGGAACGGTGGAGTTCTACCTTAGATTATTAAATAGGAAAGATAGAAGCGGTGGAGCCAATACCTACGGTGGCACTAATAGAAACGGTGGAGTTCTACCTTAAGTTAATTTCAACATCTATCGAGGTATTGTTTATATTATTAAATACAAAAGATAGAAGCAGTGGAGCTTGCTACCAACACCTACAACAATATCAAACCTTACCTTAAGTTAGTGCGATAGGCAAGCTCGGGCGCGGGGCAAACGCGGCAGCTGGTCGAGAGCATAGCGCGCATTAAGCGTATTTCTAAACACACACCACAGAACTACAACAAGGTTAACGTGGTGAGTCATCTCCTTATGACGTCAAATGGTTAAGGAGCAGCTAGCCAAAAGTCTGGCGCGTGCTTGAAAAAACCATTATTCCCCGCAATATTATTAAAATGGTAGAATTCAACCTCATAGTCAGGTTAGAGCGGCAGCCGGATGCGGGGCAAACGCGGCAGCTGGCCGAGAGCCTGGCACACACCCAACGGAGAGCGGGGCGGGGGGATTGTGTCATAGGTCAAAGGTCACCGCGGGTGGGAAGGAATGATATTTATATCCGGATTACGTCATAGAATAATGGGCAGCCGGCAGATGAATTACGTAATGTATGTGTCATAGGTCAAGGGTCAAAGGCCAAGGTCACACACCTCCCCAAGTCGGGCCATTCTACTGGTGTATTTGGGATTAATTATTCTTACACCCTTTTCTTAAAATTAGAGCTGTTTCTTTGGCGTAGAAGGTGCATTTCACTGGTCATGCGTTGTAATTCAGCCGAATACCCTCGAAGGAGCCCTCACACTGAACCAGGAAGAATGACAGTGTGTTTCCTGCATTGCAATCTGCTAAGTCTACCATCACTTTATCTATTTTCCAGCATCTCTAAAACGTTAGATTTTTGTCTGTCCATGTCTTGTCTAGATAGAAATCTCCCTCCATTCTGGTTGGAGTTTATTAAACTTAATTAAGTAACAAAACTTTACAAACCAGTAAGTCGTCACTCTATTAAAGTTGTTTTCCCGCTTTGAAATTTTTTGCCATCTATATCCAATTTCGTGCAGCATTTTCTTTAAGTCTTTTCTCTCCAAGGAAATTCGCTTCATCGTTTCAACTGCCCAGTCTCTAATGATGCATGCTGAAAAATGCATAGCATCTCGAGCAGGAAACTTTGAACAATTATTGTGAAACTCTAAGATGTGTTTGGTTCTTCAAAAGGGTAAATTTTATTTGAAACTTGTATCTTAGTACTGGCAAGCTGTATGCCAAAATAATTAGTCCATTGCTTTAAATAAATAAAACAATGCTGAGAGGCATTTATTTGCTATTTAAAATAGTTGGAAACCTAAGGATAAAATTTATTAAGTTGGTACGCGTTTTAAACGTAATTACAGAAACCACAAATTCCTTCTCATTTTATTATGTATTTGATAAACAAAAAATGTATAACCGCTCTCGATCCTTCAATTTATCTCATCATTATCTCCGTAAATTTCAACTATGGATATAGGTACGTTGCGTCGTGTCGATGTACAATTAATTTGACCTAAGGAACGTTCTGCTGAAGTACGGCAGATTCCTTCTGGTAGGCCTTGTATAATGTACAAAGAGCTCTTGAATATAAACTATCGACATACGCAATTGTCCGAAGTTGCAGCGGACTAAAGAAGTTTTTATACGTATATCAATCGTGTCATTAGATTCTTCTGCTCTTGGTAATATTAATTAAAAAGTAATAAATTGTCTTCAAAAATGGTAACCCTTGAAGGTAAACAGATAAATTCAGCGATGCTGCAAAATATCTTTGTCAACAGGAACATACATATTGATATCATAATTTTTCCTTTCACCTCTTCACTATTCTCTGAATACAAGCCACATGAACCTAAATTTTAAGCGCTTCTGTACAGCCGCGGAAAGCGCCTGTTAGCTTAGTCATGATCGTCCGTCTCTCCGCACCTATCATCGCAGTTACCCCTGGACGGATTTCCGTAAGTTTAATACAAAGGTAAAGGTCACCCCATGGGGTGTCAATGTACACAGATGGGTGGCTGAAGTACACCTTAACCGGTTCGCGACTTGGTGATGAGCCTCACGCCCAAGCCGCTTTACCTCTGAGAAAGACGCAGTACCCATTGTACGGGAGGTTGGATGGGCGCGGAAAATCTCGCCTCCACCAGGATTCGATCCCCGGACCGTCCAGCCTGTCGAGAAACTCCAAATTTCATTGAAGTCCTGCAAAAATGTAGGGCACTTTACGTGAACACGTAAGTTCGTTTTATTATTCAGGGGACATTATGTCACCAGGGGTCGGGTAGCTTAATCGGTATAGCGACTGACTACGGGCTGGACGGTCCGGAGATCGAGTCCCCGTGGGGGCGAGATTTTCCGCACCTCTTCAGACCGGCCCTGAGGCCCACTCAGCCTCCTGTACAATGGGTACCGGGTCTTTCCCGGAGGTAAGGTGCGGCCGGGGCGTGACGC
>Ga0209629_10004255_pt1 | contig 10541 bp, 7 predicted proteins | sample TergutCu122P5_FD_187286 | JGI IMG/M metagenome (GOLD analysis project Ga0209629, IMG submission 187286) | Cubitermes ugandensis P5 segment gut microbial communities from Kakamega Forest, Kenya - Cu122 P5 (SPAdes) (version 2) | ecosystem: Host-associated > Arthropoda: Insects > Digestive system >... | reverse complement strand
GCGTGGAAACCAAGCGCGTGTTAAAAACGCAGATTTGCGTCATCCGTCTTGCACAGTTGTAATGTAAAGACGCAAATCTGCGTCACCCGTCCACAATGTGTTAATAGACCATCATCAGGGAGTTTGTCGGTGCCTCGTTAAAGTCACTGAATTTTAAAAAATCACTGAGTTTAAATTTCTTAAAAGTCAGTCGTGGTGATATGGCAGCATAACGTTTATTATGTATGCGTGACGTTCAGTGTGGTGAGGTAGTCCAACATACTTCACCGCACTGAACGTCACACACACATAATAAACGTTATGCTGCCACATCACCACGATTGACTTTTAAGAATTTTAAACTCAGTGATCTTAACGAGGCACCGACGAACTCCCTGATGATGATCTATTAAGATCGAAACATGTCGGAGTGTTCTTAAGTGTTTTAAAGTTAACATTTTAAACTTATATATAATTGCATTGAAAGTGCATTAGTTGGTGGGTAACATTCAATTTCCTGTTAAATAAAAACTAAATCAGTAACAGGTCCACAGAGTATGACGCCCGTTGAAGAACTGAAAGAAAAGTATCTTCATTTTTTTTTTGTATAAAGTATAAGATATTCCGTTACGAGTTTGTGACATTTTTATGAAAGCGCAAGTGTAGTCTTTTGGGTAAAATTTTCTCTTTGAATCTTTATTCTTCCTCCAGTGTCTTCTTTATTTTTTACTTTCGCATTTACATCTTCTCTTCTGTAACCCTCTACTCTACCTCTTTTTATCATTTCCATTGTCACTATTCTTTCTCACCCTCTCCCATAGTTAAAGATTGTGATAAATATAATTGAAATGCTGTTATAATTATAGGATAAACTTAATTACGTATTAAAAATTGCAATTTTTTCAACATTTGTATTTAGTGCTTTTTATAACACCACTTCCTTTCACGCTACAATATGCTGACTTTTGCCCGAACAGTGCATTTATCAGGTTCGTGTGTTTTTCAAATAAAGCGATTTTCACCCCTCATTATACTCGGGTTTCCAAGGACGTGCAATTGGTGTTTTGTGAGTTACAAATGAATATTTATGTATTGTGATATACATAAATTTAGACTTGAAAGAAATTATTTAGAAGCTCCATTTCCATTTAAACAGCTTTTGAACGAAAAACGGTATCTTGCTTACACCACTAACGTAGAGAGGATAAAGAAAATTCTTCCTAACCGCACATCCAAAGAAGATTGACTGCCACATATCTTCTTATACATGTGAAACAGCGAAATTTTTCTCCATGGGTTCCAGTCGCCTGAACATGATATATGTCTCGGACTCCATTTTCACCGTGTGTAATAAGCAGTTCGTTGCAGGATTCACAAGTTCTGCCTATTAGTTGCACAAATTTCTAGCCAAGCACATCTCTTGGCTTTATTATTATTACATTTGTGTAGTTCCTCTAAATGAGTTGTTACTGCAACACAAGCAGTGGTTACGTTAAATCTGTGAGATAAGTTTCGCATCCTATCGAAGTTTCTAATTTTCGACTTACAACATATACGAGTACTTTACATCATAAGAAGCGCATAACGTAACATTTCTGGTGTCGTTGTTAATTTCCTGTGCATTTTTAAATCGTGAATACAAAAATTTGATTACTGCAAGCAAAACGCTAAAGAATGGGATCAATTCATAGTATTTTTTCCTCTTTTTACGCAATAAACGTCAAAATTACTTTCCGTATCTTAGCAACCGCTCGCTGCTGCTGCTGAAGGTGCGTATAAGACATAACCTCAGTAAGAGTAGTCAATATAAAGCTTAAAATTCGTATTTTATTACAGCAATTTATTGAAATTACAACCATTTTCAGGACATTATAAAAGTGTTCGAGTCTCTTCTTCGCGTGTAATAATTAGTACAATTATGTCTATTATACAATACAAACCACCGAAATGAACCTTTTCTAAATAAATATTCTAATTTTTAATTTTGATTTCTTTTACATGTTTCGAACCAGAAGGTTCATCTTCAGGAAGACGGTTGTATATACAGTTAAGGTAAGGTACGTTTTACATGCGTCAGTATAAGCAGTCTGATAGGTAGAAAAATATGCTTATACTGATGCATGTTAAACATACCATACCATAACTGTACATAAAACCGTCTTCCTGAAGATGAACCCTCGGTTTCGAAACATTTAGAAGACATAAAAATTAAAAATTAAAATATTAATTTAGAAAATGTGCATTTCGTTGGTTTATATTGTATAATTATATTACAATGCACGGTGCAAAAAACATAAAATTTACAATTATACCCTCTGAAGGTACACACAGAAATACTTATGAATTTTCATGTAAAGTCTTCGACTGTAAACAAAATTGAAGTAGCTCGATTGATGTAATCTTTGTAAATATTAAATTTCTTGGTGATTTATTCAGAGATTGATTGCTTGTTACATGCGAAGTTAGGGAAGGAAGGACGAGCAGACAGATATTAATATTCACTCCGTAGGAGTAGAGAGTCACCTAAAAATACGGCGTTGACTTATCTTCCATTGGCATAATGTTTACGCTAAATTTCGTGAAAATCTGTCAGCTAGTTATATGTGAGGACCGCCAAACAGACAGACAGACACACACACACACACACACACACATTCATACAGCATGATCTCATACTCTTCTTCAAATTTAAGGAGGCAATTTTCCTAAAATGCCTTCATCTTTATTATTCCCTCTGCAGTATTTAATAATGCTGGCGTTATTTACCTCCCTGTGATTTCCTGAATTCCTTTTCGTATAGACGGTACACTCTGGCGTGAGACTTTATCAACGTGTGTGCTGCCAGGTAGTATCCTACATTTGTGCCGTTCACTCCCGGGGCAAAGGACTGCGGGTCGCTGTATCCATACGAAATACTGTGAGGGTCGTTGATAGTGATCCACCACTTCACCTGCAAATGTATAACAAATGTGATAAATATACTGCTTAAGGAAGAACCTAGGCTGAGGCTGTTACAGGACAGGGTGCTGGGGAACGTACCTGGAATTTGCGGACTAACATTTTATACACATTCGCCACACCTACCACGCATATTGACGTCCGTCACATCTGGTCCTCCATTATTTTTTTAAGTTGTATTTCATTTTCTATAATTTCCTTCTAGTCTGCCTCTGTTATAACTAAAACGAAGGTGAGAAAGAACAGCAAAAGTCTGTAATGGGTGCAGAGCTCTTACATATTGACGTAATTTAAGACGGAGCATTCACTTTTATTATAACTACGCACTAATACTCACGCAATGAACCTTAGGGACAAGCAATATAAAACCCTGAGTGGGGAAATTGGTGCGGTACAAAACCTTCATTATTACAGATCTACACATTAGACATGTTGCATGTGCGCTGTAGCCGGCGACCTCTTATTTGCGCTCTGAGGAAAGTTGTTTCTTAATCATCACAGAAAAGGGAAGTCAAGTCACATTACACACCCTTTTTGATAAAAATATTTTGCATGTAAAGAAATAACTTCCTGACTTTTTTGAAACCGCCTGTTAGTAGCTTAAGGTGAAATATATGAAGTGGCAGGAGAGGATGATTATTGAATTGGAGATGCTGGAATATATATAGTGCAGTGCACGGTTTCCGGCAGGTAGAATTTTCGAACTTCAGCTAGGAGCGAATCACTAACGCAACGACAACTTCATGTTTGGTCTAGTCCTATCCGCCTCCCCAAGTCAGGTGACCTTGTCATACTGTAGTTCCAAGCACAGATCATCTAGTGGGTTCCAAGCAAATGAAAACCCCTCGCCACCTCACCTTACCCAGTAGGCCCGTCCGCCAGCTCCGCTATGTTCCCCTGTGGCGGTCTGTTTCTGAACGCTCTTAGAAAACTCCTGAAAACCTTAGTATAGCTTGCCTACGGCCACAGATTTAAACCTGGAGCTCCAAGTTAGGAATCTGGATTGATAATCCTATAACCTTGATGTATATTGTTGCACTAATGCGACTTATCAAAGTGGATTACTTTTCAGAAGAAGCTCACCCTGTCACCAAATGTAGAGAATAATACACGAGCATAATCCTCGAAGTAATCTGCCATTACAGGGTTAACCCAACCGCCCAAATCTTGCAGTGTCTGAGGAAGATCCCAGTGGTATATTGTCACCTGAAATTTATAAAAAAATGATAAAATGTGATTCTTAGTATATCAAGTTCCGCAGTGATGACTGTGCTATCAAATTAATTTAATAGTCGAACTGGAACACAACTTACTTTCAGTGAAAAGTTACAAGATGTTATTCAGAATGGCTGTAAAGAACTCAAAATATAGCCTATTTTTGAGTGTTGAGTTTATTATGGCAGTACCAAGTTGAAGACTTTATGGAATGTGAAAACTTGTAGCTTGGTACTTAGGTACCTTTGCTTCAGATAATCCTACTGCCTCTCTTTCCTCTCTTATTGAATTCCTGTGAAGAAAATTTTACTTGAAAAAAGAAATTACACGAAATGTCTGAGTGATAAACTGCAAGTTGTGTGCAGTGTCCATTTTATTACTCAACACGGAAACTTAAATTTAATGAATCTGATGTGGCTTTCATTAACAAACACTTCGTGCAAAAGTTTAAAAAGAATTTCAGTTGGTTAAAAAGTGAAACATGCACTTGGCGCGCGCGCACAGACACATATACAGCCAGATAAAGAAATAGCAACGTAATCTCATGAGTCTAATGTCTTCCTCAAGTAAGGAAAGTAATCTAGTGGTAAATTATCAAAGGAAATCTCCATAACATATTAAAATTAATGTTTGAAAACCAAATGTCGAAATTGAAATTTTAATTAAAAAAGCCTAGAAGTTGCTAAGAAAGAAGAAAAATGAATAGCCATTTTAATCCTTGCAACAGACAGAAGCCATCCTTTGATAAATTGGACTTACCATTGGCTGTATATTATTGTGAAGCAGTTCGTTGATAAGCTGATTGTAGTAGTCTATTCCAGCAGGGTTCTTCACGTTAACATGGCCGATTGGCAGTATACGTGACCACGATATTGAAAATTGGTAGAAATCCACCTGCATAAACACAATTGTCATGAAAGTACTACTGTCTTTCTGTGATATGACGCTATGTGTATTATTAGAATGATAGGAAAACTTCGGAGACCTCTGTGCTCTCTGCTTCAAGTACCCCTATGTGTACTCCTCTACATGCCAATACCCTCAGCAGATTCTCCCGAAATATGGGTATTTATCGATAAACACACACGGCGTTCTCTCTCATAAGACAGTAAATTTCATGGTCAATCTCGTGAGCCCTTTGTACAACAGTGTCAGCTTCAGTATATTTGAATATCTTGCACAAATAGTGGCATACTAAAGCTTTGAAAATCGAAATGAATCTGGACTGTAATTATTCATTTTCTGCCCCCCAAAATATATTTTCCCCCATTATAAAGACGAATTTTAAAAAGTGTTTGGGGGAAATAGTGACTGCTTGCTTCGGAAAGCTTAGGAAACATGTGAATAATAGTGCAGATTTTGTATGCATGCTTGCAGATTTGCGAAAAGTTTCTTTTGGCTCCATCATATACTCGTACAGTCTGTCTCTTTGTTCTTCTGCATAGAACAACTCGGCTGACACTGGACGGATTTTCAGTAACTTCACATTTGAACACTTTTCGGAAATCTGTTGAGAAGATTCATTTTTCATTCAAATCTCTCAAGTATAGCGGGTACTTTACATGACGACCTATGCACATTTATGATATATCGTTCAATTCTTCTGCGAAATGAGAAATGTTTCAGACGAAAGTAGTAGAGGAAATCAAAACTTATGTTCAATATTTTTTTTTTCGAAAATCGTGGAAAAATATGGTAGAGTCAGAGAGGTCAGAGAAGACAATAGAATATGACGCATGCACATTGCTTGGTGGACACCTAAGGGTACAAACACACACTCGGAATATATAATACTTCTTGCTTTTACACGGCAATAATATTGCCACGAATGCGCCTTAATGTAGTTTACACGTACATTGTATTATTAATGTTAAATACAGTGGTATAGACACAGTGATTGGAAAGAAAACACATAATGTTAAATTGATGTGTACCTTAAACAGAATGCTATATTATTACAATTCTTGCACACTCTTAAAGCCCGAATACATTTAGTTCAACTTGGAAGAAACAGACCCAAAAACTTTTCTTAATAAGTTACGAAGAACAGAGGAAAAATATCTCAAAGCTGCCACAATTCAAGTTTTCTCGGTTTTGGTCGGTACATTTTTTTGTGCCAACCCAACAAATATAAATGAAGCCTGATGCTTTGCAGTAGTCATTCGGTCTCTTCCCCCACGCCCAATCCCGACATAACGAAAATGGCTTTAAACACACCCACGAACAGGAAGCGCAAAATGTGTTAGTGCTCACTCTTGCTGGAAGTACAGTTTTGCTTAACTTGGGAAACAATGGGCAACACGCAATTGTAAAGTAGTCACTTCAGGGTATATAGCCATGCAACATCACGTATTTACTTCACAATTACCCCGTATAGTGTAAACTGAACTTTAAAGGATTAAATATTGTTTGGAATGCGGAAAAGAGCACTTGTTACTCAGACGAAGAAAATGTAAGGTAATTGCTGAAAACTGCATAATGAGGAACTTAATAACTTGAAATTGGCATCAATATTATTGAGATTGGAAAAATGACGAAAGGTGGTGCATGTAGAACGTTTAGAATAGAACTTATTATCGAAAAACATGAAGAACACAGACGACCTACAAATTATGATGGGTAGCTAGAAGTAGAATATTAAAATAAGGACCCTGAGGAGTGTGACCTGAATTCATCTGTCAGGATATGGACAAGTTTCGGTTTTGTAAGCAAGTAATTAAGTTTGGGTTTCGATAAAATAAAAACTAGATGAGCCATTGCTCTGGAATAAGGTGGATACATGTAGCTAAGTCTTACCCCCAGCTGCACTAAGGCCTTCACATCCTGCTTGTAGAGGTGGTACGAATCAGCAGTGACGTCACCAGTCGAACTGTCGATAATCCAGGGGGTGTAATGAACATACATATCCCAAATACTAACTCCTTTACCTGCAAAGGAAACGCAGTAAGGGGCGAGTTAAGATGATTCTAATTAGCTTCTAGGCGCTTGACCAGCAAGCCTGCGCTGACGTCACGAAAGGCGCGAAGTCGTATGAGCTTTCGTATGTTAGCGTGCTTCTGCAAGCAGAAATGAGGGAATACTGGCATATTGTGCCCTTTTTCTACACGCAGCAGCTATAATCTCGTGACAGGTAGCAGGAATGTAAAGTCAGGTGAGGCTCCCATTGAAGGTCGTCATGCGAATGACAGGAAATTTGTAAAATTAACACAAAGTCATTGAGTAAGGCACCACAAGTTTCTTGCACGAACTGCATATGAAGCAAATTATCGTAAAGGTCTGTCTGTTCTTTTGTCTGTCTATATAATTTGTGTCTACGTATACGGATCTGGCCACTTTGATTAAAAATTTATCTAAAGATTTCCTGACTCATTCAATTATGGTTCTTATATTTGCACAGTAACACATAATTTTTCCGAACCTATGTTAATGTGAGAGGGTCCTGCTCCAATTTATTATACAGAATACTTAATAAATATACAAAGTCATACGTAGTTCACGTAACGATGAAAACAGGCTTTCTCCAGTTCCCTCAAGACAGTTCTTTGTTGATAAAGAGTACGTCACATGAACATGTGTTTATTTCAGATAACATAGAAGATCGTTTAGTACTGTTATAGTTTTGTCGGTTTAAGAGGGAACGTGAACTAGGTATGGTGCTGAATTTATTGGAAATATTTAAAAATTTAATAAGAGAAGCTCTATTGAAAACAGCCGCTTGTAGGAACGTAGAAGGGGGCTGTGAAATATTAAGATCAGTCTTAAAGAAGTCGTTTGTGACAATAAGAAGTGTAATTAGTTCAGACTACTATCCAATTACCGATTTCACGTTATCCATCCCATTTTGTCTAGTAAAGCACATAAATACACACTGTTTCGTCTAATAAGCTGTCTCTTGCTTATTAAACATTGGTATAGCAGATCGTAAATACTCTAAATAAAAAACCCGTAAAATGGTACTAGCACAATGGAGTAACTAGTGAGGGTTAGATACATTGAATACACAAACTTAGTACATATCTACTAAAATAAATCTTCAGTCATACATGCAGACCGCCTGCGATACAAACTGAAAATAATAATCAAGACAAGTGTCCAGCCATTTACTTGAATAAGTACATGGAATTTTACCCACAAATTCCAATTTCAATTTTTTGATGTTTAACCTCTATTTTAGGAATTATCATCGTAAGAAATCTAAAATAAACCACAGTGATTACACAACCGACTGCTTACATGAGATACTGTCAATAACTTCAATTTTATTGTAATAAATATTTTATATGAGAGTATTTGTAGAGAACGCGTGATGATGATCGTTTTCGATCGAAACATGTAGCGTGAAACGGAATAGTGTTTATTTGTCCAACTGACGGTGTTAAATCCTCAGTATTCACTGTCTGTTAAAGTTTCTTACTAGTGAATGTAGAAAATCTTACCGCTTTCGTTCCAGCCGCCTTCAATCTGGTAGGCCGCCGTGGCTATGCCGATATTGAAATATGTTGGGAACGTTAGATTGGAGACGGTCTCTGGCGGCATGGCACAGGCGATCGTGAGCAAACTTAGATAGATCCACAGGCGCTTCATCCTGACTTCCTCGCAAGAATGCTGTTACCCTGTAGAAATTGGAGACGAAATTCTTCGATTTGATTATCAGCTGTACCAGCTGCCGACTTTATAATGACATCACAGCAGATACACCGTAATTTGTAATCGGAAGGTTCCCGGTTTGATCCCCGGTGATTGTATTTTCTACCCTGAATTATTTTCATACGGATTTCCTCAGTTTTTCAAAGGTAATGCATTCGAGGTACTTCAAGGAACCCTTGGTGCCTAATTCAAAACCATCTTCCAGTTTTCTTTGCATGATCTTCTTGATTTATTTGCTATTAAATTACTTAATGACTTTTATGTGCCTGGCATATGGACAGTCGAATCGTAGGCTGCAAGTAGTAAATTGGGAAGAAGTTGAAGGGGGGGGGGGGGGGGAACTTGGTGTATTTCAAGGTAATACAAAATTATTTACATTGAAGGATCTGAAATACGGAAAAAATCTATCAGCGCAGTGGTCTCCGAACGTAGATTCAAAGTCCGAACTTGTCGAACACAAATAAGAAATGTAAACTACTCGAATTTGTCCTTCGATATCCCATGTAATGGTAAAGGCAAAACAAACCCATACAGGCCTGGACAGACCCTTAGGGCTTCAGGAGTTTGAGGCTCCTAGAATTTCTAGACAGTCGGCACATGAAGGTGGCAAGGTTGTCATCCCTATGCACCGGCCGCTTTCACCCCAGAGAAGATACTTCAGGTACACATTTCTGTCAGAGGCTGTCGACCCCAGGGCCACATCGCTACCGGAAGTAATAAGTCAATTACCCATTTCAGAGGCCGCATGGGCAATCGAACCTGCGTCCTTCCGGTTTGTAGCGCAGTGCCTCAACCAAAAGCGCCACCGCCTAGGCCATGCAGTGTAATAAAAGTAGTATATTTTCCAAGATATTTCTCGAAGCTCAATTTTAATATTTTCCTAAACGATCTGTTCAAGGCAGGGTTTCTCAAATTTTATATCTTAAACATTCTCTTCGGCCTCAGCTTGTATGTCACAAAGAACACAGTTAATCTCATTTTTACAGGCCAGTCACAGCGATATGTTTTTGTAAATGTATGTTTGTTTCAAACGAAATATCTGTTACTTTTCTGGTTTCGGCCGAAAAGGAATTATGTCTACAAATTTTCTTAAAAATTTCAAGAATGAAATTTTACGAAAATCTGTCCGGTAAGAGTCGCGTTTTTGCATTCGGAGAGACAGACGGACGGACAGACATGACGAAGGTACGGCCGTTACCGTCTTCTGCAGTGCGAACAAATCTATTTAATTTTGGGCGATTTTTCTGCCCCATTCCCTCTTCAGAGTAAAAGGCGATATAGGCAAAAGGTTGCTCCGAAAATTCGGCACATATTTATGAATCAGATGACGTCGCATAGCAGGTGACTGTAGTCTTAATATTTATTCTGCTTTTTTATATTTAACCCGAAACGAAGTATTTTTAGGGAGTTCTCAACATTGCGAAAAGCGACTATTAGCTTCGTCATGTCTGTCTGTCTGTCTGTCTGTCCATTCGTCAGTGCTTCTTTCCGCATACAGTAACTCGGCTCCCACTGGACTGATTTTCATTAAATTTTATATTTGAGTATTTTTCGAAACTCTGCAGAGAAAACACTTTGTCTCATTAAAATCTGACAAAATGACGGCTACTTATGATGAAGACCTATGTACATTTATGATAATAAGTTGCCCAGTTCGTCTTAGAATGAGAAATGTTGCAGAAAAATATTGTAGAGAAAATCAAAATACACATTTAATGCTCAAGAACATCCCCCCCCCCCCC
>Ga0209629_10004254_pt1 | contig 10542 bp, 8 predicted proteins | sample TergutCu122P5_FD_187286 | JGI IMG/M metagenome (GOLD analysis project Ga0209629, IMG submission 187286) | Cubitermes ugandensis P5 segment gut microbial communities from Kakamega Forest, Kenya - Cu122 P5 (SPAdes) (version 2) | ecosystem: Host-associated > Arthropoda: Insects > Digestive system >... | reverse complement strand
TGAATGAAGTTATTGTAAATTTTTCAACTCATAAAAGTTACTTTAAGTGATGAAAAGGTGTTAATTACAAAACAAGAACATCAGAAGAATATATAGTACAGTAGTAGTATTACAGTACTTGCAGATCATCTTCACCGTATCCATATTGCTAATGCTTTCTCCAGTTTTTTGTATTGTACAACTCACCATTTTTATATTAGCGCATGCTAGATTTTTCCACCTACTTTTTTCACTGAGTATACCACCCATGCAGCATCAAATGATGCATTTGTCCCATAAAAAGACAAAATGGTTGCCTATAATCTGCTGAGAAGCTACAGGAAGTAGGTACTTACGAGCACAGAATTCTTTCTTTTCACAAACACTTAATACTGCCATTTTCCCCATACTTCACTAATAATATAGAGAGTTAGGATTATAATATTATATTTATCTGATAGTGACTTAACTGCCATATTGTCATCTCGGTATACTCTGCAATTTTGAAATTCTCTAGACTCTTCTGTCCAGTCTTGGACTGAGAACTTTAAATTTGTGGGACAGAGGAAGAGGGGCAAAGGGGAGGCAAAAGCCAGATGGGTCATGAGGCCAGTACCCATATGTAGGTACACTGGGCCAGTGAAATACGTCAGTCCCAAATACACTGGCTGCTGGATCAGTTGAAAATAGATTTGTGTAGGAAAAAACACTAAATGTTTTTGCACAAGTAGTTGTTGCTGACCCATGCTGTCTTGCCATGCTGAAATCTTAACCCACACCATCGGCAGTTGTAAAATACCTTCTCACATGGCATTTTATCATACATTATTTAATGCTTATGGGCAAATTTGTATTACCAGTCTTCAGGGGCTGGCAGCTAGCAGTGGTGGCACTTGATCAAAGGTTCCCAATGTAATTAGGGAATTTAAGTTCACTGACTTCCATGGGTGCTAAGTGATGGTGGCACTATATGGGGAGCTTAAGGTGCTTAAATTCTCTTTAATTTCTAAGTCCTTAAAAATTAATCACTTTCTCTGCAGTTTTCTGTTGAGCCTGCGTCATGTTTGGTGATAGATACCACATTTCAGTTGTACAAAACCACCAGAGTATGTAGTAGTAATACTCCTGAATTTTGTTTAGAAGATACTGGATTCAAATTCTGGCTGGTCTGCTGGCCTTTCTGACGGATGTTTTCCTTGCCTTTTTGATGGTGCGAGACAGATTGTGGGTTGTTAATATCAGCTCAGAGTTGAACCTTCCATATCCTTACATACCCATCATAATTCATGTTCCCATCTCTCATTGTAGTTCTTATGAACTCTCTGTGGAATCCTGGCAACTTGCTGTCCTTGTAGGTCATGGGTTCTGAGGCCAGAGAGATGCATGCAAAATTTTTCCATCACTTTTGACAAAGTCTGAAATTTGTGTGTATGATGAGTAATACCAGGTCACATCCTGTGTTAATCTGTAGGTCTCCTCTGCTGTCATCATAAATTTTACTAACATGTCACACTGAAGACCAAATGCTCCAAGTACTCTTACTTAAAATGTTAATTCCCATCCTCACCCTTGCCACTCATGAGAAACCAGATGATCAGTGACTATTCCTGGAGGAATAAGTCACAAAGAGATCAATACAACTCCTGCAGCTGCAACATCTTCACTAAATATCCACATAAAAATCAATCAGTTGAATGAAATTATTAAGTAAATTTCAACACACTATTTTTTGACAGTTCATTTAAACCAACTGTCAGTTAAAACATGGCAAACAGTTATTGTTACTGAAGGTAAAAGTAAATGTAGATTTCACATTATCCAATTGTACATTATACCCTGAAGTTGCTTCACATACATACAGAGGAGGATAGAGGAAATTACATGATAATTCTTATGATTTATACACATGGCATAGTGTTGTTTAGGGTGATCAAATCAAGCAGGATAAGATGCATTGGACATGTAGTGTACTTGGACAAAACAAATGTGCACAGAATTTTCATTGGAGAACCTGAAGAAGTGGGATCATTTGGAGGATTAAGGTGTTTATGGGAGAATAATATTAAACTAAATAATGGAGAAATGAATTACAAAGTTATGATCTGAACTGAGTGGTTCTGGGCATAAAAACTGAATTCAATCCATAATATGGGCAAGTTTAAAAGTACGCAAATGTATGCAAATAAATATTGTATTTAATGGCGAAAAAAATAAAACATGTCACAAGTAGTGCAACAGGATAAAACAGTAATTTCAGATGTGCACCCATTTCATTGCCTGGTGAAATATCATAGAACATGCAGTGTGCATAAAATCAATTGCTAAAAGCCAGCAGCCACCTTGCAGTACACTGGTACAGAACAAGTGTGTGGCGATAAAATAACATCCATGGAGATTTACTGAATTTTTGGCATTATGAAAATTTTATAAAGGTAAGACATACTTCACTGTTTGTTTCATAATTTATTAACTACCTACCATGTGTTGCAAAATTCATTGAGTGAACTTTTTTAAGTGATTACTTTTATTCTAGGACCTATTCCATCTTTTTTCCCACAACCTCCTTTGTTCTTCCATAAAAACTAGTGTATTTTTTCGTAAGGGATAAAATATATTATCTGGAAGACCTCGAGCGAAAGGATCAGTTACAAGTCCTAAAGCATATGTGGGGACAATATTTAGGTGCAAGAATGCGGACTGAGCACAGGATATGGTCCAGTGACAGGTCCTTGTGGACACTGATGAAATGAACCTTCAGAGCAAATAACTGAAAAAAGATAGGAAATGTCCATATAGGGTGAGCAACTGCCAGCTGCTCAGGGCGCTTGTACACACACACACAGGCATAACCGAAGATGGGTCCTACTCCAGCACCGTATGCGATGTAAATAAATGGGTGTTTTCACACGCAGCCGGTCTGGCAAATTAGCATGTCGGACTTGAAACCGGCTTATCAGTTTCACTGTAACTGCATTGGAACTAGCACACGTGTTTGATTATTATGATTATAAATAGGATATATGAACATCAAAATCTTCTGTGCTGTAGCTTATTTCCTTCCTTGTCAGGCTAAGGACTTACCAGCTCCCCTGTACAAATTACTGGTACATGTTTTCATGACTTTTCTATTTTGACTCTTGAACCACAGGTTAACACCAATAACAAGATATTTCAGTTGACACAGTTTATTTATTTATTAAATGATAAGGAGGCTACATTTTCTAGCTTTCTATTGAAGCCACTAAGAGACCAGCGCAAGTGCGTTTTCATTTAATGAACATTTCCTGAAGATGAAAGGCACTTGGGATGTGACAAGGTGTGAACGGGCAAGCAGTTTCTGATGATTCAGAGGCTTTTAGTGCCTTCATCTTCAGGGTCAAGCAGTTTTCTTGGACTGCCTGACCATGAAGATAAACGTAACAAGATCCTTCAAAACGTCAGAAACTGTTTGGCCAACTACACTTTAACGTCACGTGCCAGAAGACGGCGAGAACCTTAGATCTGTAAAGTTTGAATGTGTTGCCTCGTGACAGATTTCGCAGCAAACTGGCATATGTAGCCTCTTTATCTTTGAATAAATTACTGTGTTGACTGCAATACCCCCTGTCAATTTATAAATCCAACACAACCTGAAGACCCAAACACAGATTATTACCTAGTTTCGACATTACAAAATTTTGTTACGATCCACAGATATACACATCTGTTGTGCATATGTATGTTTGCACTGACAATTTGATATTTTTCAAGTTGCATACACTGTGGGTCAGTTGATATATCAAAGGACTTCAATTCCAGATCTTTAAAGACTTGATTTACAGATTCTTAAAGGTTGTGTTATATGAAAGGTAAAGAATGACTTTCATGATGAGGAGTTGTAAATGATAAGATAAATGTAGAAATAAAATCACTATTGACAGATATATATTATAAAAACCAATCTATTATATATTTTTCCACACTTTCTTGTCTGTAAAAAATGCATGTAATCTTGCAGTGTACATATTCTCCCACACGTTGCCTTGTTTTCTACTCTGCACTGTTCTCATATGTACTCTTCCTTCATCTGTGAAAACAGTTTTAGTAGTCTTATTGTTAAGTAAAAAGTGTGTGAGTAACAAAGTAATAACCATCAAAAACAGACCTGCAATGTGCAGCAACGCTAAGTAAATGTTGTGAAGTAAAAGTGAACTACAGGAATATTTAATATTCAACAGTTACCTAATAGTCCATCTTGGAGACAGTATGCATGTCACTCATGTGACTGATGAATGATTAGCATGGTTAAAATAAATACATATTTAATGTATCTGAAAGGTAATATATTTTAGACTAAAAAAATTATACGATGTATATATCTTATCTCTATTAAAAATGAGTTTCGTTCATTAGTTTGTTTGTTGCTTGGTTGGTCAGTCGCTTGGTTATGGACACATTTCCCACAAGACCGCAACACACAGTAGGGCACCTGTCAGTGAAACATCAGCATCAAGTCTCCGTCGTCACTGCAGTAGGTGGAAGTTAATACAAAAACTAAAATGTACAACTAGCATGCAAGTGCACTTACAAGGCGATATGTCTGTTGAGCAGTTTGCGCAAAACTGAAATGTTCTTGATGAAGGGAAATTACCTGTTAACCTGCCCCAGTGGTCATATCAGACTTCGAAACACACTGTGTCAGATCATAACGACAGCAGAGGAATTGAAAAATATCGTTTTCCCAAACATTTGTCACATTTCATGGACCTCAGTTGGCTTCATGAGTGACCCGTTCTTATACCAGAAATTCAAATGTGAATAAACATCAGTTTTAAGATGCAGGATTAACTATCAGGATATGTTAGAGAATACAGATAAGTTGATAACAGCTGAGGATGTTAATACAACAATGCAATATCATTGCAAGGGGCTGGTATATTTGATGTGTGGTATATGTTTTGGTCCCTTGTGGTTTCATTCCACTCTGTGAGAAAATGTGCAAGTAGTGAGAATATATCTGTGGAGTAAATGGCTACGTGCGAGGGGTTACGTGTGACATGCAAAGGTACTTACATGTGGGAGCATATTATCCTTATTCTGGTGTCCTGCAGTTCGTGTCATGGTATATGTTGCAGAGATGCCTGTGCTCACTATGGGTGCTAATATGTTGACCCCACCATTCACAAATGCATCCCCCACCCACTCCAGCCCCTTGAGTGGTTACACACACCATCACCCCAACACAGGCAGTTTTTTGTTCCTTTTTAGTAAGGAAACAGCTCCAAAAAAGAGCATATTCACACCATTACACGACAAGATAATAGTTGGTGAACGTGTTTTTCTTGTAACACCTGTCACGCAGTGCCTAGAGTGAGATAGTTTACTAGGTATAGGCATCACAATGTTGCTTCACTACACATAATAACGGACATCGTAGACATTCACATGTAGTGCCTTCGTATACAAGAAACACCTAGGAGTAAATTTCTGCAACACAACGGAGAATGTCAACGTATTAACACCCATAGTGAGCACAGGCGTCTCTGCACATATACCTTGATGCGAACTGCAGGACACAGAATAAGGATAATATGCTCCCACATGTAAGTGCCATTGCATGTCACACATAACCCCTCGCACATAGCCATTTACTCCACAGATATATTCTCACTACTTGCACATTTTCTCAGAGTGGAACGACACCACAAGAGACCAAAACATATACCAGCCCCTTGCCAGACATCTACGTTCACAGCGAAGAACAGCCCCTATGCAGAGTCACGCCAAAGGGAAGAGTAGCAGACTAACTTCGCCCTCCATTGAGAAAGACAGCGCCCACAATATGCTCTCTCATCCTGTTCCGGACCTAGGATCTGGTACCCCTATACCATCATGAGACCAACCTGGAATAATCACAACATGATTCAATCCAATGTAAAAAATTAACATAACCTATTATATACTAGGAAGATTGAGATATCATCATACATAGTCTGGTTGGCATAAAGTACACAGTAAGCTCTTGAGACTAGAAATACACAGCCTGATGATGGCCACTAGAGAGGGCTGAAACATGTAGCTGTTGTAGTTGCTATATTTGTATACCAGCAGTAGGAAAAAACTTAGTTGTGTTTTTACTATTATTTACATTGTATTTATGTTTACAACACAGTACGGCGATGTCTCACCTCAAAGAAAGTTTAAAAATCTATAAAAAAAATTATTGGATCAGAAGTTGCATGTATAAGATATATTATCATGTGCCATTTAAGTCCATAAATTTTCACTATTATTACTTGAATTCTGCAAATTCACATACCCTCCATGTTCTTATTGCAGCTGGCAGGAATATGAAATACATGATTGTGATTATGGTGATGGTGCCTTCAATAGTATGTTTATACCAAGTTTCATGAAAGTTTGTCACACAAACACAAAAAATTAGTGCATGAGTATCACCATTAAAATTCATGTTTTTCCCATAATGTATATGAGGGGGACCCAAAAATTCCTGGAATTGTTAAAAAAAATATACTTAGAAGAGTCGTACAATTTTGAAACTTTAGGCCCCTTCAAAGTACACCCCCTAGGACTGGATACAGCAATCCCAGCGCCACTTCCACTGCTTGAAACATTGTCTAATATCTTCAACAGAAATGCTGTAAAGGGCCACCATTGATTCTCGTTGAACCTCTGCAGCGTCAGCAACATGCCACCCTTTCAAATCTGGATTCTTCCATGGGAATAAACAAGTAACAAGGAGAGATACCAAGTGAGTAGGGGGGACACAACCACCATTATGTTTTTAGCCAAAAGGGAGGCATTTTGCTGACATTGCAGAGGTTCAACTAGAATTACTGGCAGCCCTTGACAGCATTTCCATTGAAGATTTTAGACAATGGTTCCAGCAGTGGGAGCATTGCTGGGATCATTGCATCAAGTCACTGGAGAGGGGAGTACTTTGAAAGGGACTGAAGTTTCAAACTTGTACAACTCTTTTAAATAATAATTTTAACAATTCTGGGAAATTTTGGTTCCCTCGTCATATATCGGCAAAATATTTATAATATGATACAAACTCCTAGCTTCATTTTGTCATGTTAAACCTGTAATTATAGATCCAGAATTAACACATGGTTTTCTACTTTTTCAGGTGCCGTTCACTGATCATAAGAGCATTCCTGCTGCTGCTACATGCAGTATTCACTATGTTCAGATATTCACATTTACCTGTTGTTTCATTCTCTGTTTGAAGCAAAGCGCGCCTTGATTCTTGTGGCTTTTTCATTGTTTGTGTTGGTAGGTGTGTTTCCTGATTGATCAGCATTGTTAACTTATGTTACTTGATTTTTGTCCTTGGGGAAGACCAATCATTTGTTCCATTTCTGCTCATTTCCTCTTAAAAGCAAGTTTTAACATCTCACTGGTTTCAGTAACAGTTCTGGCCAGCTTAAAGGAGAATTTGAAGCACACATGCTCTACCGTTAAAGTCTCATTTTCTCATGCAAATGCCTCAGGACATTACTTACAGTCTGATTTTGTGAGGTGTTAGTTTTTAAGTACACAAGCAGCAAGTTTGAAATGAATGGCAAATGACTCATTCTGCCTCCATGTAGCATATAAATTTTGGTCAGTAGAGAATGTAATTGATCACACCACATAGATCCTGTTGAGATTATCGTGCCTTTTTAGGCTAGATACAAGGGGAGTGAGATCTCAGCTCATGAAAGAGCAGTGGTTCAGTAACGTATCATTGTACAAAAAGAATCACTTTACAGTAGATTAATTTGTTGCTGGAAAAGAACTATGACATGTTCTTTAAAACTGTACTTTTACATCTGTGGCTCTACAAGTGGATGCAAATCTCATTATACAATTAAACTGTTTTGGGTTCTATCAGAATCATTTTGTGACCTCATCCTGAATTAATAGAGTAGGCAGTTGTGATTAATTGTATCATATTAATTACAGTAAATGTTTTTAGGATCACACCATTGAGTTCTGTGATATTGCCCACATCTCCTGCAGTATCATGTGACAAATAATGCCACTTGCAGCTCTGCATATTTGTTTCTTTTCTGTAGTTTAGTGTGAATAAAAAAGTCATCACTGTCTTCTGGGATGTGATGCCATGTAGTTTGGTAGAAATGTAACAAAATTTTGGAGGAAAAGAAAAATCGTGTTTAGTTGATAAGTTGTTTCTGACAATTTTAAGGTGCGACATCCCCGTTGTGTATAAACTACAATGTAGAAATAAGTGTGAACAACAGTCATAAACATAACTAAATGTATAATTAGATAGCATAGCTGGGATGCTATTGACAACTACATGTTTCGGCCCTCAGGTGGCCATCATCAGGTTGTACGCTGTGAAGTAGATACTTAGTACAATGTGCAAGTATAAATATTTAGATGTTGAGATCTCATACACCTTAACATTATTTGTATACAAATGGTAACAAATATTGTGCTTGATATATTCGGATGGACTGGATGTTGCAGTTAGCTGATAAGTGCTGTGTCAGGTGGCTCTCACTTGGTGGGCTTTTATTGCCTCTAGGGTGTGTGTCTCAAAGTGTGGGGAGTCTTGTCATTTCTGTAGGGAATAAACAATACTGGAGGTTAAGATATTCATGTGAAATGGTGGGGGATGTTATTTAAGGTAAGAGTGGTCAGGTACTTACGCGTGGGCAGTGTGGCCTTTGGTTTGTGTGGTGGTAGCCACCCGCTGAAAAAATTCCAAAAGTTGCTCAGACGACTGGCACCGTTGATGTTTTTTATCTGCTTTCAGGCATTTCGGGACCCAATTCAAGGAGAGCTTCCGCATGTCCAAATCTTCATGAAAGATGGAACCACCCCTCTCACGTGAGATGCCCAATTGCTCATCTATTGATTTAGCTGAAATCCGGCGGTCGTCCAAGATTAACTCGTGAATTTGATCCATAATCTCTGGGGTGGTCACTGTTTTGGGTCTCCAGGACGAGGCGCATCACAGGTGGAAAAATCACCTCGTTTAAACTGGACCACCCAGTTTTTTTATGGTGGCATACAATGGTGCATGTTCCCTTAATGTTTCTTTCAGAATGGCGTGAATTTCCTTCGGCACCTTGCCTTGCAGGAAAAAAAAAAACTTGATGATATTTCACGTCTTGATATTGTTGAAATCCCACGCGTCACCTGACACACTTCCCTTCAGCCTCTGTAACAAGAAAAGACTTGCAATTCGGCACATGAACAGGCTCCCCTTTCCAACGACACTATCGGTTCCGTCCTACGTCATCGGGAAGTAGGTCAGGCCAAGGACTTATCAGCACCCCTCGTACATTGTCACATCCAAGAAGTCAGTAAACTTCATAGTTATTTTTGTCTTGCATAAAGAAATAAGGGACTTTTTAAAAACGTCAGATCATACCTTTGTTCTTCTGAGAGATCAGTGGCCCGGTGCAATAATGTCATCGCGTTCTGTTGAGGGAATTTCTGACCACTATGGCTGAGACCATCTGTCAAACTGGGGTGCCATGTCTGTGGTTCAAGAGTCAAAAGAGAAAAGTCATGAAAACATGTACCAGTAATTTGTACAGGGGAGCTGGTAAGTCCTTCGCCCAACCAGGAAGGAAATAAGCTACAGCACAGAAGATTTCGATGTTCATATATCCTATTTATAATCATAATTATAATATAATGAAACTGACAAGCACGCGGTGGGAAACAATAAAGCATGCAGTAATTCCAGCTACATATATTGAATTATCACTGCACAAATACAGAACGGGGACAATACAATTTCATTTGTTAAAATATTTTCAAGAAAATTGCGAAGTATCTGTACAATCAATGTCCAAACACAAATGAAATACTAACTCTGAAAACAAGTTACACACAAGTTACATCTGTAATCACCCACCTATTATTCTTCACTCGTTTCATCTTCATCTTGTGAAGAAACTTCCTAAGTGGTGTGTTCCTCATAAAAATTTATGAAAATGTCAGGACATTGCACATTGGCCTCTTTGGCTAGGACCCAATCGGATTTATCAGTTCCTGTCCACTTCATGAGGAACCTGACCTGCCCATCAGATTTTCTAGCTGTTATAATATTTTCGGGTTCCAACCCCCTATCAAAAACTTGGGGATTCTTTACTATTATTTTTCTTCTTTGTGGGCTTATTGCCTTCTTCACATGTACTAGTTTTTCACTTGCTTCTTTAATCCTCCTCTGGGCTTCAAATTCCAGGATGAGGTGAGGACAGTGAACGTTCTTCTCGCTCACCCACAAATTTTCATCTTCTGGATACCCCTGCCCCCCCCCCCCCCCAACCCACCGATGGGGCTTGAGTGGTCAGAGGATCCTAAGAGCTATGCCAGCGGTAGCTTGCTACTGGTAGGGTCTCCCTTGCCGGACAGGTCGAAGGTGATGGCCCAGACTAAGAGAGGCACCCTGGTCCTCCAGGTTGGGGGTTGGGTGGCAGGCTAACAACCAGCCCCTGTAAAGAACATTGGTTATGAAAACTCTAAATGGAGACGACCCTGGCAATGTTTGAGGATTGGAACCTGGAATGTCTTATCATTATATAGACCCGGAGC
>Ga0209629_10004252_pt1 | contig 10542 bp, 5 predicted proteins | sample TergutCu122P5_FD_187286 | JGI IMG/M metagenome (GOLD analysis project Ga0209629, IMG submission 187286) | Cubitermes ugandensis P5 segment gut microbial communities from Kakamega Forest, Kenya - Cu122 P5 (SPAdes) (version 2) | ecosystem: Host-associated > Arthropoda: Insects > Digestive system >... | reverse complement strand
ATGCCCGGCCAGATCGATCCGGCAGCGGATAAACGGCTCGTAAACATGGCATTTCCCGCAGAGAAATTGCCACAGGTCAAACGATTCGGCTTTATATTTCGCGCCCACGCTATCACCCCGTCATTTGTATAAACACATATCACGCAATCTCCGCCGCTTCCTCGCGCATATCCTCCAGCATCCGCAGGACAAGCTCCCGGTCGGCCTTCGAGCCGTACATATTGCACGTGACCGTGCAGCGGTCCCCGTAGGTGGTAATAATAAACACAAAATAAGGCAATTTCGATATCATGGTTGTAAAATACAGGTCCTTGACCGGCAGATCGCCGAAATTTATCGAACCGGTTTCGATAACGCCGTGGTTGCTAACGGAGAGAAACGGCGGCTTTGTTATCTTGCGTTGTATGCGCTTCAGCAAAAAATTCGGGACAAAACGCACGGCGAAATCCCATTCGAGAGCGGATTTCAGAAGGTCGTTCCCGGACTTGAACGCCGCCATCTGCCCCGAAATCTGCCTGACAGTGTCGGCCGGCGAATCGTCCGGCCCGATGCTGACGCTGCAGACGCAGCCTCCCGTGTAATTGGTAATGCCGTATTTCATACCCTTGGGGATATATCTCCGCAAGTCCACCAGCGAGGCGAGGAGCATGGTTTTTGCGCCGCAGTTCCTGCCGTAGGCCCGCGCGACCAGCGCCATCAGGCCGTCGTTCACCGTTCCGCCGTTGGCCTTGGCCAAAGTTCTGAGCGCCGCGATGCTCTCCAGGGGCAATATCCCCCTGTCCGTATAGCTCTCGGCCTCCCCGCCGTCGCCGGCGCTCCGCGCCTCCGGGGCGAGGTTATCGGAAAGGCCGTAGGGAACGTACTTGGAAAGCATGAGCCGCAGCCTTTCCCTCAGTTTCAGCCCGGCGAACAGCGGCCCGGCGTCCCGCCGCTCAAAACTCTGCTCCGGCGGCGTTTCGCCGTTTTTCAGCTTTGTATAGAGCCGGCTCAATAAAACCAGATATTGTTTGAACCCGCCGCCGTCGGCGACCATATGGGGCATGAGGACGCAGAGAGTATCCTCTCCGCCCCGCCTGACTATGTTGATTTTAAGCTGCGGCTCGGATGACGTATGTATCGGGGCGAATAAACGCTTCCTGACTTCGCTTTCCAGGTCCCCTTCGGTTTCGAATACGCGCACCGTGTCCTCTCCGGTAAAGCCTTTTTCGACCCATCTCGGCCTGAACGGACGGTCCTCATAGCAGCACCCGATCAGCGGAAGCGTCTTCATGGAGAGCGTGACCGCCCGCTTGAGCGTCTCCTCGTCGACCCGCCCGGCGAGATCGATGCGGAACCGTTCTATCGGCTCTTTGCCGGGGGCCCGCACACCGTAATACTGATACCTGTCAAATATTTCCGCCTTATATATCTGATCGCGCTTCGCTCTTTGCATATCACTGCTCCTTTTTCGCTTGGCTCATATCCATGGTTCCAGTCTACCATATAAGAATAATGATTGCCAGGTCAAATTTGCATATGAATTATCATGGTTAAAAAACCACAATGAATTCGAAAAAGAACAAAGCCTTCTTTTTTCCGTCAGGATATATCAAAAAAAATACAAGCAAATCACAAGATTATAATGTTTATCGGCTGTAAATTGCGTGATAAACTTCTGGTGGTAATCTATATACTAAAGGAGGTATCATATGAAGAAAAAACGCAAAACGGCGTCCCGCTTGACGGCCTGCCTGCTGGCGCTGACCATGGCGGCGGTCTTTGTTCCGGTACACGCGATGGCCGCCGGAGACCCCGCGGACAGCCTGGTCGCGCACTGGAGCTTTGACGAGGGAAGCGGAAGCGCGGCGGCGGATTCGGTCAACGGCATAAAGGCCGACGCTTCCGGCGGCTACTCCTGGAGCGCGGGCCTGTCCGGCTCCGCGCTCAAATTCGGCGGCACGGGCTTTGGCGGGGGCTGCGCGGCTATCGCCGACAACAACAATGTCCTGGGCAGCTTCGCAACGCTCACCGTCGGCGCGTGGATCAAGGTCTCGGAAGCCGACGCCATGGCCGCCGCGAACAGCGCCCGGAACGACATGGTGATCCTCGGCACCGATGTCGCCTCTTTAACGGGCAACATCGGCCTGTCGATCATCTGGAACGCGGACGTGGGAAAGAGCACGATCGGCTTCTCCGCGCGCGGCCTCGCGCCCGACTGGTACGGCTCCGCCTCCTCGGGGCCGATCGGCTCGTACGATTTCAACGTCTGGAACTACGTCGCGGCGACGTACGACAAGTCTACCATGACCGTGACGTTCTACTTCAACGGCGTGAACGTGGGCTCCTATACGTACGATCAGGCCTTCGACGCAAAGATCGTGACGGGCTACATAGGCGCGTATTACGCGTGGGGCGTGGTCGCGGACGCCCGTTTCAAAGGCTCCATCGACGAGCTTAAAATCTATAACGCGGCTTTGACAGGCGGCGAGATCGCGGCGGAATACGCCTCCGTCTCGCAGGAAACGCCTTCCGATCCGTTCGCCGGCGAGGTCTACTTCCCGTTCGACGAGGGTTCCGGCCTGACCTCCGCCTCGGCCTCCGGCGGCCTGACCGCCACGCTCGGCAACTACGCGTGGGACGCCGCCGGCGGAATGAACGGCACGCCGGCGATCATGAACGACAACGCCGGTAAAAACGGGTTCACCGTGGATTATGGCGACGATTTCTCGAACCTCAGCGACCTGTCCATCGGCGTGTGGATCAAGCCCTCCGCCTCGGACGGCGGCAGCGGCTCTTTGATGGCGCCTCCGTACGGAGGCGCTACCGGAAGCTGGGGGCTCAACGCCGGGGAGATATGGTGGAACATCGACTATGGCACGAGCGCGAACGGCTATGCAGACGCCGCGGTCAACTTCCTGGTCTACGGCTCGGACGGCTCCGACTGGGACGGCAGCCTTTCGGCCCCCGCCGGCAAAAACCTGGCCGACGGGAACTGGCACTACCTGGCCTTCTCGTACAGCGAAACCGCCGGGACAGCCGCCCTCTACGCGGACGGGCAGGAGATAGGCTCCAAGACCTACACGAGCGCGCTCCCGATAAATCTTCAGGCGTACAAATGGTTCGGCGGGAACGGCTACCAGGGCAGGGCATACCTCGGCCTTCTGGACAGCTTTTCGGTCATCCCCTCCTGCCTTGACGGCGCGGCCCAGGAAGCCCTCTACGAGAGGGGCGCGAAACAGGCCCCCAAGGAGATCCTTTTCCCGTTCAACGAGGGCTACGGCGCGTCTTCGGGCGCTCTTTCGGGCGGGCTTACCGCCACGCTCAAAAATTACAACTGGAATGAGGACGGCCGCGGCGGCACCCCCGCGATCATGGGCGACGACCGCGGGGCCAACGGCTTCCTGATCGACTACGGCCCGGACTACGCGAACCTGAGCGAACTGTCCGTAGGCGTCTGGGTCAAGCCGAAGCCCGCCGACGGGCAGGTCAGCTCCTTGATGGCCTCGCAGTACGGCGGCGTCGACGGCGTCAGCTGGAGGTTCTTCAACGGGGAGATACTTTGGAATATCACCTGGGGCACGGCCGGCAACGGCTATGCCGACACCACGATCAACTTCCTCTCGTTCGGCTCGGACGGCTCCGACTGGGACAGCAACCTCTCCGTTCCCGCGGGCAAAAACCTGGCCGACGGCGGCTGGCACTATCTGGCCTTCTCGTTCAGCGAAACCGGGAAAACCGTCACCCTTTACGTGGACGGCGCGCCGGTGGGCTCCAAAACTTATGTGAGCACTTTCCCGGCCAATCTCCAGCAGGACCATTGGTTCGGCGGAAACGGTTATCAGGGCTGGGGATACACCGGCGTCATCGACGAGCTCTCGGTTTTCACGGCGGCTCTTGACGACGCGGCCCAGGCGGCCCTCTACAACAGGGCGCCGAACACGCAGACCGCCGCTCCGCCGAAAGACCCGGCCGACACGGACGAGGTCGGCGACAATATATATTATGTGGCCACAAACGGCAGCGACAGCAACCCCGGCACGGAAGCGGAGCCGTTTCTGACGATCCAGAAGGCCGCCGACGTGCTTCTGCCCGGCGAGACGGTCGTCATACGCGAGGGCGTGTATCAGGAGTCGGTGAGGCCAAAATACAACGGCACGCCAAGCAACCCGATCACGTACAAGGCCGCCGACGGCGAGAAAGTGACCGTCTCCGGCGCGGATAAAGTGCAAAACGGGTGGACGAAAGTGGACGGCGGCAACCCGGCGGGCGTACAGTACGACCCGGCGGGAAGCAACAACCTCTGGAAGGTCTCCGCCGACCTGCCGATGGGCAACTACCGCAACCAGGTCTTTGTGGACTACGGCAGCGGCTTCCGGGAAGTCCTGTCAGCCAGGTATCCGAACGTGACCCCCGGCAAGAACCCGTACTACGAGCCGAACTGGCTGTCGTACTGGTTCAGCGGCCTGTCTCTTGAATATCTGGTGGACGGCGTTTCCTACACCAGGACGCTCGACGAGATCGGCGGCAGCTACGGCGGCCACGCCTGCCCCGCCCCCGGCGGCTACGGCTACGGCAAGATCCTGGGCAAGCCGGAAGAGATCAACCAGCCCGCGGACACCTGGAAGGGCGCGTCCGTGATCGGCTTCGACAACCGCCACTGGCAGGTCTCCGGCGCGGAGGTCACCGCCTCCACGCCCTCCGTGGCCGTCAGCCCGAAGGACCCCGGCAGCAACTACAACGGCCCGTCCGCCGGCTGCTGGCTGACCCTGACGAACCTCAACTTCTACGAGCTCGGGCCCAAAGGCTACAGCGCGGGCTATTACGAATACTATCTCCAGAACGCCTTCGCCGCACTGGACGCGGAAAACGAATGGTGGTACGACGGAGGCGGCGGGACGCTCTGGCTCCAGCTGCCCACCGGCCAGGACCCGAACAGCCTGGACGTTTACTACAAGGCGCGGGCGACGGGCATGGATATGTCCGGCCGCAAGAACATCGTCATGGAGGGCGTGGACCTGCTGGGCTGCGGCTTTAGCATGGCCAACGCCGAAAACTGCGTGATCGACGGCATGACCGCTCTGTACCCGGCCTCGGTTCTGTCGCCCGGCAACGAATCCGAAGTCAGCGGCGCGGTCATCAGCGGAAGCAACAACACGCTGATGAACAGCGAAATCGCCTACTGCTCCGGCCCCATCCTGAGCATCTCCGGCCAGGGCCACAAGATTGTCAACAACAAGCTGCACGACGCCATAACCGGGCCGATACTGTACAAATTCCTCCTCAACATCCAGGGGCGGGATCACCTGATTAAGAACAACGAGATATACAACGCGCGCGGCGCGCTGATCGGCGGCACCTTCTACGCTTGCGAGATCTCGTACAACCGCATGTACAACGCCAACTGGCAGGTCTCCGACACGGGCATAATGTACATGGCCTACGGCGACTACGGCGGGACGCAGATCCACCACAACATTTTCTATAACAGCCTGCAGAACTTCTCCTGCGGCGTGTATTTCGACCTGAACTGCAAAAACGCCCTTGTGTACAACAACGTCATGTACGACATCCCCTGGGCCGCAATGTTCATCAACTCGGGCGCGGAGTTCATCTCCGCGATCAACAACACGGCCTACAACACGGCTCAGGGGCGGAGCACGGAGGAGATTTACTCCAACGCCCCGAACGACATGTACATGAGCATATTCGCGAACAACATCGTCGACAGCAGGGGCGTCGGGACAGACAACGCCGACGTCGGGGCGATAGCGTTCAACAACTACGCCAGGCCGCAGGGCGACGCTTCCACCTTCAACGGCCCCGCCTACCATGACTTCACGCTGCAGCCCGGTTCCGGCGCGATCGGGTACGGCGCTGGCATCCCGGGCCTGCACGACACACAGACGGTGGACGCCGGCGCGTTCCAATACGGCGCGGAACCGTGGCAAGCCGGGGTGCTGCCCTATAAGGCGACGCTTTCCGACGTTAGCGCCGGCGCGCGGATCATCCCGAACGTCCTGCAGAACCTCCTTAAGAACAGCGCGTTCGAGTGGCCGCGCCTCGGCGAGGACACCCCGGGCGACGGCAATTCGATCCCCTATTGGACCAAGACCGGCGCCAAGACCGCCTCCGTTCATACCAGCACGGGCGATCTGGCCACCTGGGCCCACAGCCGCGAGGAGCGCGCGATCGATCTGACCGGCGGCGCGGGCGACGGCATCGAGCAGACCGTAACCGGCCTGACTCCCGGCGCGGAGTATATCGTGCGCGGCTTCGCCAGGATGGGCACGCCGGGCGGCGCGGCAGACGGCCAGCAGGTCGAGATAGGCGTGCGTATCGGCGGCGAGTCCGTCGCGAGCCAGACCCTCAACGCGGCCAGATGGCGTGAAGCCAGGATCAAATTTACCGCCGACGGCAGCGGAACGGCGACCGTCTACGCGACCAAAACCACCGACGGCTCCCGCGCGCTGGTGGACGACTTCTCCGTGGTGCTGGCGGGCTACGTGTCCGAGGAAGCGCCGGTTGTCGGCGACGAGTATCCGATGTACAACTCGCCGGTGGCCTTGGTGGACGACATGCTGTACGGCGCGGCCCCCTGGGACGTTTCGGCCAACGCCGAATTCGCCAAGGACGAGCCGACGGGGCTGACTTTGGCCTCCGCCGACGGAGCGCCCGCCTACGCCTTCTACACGAAGGAGAAATATTCCGACAAGGACTTCTACATGATGCTGGACGGCAGCCAGGCGCTGGACGCCCTCGACATGACTGTCGAGCTTGGCGCCAGGGACTCCGACCTCAGCCTTAACCCCAACCGTTACGAGATCGCCGTGAAGGGCGGCGCGGTCACGCTTGTCCGCTGGTACAACACGACGCCTTACACGCTCGGCGAGTGGCCGTTCAACGCCTCGTCGCCGCTTATCAAGGCGCGCTCGACCTTCGACCTGGGCGAATCGTCCTACGGCACCGTGACGATCACGCTTAAGAGCGGGAACGACGTCATCTTCACCTATGCTGACAACAGCAATCTCAACATCCCCGCGCCCGGCTATTTCGGCCTGGCGACCTCCTCCTCGGTCAAACTGGCCCGCGTGACCGAATACGTGCCTATCGGGAACCTCATCGCGGATCAGGCGAACTGGGTCGCCGGCTCGACCATAACCTGGGGCGGCGACGGCACGTGGATGACATTGGACGAGGGGAGCGGCGGCGCGGGAGCGGGCTACATCGGCCGGAAATTCGGGGATTCCGAATTCGTCATGGCCTTTAAGGCCGGCCTGTATCCCGGATCCTATCCCTATATCGCCATGCGCGTCCAGAACGAGGCGCAGCTGAAGCGGCTGAACTGGTTCCGCGACGGCAACGCCTATCAGATCATCATAAAAGAGGACATCTTCGAGACGCAGGAATGGGGCACCGGCGCGGACAACAACGGCATTTTGTTCTACACGGACGAAAACGGCGCAACCGTGCCGGGAATCGCCGACAACCACGCCTTTGTGCCCCCGGACACGAGCACTCTGATCAAGACCAGCATAGTCAACACCGACTACGGCGTATGGCTGCGCCTGAAAGTGGGCGACACCATCGTCTCCAGCTGGATGGATCAGAACAAATACATCCTTAGCGACGGGTATTTCGGCTTCGCCGCCACCCACGAGCCGGTGACGCTCTCCGTTCCGAACGCGGACACCTACGCGCCGGAAATCGGCGATCCGGACAAGGTCGCGACGGAAGAGAAGTACGACACGACGCTGGCAAGCCTCGCCGTCGACGGATACGACTTGGTCCCGGCCTTTGACCCGGCGGTCCTGGAGTACGGCCTGACGATCCCCGGCAACGTTGAAACCGTGAACATATCGGCCGCGGCAGCCAGCGACAAGGCCGCCGTCTCCGGCGATCTGGGAGCGATGAGCGCCGCCGTGGGCGAGAACGTCTACCACGTCTACGTCCAGGCGCCCAACGGGGACACGACGGCGTATACGGTTACCGTCACGCGGGAGACCCCCGCCGTGTTCGTCATGACCGTCAAGAGCATGGCGGCTAAGATCGGCAAGCCGCTGCAGATACCGTTCACCTACGAGGGCCCGGGGCCGGTAACCTTCAAGAGCTCCAACTCCGCCGTCTGCGGCGTGACCTCGGCCGGCGTGCTGACTCCCCTGAAAGCCGGCATCGCGGTCATCACGGTCAGCGCGCCCGGCTTCGCGAACTATGTTTTCGCGGTGACGGTAACGGCTTGACGCGGAGCATTGAGACATACCGGAGGCTGAAAACATTTGCCGGCGACGAGCCGATTTGCCGAAAGCTCCAGCGGCGGACCGTCGGCATGGAAACTGATGTTTTCGCACTCCGGCGCGGCAAAACATATATTTCGCGTTCGCGGGAGACGTCCATGAGCATCGGACGTCTCCCGCTCCGCGTTATAGACGTTTATGGGCAAGGGCGGCGGGAGATAGACAAGAAGGGCTGTCAAATCGGTAAAATTCGTTAAGCCGGAAATTATTTTATTGATAAATCCCGTAATCCGGCTTATTATTGAAATGCAGTACGCAAGGAGGAAGAATTATGCAGTACGCCGATTGAACAAAAAACGCGAATACTACCAAGCCAACGAACATCTCCTGCCCCGTGAAGTCACGGGCAAGTACGAGGCCGCGTTCCGTATTGAATACACCCACAATTCCACCGCCATAGAGGGGAACACGCTCTCCCTTATCGAAACGAAGCTGCTCCTTGAAGATAAGCTCTCCATAGGCGGAAAGGAACTGCGGGAAATTTACGAGGTCACGAATCACGCGAAAGCGTATGATTATGCCCGGAAATGCGTGGCGGAGGGAAAACTGCTTGATGAAAACACCGTTAAGGATATTCACCAGATTTTGATGGAGAACATTCAGCCGGGCGGGATATACAGGAATGTAAATGTCCGCATAACCCGGTTGCATGGGCGAGCAGTTCGCGAAGCGAACGACCAGCCCAGCGCGGGCTTTCAGCCTCCGCCGCCGAATGAGATGTATGTTCAGGTCAAAGGTTTTTTCGCGGATTTGCCTTATAAAACCGATTTACCGGCGATAGAGCTTGCGGCGTGGGTACAGGCCGAGTTTGTGCGTATCCATCCTTTTACTGACGGCAACGGGCGCGTTTCCCGCATGATTATGAACTATCAGCTAATAACTCCTGTGCGTCCGGACAAAACACGGGTAGTCCGCGATCATATCGGCGAGCGCGTTGATTGACATACGGCATTTGTATTCCTTGTCGACAGTGTTTATGATAACATCATTGTGTCTGGCCTCAAAGTAGAAAATTTCCGTTATATTCAGGCTTACGTTTACTCTGTCAATCAGGAAAGGGAGCACATGGGGAAAGAGTTTTTCCTGAGCCTTATCCAGTATTTTATGGATATTTTCCTCTGTCACCGGTTTCGACGCAAACCAATCCACGCGGTCGAAACAGTCCTTCCAGTAATTTTCGTGCATCGTTACCATGGCGATATAAGTCCTGTACTTTTTCAGCTGCTTCAAATAGAGGGCTGTTTCCCAGCCGTCCGAATCCGGGCCGGGCATCTCAATATCCAGAAATACCAAGTCAAAGAAATCGTCCTTCTCGGCGCGCTGCCTCAAAGGTCCCGCCGAAGTAAACTCTGTGACTTCATGTGTTATTTTATGCGAATCTACAAAGCCCCGAATAATCCCGATGTCCCTGGGATCGTCGTCACAAATAGCGATTTTCATAGCAGCCTCTGTACTTTTAGCGCCCGTATGTATGCTGTGAAGGCTGTTACGCGGCAATTGTCTTTCGGAAAAAAGCATACCGCATAACTTTGCTATGACCACGTTATATCGATTATAACCGTCTTACTCTTCCGTCTTACTCTTTTGTTTTACTCTTCCTTTTTGCTGTCCCTGAAGTTCTTATATAAAATCCAAATGGGCTCAATCCATTTGCCCAGTCTCTCTATTCCCGGAGGGGTCAGTTTCTTCAGCAAATTACTATAGAAAAATGAAATCAGAGAATATTCGGAAAAACCGTCATGGAAAAGATGTTGGCGTCCACTTTGAAGTATTCTATTATTTTAACAAGGGTATCAAACTCTGGAGAAGTTTCACCTCTTTCGTATCCCCCGACCGTCGCGGTCGACTTGTCCAAAATGGCCGCCGATTCTTCTTGGGTCATGTTTTTATGGTTGCGCAACATTTTCAGGGATTTTCCAAAAATCATTTTTTTATCGTCCACTGATTTCCATCCTGTCGTGTGGCTGAGAATTGTTTGCGTCTATTCTAGCCGAAGATCAAGCCATTTGAAGAAAGCTGGGTCGTCATTTTAGCAAGTTAAGTTGTCATTTTATTCATGACGAAAAAATATATCTGCCGTTCAGCCCAAAAAACGACATTATAGCCCAAGTGGGTTGACCTTCTCAAAACCGTGATATACGCTCTTTACAAGAGAGGAGGGATTAACCAAAATCATAACGGATTTCACTGTAACGGACGCATCGGTGCATGACAGTCAGGAACTCATTGAACTGGTCAACAGGGGAGACAATTCCGTTGATTTGGATTCGGG
>Ga0209629_10004251_pt1 | contig 10543 bp, 9 predicted proteins | sample TergutCu122P5_FD_187286 | JGI IMG/M metagenome (GOLD analysis project Ga0209629, IMG submission 187286) | Cubitermes ugandensis P5 segment gut microbial communities from Kakamega Forest, Kenya - Cu122 P5 (SPAdes) (version 2) | ecosystem: Host-associated > Arthropoda: Insects > Digestive system >... | reverse complement strand
GTTTGTTGATGTAAATATATACTTTCCTTACTACAAAGTTTTAGAGACGGTACTTGTATCTACTTGCAGTCATTTAAATAAATAACCCAGTCGTAATATATTCGCAATATGAAAAAACACGAAATATTTGGCCTATAAACGTAGGTGCATACATGTACGTGTAACGTAAATCGATCTAATTATTTAAAATATAATACATGTTAGAACCATAAACCAGCCAGGAAAATTGGGTGTTTTGGCCGGCTAAGGATCGGATATAGTGTATCTAACTCATGTTTAGTAATTTCAATTTGTCATATTCCGTGCATTAAAGATATTGTTGTACAGATCCAACAAATTGCACTCACAGTTGATAAGAATTGAATCTCACGTACTGTCATCCCCGTATGTTATCAGAATGAAGTGGACGGCAAGTAAAAACACGAAATGTCGCATAAAGCAGAGCAAGGAAATAAAGGGGACTGCTTGCCCTGCAACCTTTCTGCCAACTTCTCAATCAATATGCTTCTACCTTCCGGTACCCGGTACACGACACACAACAGTAAACACAGACGTCAGCGTGTTATTCACTACAACTCTATAAACACCAGGAGAATTTTTAACGAACTTTTATCTACTTTATTTTAATGTAATTTTTCTTTAGTACTGCAACTAAACTAGCATATATTTCCGACCTCATTCGAAATCAACAAAATGAAGCTGCGTCTAACAGTTACAAGAGGCCTCTCTTGGTATTATTCGACTTTCCTGTGCCTGATGAAGCCGAAACATGTTGCGAATGATTCAGTAAAAACAAGTGTCTCTACAATATAGAAGTTGTTTGTTTTTATTTATTCTATCATATTACGAATATTTAAACTTTATTGTAACAAAATGTACTTTCTTACATGTTCCGGCTCCAGACAGCATCTTCAGGATATTTATATACTAAAAAATCTCTTCGTCGATGTGTGAAACATACACGTTTAACAAAGACAGACAATATACCTATAATGCATAACTGAGGAACTTCCGCGTAATCAGTGTTGCAGTGGACAAGCAGTAAGTATTACATTCTCTGAGTGTGTGTTTATAACCATAGGCATACAGCATGCAATGCACATGCGCCATATTGTCGTTCGTGGCCTGTCTGACCTGCCACATTTTTCTCCCTTTTCTCGTAAATGACACAATTTTCGAAAAAAATATTATTGAACATAAAAAGTATGTTTGGATTTTCTCCATAAATTTTGTCTAAACCATTTCTTATTCTGAGAAGATTTTAGGAAGGCATTATGATACATGTGCACAGTTCTCAACGTAAAATGCGCGTTTTTCTTGACACACTTCAGAGCAACTTCAATTTTCTTCAAAATGGTCGAAAAATACTCGAATAACAAATTTAATGAAAATCTGACCAGTGGGAACCGATTTGTTCCATGCAGACGGACAGACTGAGAGATATAACAAAGCTAATTGTAACTTTTTGCAACTTTGCAGTTACGCACAGAACAGCAGCTATTCGCAAATATAACTGGTCATTTAACAATCCAGGTTTAAATTCTGCAATTATTAAATATATTCCTTGTACTGAAGTTTTCAGTTACTGTGTTGTGCTGCGCTGTTGCACGCACACATCTATTTGTAGTCCCTGTAATAGAATATTTCACGAAGAGTGTGCAGGAAGGCACTATGTTTAAGCGTTCTAAGAGCGTTTCAGAAGAACCTGCTTCCTTCACCTCGAGGCCGTGAAGAATGAAGTAGGATATTGTTACGAAAATGGCGAACTCAACCGTTGCAAGACATCGAATCTGTTTATATGAGGATGGCTGATGAAGTGCCAAGTATCACTGAGTGCCAGCCGTTATGAGGTGACTTATACGTGTCGTTTTATCAGTCTTCAAACGTATTTTAAATATCAGTCATGCATATAATACATGATATAACACCCTATCCGTTTCGACTATAAATACGCCATCATTATGCCTCGTGTCATGAAAATTCAAATAAACACTAAAACATCATTAGGTGTGAGTTATCACGTGTTAAAACGTTAAAATACGTTATAAATATATCCGGATACATATTACAACCCACCCAGCTCTTCAGTCGGTTTGCACGTCTTTTATCCCAGGGAATCTTAAGTGTTCTAAGTGGTGGAACAGTAATTTTATAAACAAATGGACACTATCATTGTTATTATTTATATTATTTCACGATTGTTGGAATTTACAGACGTGTTGGATGCATGAATGCGCCTTTGAAAATGTATTCACTACTAGCCTCGGTATCACGTACACAACTTGTCTCCTCCAAAGTATGAAACAGACTCCTCGCTTGCGTTAGGTTTCCAAAACTCGCACAGTTCCAAATCCATCCCCCCTTAAATATTCTTACTGTTCCCGATTGGCTAAACTTTAAATTTCACTACTTCCTAATAGGTCCAAAAGTAAAAATTTTGAACACTTTAACTCCACTGACTCCCATTTACGTAACGTTGTTTCATTGTCGTCACCCGTGTGAACTCCTTCACGCGTCTTACTGATTTCCCTTAATGTGCAAGCGCGACTAATATGGAATCCTTTCTAGCAAGATTTAAGATGTCCAAAAGCCGTCAAAGTTTACAACGTCAATATTTTTTAAAACATTTACCTAAGCCTTCAATTTTGACTCTGACAAACGACGAACCTGCCAGCTTACTATACCTGCCATAAACTGCCTATCACTGTAAGCTGCTATACAGACTCCTTACAATTTCCCTTCTATCATAAACTAAATTACTAATTTTAAATAGATGTGTCCTGTCTACCAGATGTACAATTTTTTTCTGACACCCTATACCGGTTATAATATCTTGTATTATATGTTGTGTATGATTTTTAAATACGCGTAAATTTGAAGAGTGCCAATCATACTGACTTTCCTTCGCAGTTACAGAATATTTCTTTGCAACAAGTTAAGCGACACTGTCTAAAACACTGGTCACACCATAATAGCCATCCCTAGCTGGTGTCAGAAGCCGTTTTAAAAGGGGTAATATCTTGATACAAAACAAGGAGTTTAGTGCGCCAGCTAACTTCGCCAGTGAGGGCACCTAAGTTTCGTATCGCAACAACACTCAAAGCGGGCAGCAGAACACAACAGCAGGGGATATAGCAGTAGTAGAGATATAACACAGAAGGGGGCTGTTGTTATAAGCAATATTGCTGCTACTCTGGCCCTCCATGCTACTTCATCTTATTACTCTCCCTGCTGCAAAACTTTCGTCTATGGCCGGCAAATAATTTTTGTGAAATTGTACCTTCTTCCTTGTAATCCTAACCCACACCAAGTTTAGCACTGTCCAATAAACACTCTTGGTGCTTTTTTGGAAGTTTCAGGTTTTAAATGTAGACTGGCTGATCGGCAATACAGACCGATCCCTTTCTTGGCGTTTTTCAACCGGTTCAGGCAAGTGGTAAATTAGTAGCTAAGTCAGATAAGTCTTAAATCGCTTCGTTTTGTCTTTTTATAATTCATTATTCTCTCAATATAATCCAGTTAGACGCAATATTCTGGGCTACTTACAGGCATTACAATGAAAGGATGCAGCAACTGTAAAGTCGTCCGTCAATGTCATTACACACCGTAAGATAATAGAGATATCGCTGCGTACACTCGTGTCTGCGGTGTAAGATGGGCGTTGATAAGGCCACTTCCACTTCTCTGGCATTTCTATTCCGAGGGCACAGCCTCGGGTAGGAAACAGGTTTCTCGAAAATTTGTGTCCAACAATATGGCCGCACGATGCCACGACTCAAAAGCTCTTAATATAAATCCTTTATGAACTTCAAAGACTAATCAACTAACTAACTAGCTAGATGAATAACTAACTAACTAACCAACCAACCAACAACAAACAAACTCCTTCGACAACAGCCCTTCTCTAGAAGCTTATATTTGCTCGCACAATGAAAACATCTCCCGCATTGTATGAAACCAGGAGATTTACTACCGCTTTCACAAAAGTCGACCAATAGCCCCTTGCTTCAGCCATATGAATCCCATTCACACCCTAACCATCCTACTGGGGATCGACTTCAATATTATCCTCCCACATAAATTTTAGATTTATTATTGTGAAAATATACCAGGCCATTTTAAAATCTGAAATGATACAAGAAGTTTGGTGCACTAGAGAAATCAGTTTATAAATAATTCTGAATTAGCACTAATTTCCAGTTCTAAAACGTGTGTAATATCACGCATCTTTCATATTGCTAATCGATGTGGTGTCGCGTTGTTAGTTTCCGACATACCAAACACACCGCTGTATGTAGTTCGTCAGAAAAGTAGGTATGTGTGTATATAGTGCTTGGGCTGGACGATCAGGGGATCGAAAACCCGTCCAGACCAGCCCTGGAGGCCACCCATCCTCCCCTACAATGGGAACCGGGCCTCTTTCCCGGTGCAATGCGGCCGGGACGTGACGTTCACAAATCACCCCATCTAGTGCCGAGGTTAAAGAAAGAGTGGAGCTATAACTCTACTGCCTCTTTTGGCCTTCATGGCCTATTCTAGGGTGAAGTTTAACTTTTACATTACACATAGCGCTTTATGCATTAGTCAGTAATACTTTTATAATTACTGCGATTGAGAGAGCAGAAGAAAGACGGGAGACAAAACAAAGCAATTAGAAAATCTTGAAAAGGTCTATACCTTCTTGTAGGTAATTCCCCGGCGTCTGAATTTTATATGACGACGTTTCGAAACACACCGTCTCTTCCATCTTCATAGGCAGGTAGGTGTGAAGAATGACAAGGTTTACTAAGCCACCAAGCCAAAGTTCTAACTGGGAGCGCAGACTTGCGCGAAGCGCAAGTCGACGTCCCCCTGTCTGTTAGCCATTCCCACGTTTGACCGCGTAGCTGGGCTCTATGACAGACACCTAAACTCTAACAGGGGGATACGCTTACGCTAACGATTTTGAAGTCAGGCTGAAGGCCTTGACTGATCTTGCCAAAGAATAGCGCCTAGGTGGCCCTGGACTAATTATGGGAGGGATAAACTTTACTTAGTTGGCTGTCTGGGTTCTGGGCCCAGACTGGCTCTGTCGCAAACTGGGGGTATGCGACTTTTTTCCAGACGCTTAGGTGAAGCCGCCGCGTCTGGGGAGGGAGGGGGGGTTAGAGGAGTGCGGGCCGTGCCCCGACTTCGCATCGTATACCCTGGCATTTGCCTTACAACTGAGGAAAATCACGGAAAATCTCAGTCAGGGTAACAGAAGGGCGCTCGGCTGATCAGCGCCGAACGCGATTCATTTAGTCGACTTGGCCATCGCGGGCAATGACCTCGACTGGCCTGCTGGCCCCTGCCGCCCTTGGCTTTCGCGTCGGGCGACGGGGACAACCCTCGGTCAGCGTAAGTATCTGCCGAGTTGCCGTACTAGGGGGTTCCCCACATCAGCTAACTTTGAGTCAAAGCTCGCATTCAGGGCTCTGATATGGTCGGCAAACAACGGAACACCCTGATCCTCGTGTATATGCCTGTTACTTACGTACCAGTGAGCACCAGTAGCAAGGCGAAGACACTTGGATTGTAACACCTGTAGCCTCCGGACATGGGTACGGGCAGCGGACCTCCACGCGGGGCACGCGTAATCCATCATGGGGCGGATGAGCACTCCGTTCCTGACGGAGAGGTCACTCTTCCTATTCAGGAGGGGACCGAGCATGCCCATCCTCTGAGCAGTCTTCTTTCTAACCTGATCGATGTGAGGCGACCAGGTGAGTCGTGTATCTAGGGTTATCCCCAGATAATGAATAGTGTCGACCCATTGGATTGGTTCCCCGAAGAGTGTTACTAGTCGGGGCTGGATGAAGCGCCGTCCGGCACGCGCGAAGATTATCGCGGTGCTCTTACAGACATTAAAGTTATGACAATGTTTGAGAAATAATAGGGTATTTACAAGGAAAAGTTTTGGCTCGAAAATAGCCTGAGCCAGTAGGAAGTACGGTGACATGGTAGGGGCAGGTCAGAGTAAAAAAACAGGCTGTGGAAGGTAACGACCCACATGGAGGCCACGGGCGGGTATGTGAAGGAGTTAGGGCGCGTGTCGAGGTGAACCATATGATGGTAGAGGTCAAACTATTGTGTTCTAGGTGGCTGTCTCCTTTCCTTAAGCTTGTGTAGAAGGGGTTTCCAATATTTGCTTAAGGTCAGGCCATCTTCTCTGTTGATGTTGTGTGGGTGCTTTTTAAGTTCAATGGTTTCCCTGATGAGTCGATCTATGTATCCAGTTGTAGCAGAGAAAAGTTTTGTTTCCTGTAGTTTAATAATATGGTCATGGTTAATGCTGTGTTCCGCTACTGCCGATTTGTCGGGTTGTGCCAGTCTTATATGTCTATTGTGCTCTTTTATTCGGAGTTGGATACATCGACCGCTTTGTCCTATATAAACCTTGCCGCATTCACATGGGATGCTGTATATACCGGGTGTTCTTAATCCAAATTCATCCTTGACTGGTGGAAGGTAGCTGAATATTTTTCTAGGTGGTAGGGCGACACTTTTGATGTTGTGTTTGGCCAGCATTCTGCTGAGTCGACCGTATGTTGTTTGGGTGTACGGCATGTATTTAGTCGAGGTGGGTTTATCGTTGGTCTTGGCGGTCCGTGTTGCCGGTTCCATGACTCGTCGTATCTGTTGAGGGCTGTATCAACTGTCCTGGAAGACCTTTTCCCGTATAAATACCCCAACATTTCTCAAACCTTGTCATTTTTCACACCTACCTGCCTATGAAGATGGAATAAACAGTATGTTCCGAAACGTCGGAATATAAAATTCAGACGTCGGGGAATTACGCAGAAAAAAGCATACAACATTCAGAACACGGAGAAAGTTTGAAATCAAGAATCTTAAAAAGTGTCACCCTCCTATAAAGCGACAGACCCTATCACAGTATGGGAAAAATGATAATTTACCTTAAAAATAAGATAAACATTCTAAAGAAAGTTTTCTCGATATTTATAGACAGCTTATAAATTTTGTTCTGCGGTATTCTTCTCCAAGATGACACGAACCTGCAAACCCTTAGGGTTCAACTCCTGTTAACAATGGTTGAAATATTTACAAATATGAAACACGTTTGCACTTCAAGCCCTTTATTAAGGCAGTGTAAAAATTTACAAAACTTTACTTTTCTAGTAGCAATGACAACGAAAATAAGATAACGGAAACCCAAAGGGAAAAGAAAAACAACTTTACTTTTTACTAAGCATGATCCACTCAACTCGCCTACCCCTTAGGCAAAATTCGCACAGCCACAGTCGAGAAACCTTCCTTAAACGGATGAAGTTCGCAATATAAGAATTTAAAGTTTAACTCCTATCTCTAAAAAATATGTCGTATCCCCTTACAGCTAATATTCTGCTCAAGAAATGGTAAGGGGTTACCGCTATTTATCCTGGGGCTCTCATAAAAATCCAACCGCCAAGTTTTGAGTCACTGAAGACAAAGAAATTGGACAAGGGTTTTCCCGTCAACGGGAAACCACGGAATATTGCAAATATCTTAAACAATTACCCACCTACTCACACCTTATAGGATTGTATGGAAAAGAGAAACTGGAGAATGAAATTTTAAAGTGATAAGTGGATAAGTATGAATAAAGAGACAGCTTACAGGAAAATATTAAGGTGCACTAATAAGGATCAAATAAAAATTTAGGCAGATATTTAGACAAAATTAATTATAAGTGGCTTAACAAAACAAAGGTAATGGAAATATAATACGAGTATAATAAGCGTCAAATATCGATGGGCAACCACCGTGACAACCGGTGTCAATCAGAAGGTAGGTCCAAGCCTTTTAAGAAATGAAATCCAGTAATTTAATATTACGCAGAACTGACCTTTACCTGACTGAGGAATTTGTTTGGGTTGAATTTCCTTCTTCTGATGGCTTCAGCTTACGTACTTAAAGACAACCTCTATTTTTCGCCCGACACAACTGCGGGCACACTTAAGCGGTATTTTGGTTATCTAGAGCGCGTATTAAATAGCCATAACTTCCGTGTCCTTCTTCAGGGGTACTTCATTATATTTTATTTGAGTGGAAACGTGGACTATCTCTTGCCGTTCACATTACATTACTAAACTATTACAACAAATTGAGGGGCGAAGCCATTTTTTCCTCCACGCGTTTATTCGGCTTAACTCAGCACACTTATTTCCGCAACAGTGGCAACCTGCTTGACCTTGTGTTTTCTAACTTCATCTTTCTAATATCCTAAATTTATCTTTCTAATATCCATGTACAAGTACACGTGCTGGTCTCCTCTGATACTTTCCACCCTCCTTTTGACACTGAAGTGCAGTTACTTATTAGAAAATCAAATCGATCTTCTGATATTTCTTTCCGAAATTACTCTTCTGGTGATCACTTATTGTTATACTACAGCTTTTACACCTACAATTGATCTTATCTCTACAATGAGACAACTGCTGGCTGTTGGCAGACTCTTTGTTGCTGTAACCCAAGCATTTGAAACAGCTGTCACTTCTGTGTGTATTAAGAATTGTAAACTTACTGTATGATTTTCTGAGAATTTCAGATATTACATGAGGAGAAATATCACTTCTAGAGTCGTTTTAAGAAATGTAGGTCTAATTAATTTATGACAAATTATCCTCATACCTTAGGCTTGTAAAAGCAACCATAAAGTGTGATAAACTCTACTAGCTTAAAAGTATCCATAATAATCTCAAGACAAATTCGGTGCATTTTTTGATACGTGTCTTGTTTCAGGAAAATCGACAAAAATCCCATTGAGCTTGAAATTAATAGAAACCGTCTGAAGCAGCCACGTGAAGTTGCAGAGGCTTAGGCTGCATACCTTAAGTGTCTTCTACAACTCCTGCATGCGCCACTTTCCTGTTGATTTTCGGTCACCTCATTCCCTACCAACAGCTTCTGTCTGTGACTCAAATGTTCTCAAGGCTACAAGGCGCCTAGGGCCTTCAAAATCTGTTGGACTTGATAGCATTCCTGCTTTCTTCATAAAGAGTTGTTTGGATGCTTTAATACCTGTTCTTAAATTGATTTTCAATCTCAGTTTGTCATAGCGAATTTTCCCTACCACCTGGAACCAAGCCGCCGTTGTTCCCATCTTAAAAAAAGAGAGACTGCCTTAGTGAATAATTACAGACCTATATCCATTCTCCGTACCTTTTACAAAATATTTGAAAACTCTCATACATGCGCACGTTTCACACCATCTGAATTCCAAATTCAGTCCCCTTCAGCATGGGTACATCAAATCCAAATCCCCATCGACAAGTCTTTTTGTTTTCTTGACTCCAATACTCTCCTGGTTAATTCCCAGAGTCAGGTTGATGCCATTTATTTAGATTTTAGCAACGCTTTCGATCTTGTTCAGCATGCACTGCTTCTTCATAAACGTGATGAAACCGGACTACCTGCTGCTTATGTTACTTGATTCCACAGTTACCTGGCCAACAGATTATCCCATGTTTGCTGTCGTGGCGCACTTTCGACTGTTATCCGGTGTGCCACAAGGATCAGATCCGCGAACACTTCTTTTCAGTGTTTTCATAAACGGCTTGTGAAATGCCGTCAAGTATTCAAATTGCCTTCTGTTTGCCGACGACGTCAAAATATATCGAGAAATAGAATCCACATATGACAGCTGGTAAACCCAGTAAGACATAAATAGTGTTCGAGTGTGGTGTTTTCAAACTGCATGACAATGAAGGTAAAAAAAAACCACAGTCACTTCCTTTTGTAGTAAAACATACTCGCATGGTCTTGATTACAAACTGTGTGAATCTCCAGTCACACGCACGGACTGCATCAGGGATCTGGGAGTACTTATAAACAAAATCTTCATTTTTACCAACAGGTAGATAACATTTTCTCTCAGACAGTTAGAATGGTGCGGTTAATTCGGACCGTGACTTTCTCCTCTTGGTCACTGCACGGTATTTATTCTGAGGCTATAATGCAGTTTAGTCAGACCCAATTTGGCATTACCCACGTGTTACGCTGAATCCTATCAATTCCTCAAATGTTTGTAAGCTGGAGCGCATCCAGCGGAAGTTTATTTCTCCGTGTCACCATCGTTTTTCCAGTCACCTTGACTACAGCTATGGTAATGTTTTAATTAGTTGAAATTACATGCCTTAAGCGCCCGGAGGCGTTACCTAAATGTTCTTTTTTTAATGGATGTTTTCAGTGCTTCAAAATATTGTCCTACACTTTCGGAAACTGTTGACCTACGCGTGCTAAATCTAAGTTTTAGAGACTTTAGTTTGTTGAATGTTGACTTTATATGCGCCACGACAGCAAATGCCATCGACACTTACACCGATATATTCAAGGGACGTTCTTTCTCGGTTAATGATTGGCTAGTATCTGATATTTTTACTACAAAATTCAGAAATTGTGTAATCTCTGTTTCTGTGGTAAATCTAACCTGTGTGTTTATATATATTACGAGGGTTGGAACTTTAATAGTGGCAACTATTTATTTACAACTGATACAAAATCGATACATGTTTCGAAGTTT
>Ga0209629_10004250_pt1 | contig 10543 bp, 10 predicted proteins | sample TergutCu122P5_FD_187286 | JGI IMG/M metagenome (GOLD analysis project Ga0209629, IMG submission 187286) | Cubitermes ugandensis P5 segment gut microbial communities from Kakamega Forest, Kenya - Cu122 P5 (SPAdes) (version 2) | ecosystem: Host-associated > Arthropoda: Insects > Digestive system... | reverse complement strand
TTTGGCGGTCATCCATGAAAAATTTCAACATATCCAAACCTGATAAATCGGAAGTGTCGATGGGGTAATTCTTTGCCTCATAAACTTCCACAAGGTCGCAAATTGTATTGAAATACATGGTCTGACCTTTTGTCAGCTTGGGCAAACTCATGAAACGGTCTATGAGTTTCAAAGCCTTGTCATATTCCTTTTCGTTGCTAATGGATGTGGGAATGTGTTCTTCAACAAGGGCTTTTAAGGTTTTAAGCAATGGTTTTTTTGTGATCGTTGACATGTATTATTCTTTCCATTTGCCTTCATCGTATTTATCGTGTGTCAGGATGGCACGAATATAAATTCGCTGGAACTCATATCTCATGCGAACAATCAATCTGTATTTGTTCCCGCCAATATTAAAGACCGTTAAAACACCTGATTGGGTGTGTACTGCATCTGCATTGGATATTTCACTGCGAACTTCCGCCAAAGATAACCAATTTGCTTTGAGTACAAGGCGGTGCCATGCCCTCAAAGGTTTTTCCGCATCAGGGTGTTGTTCCCAAAATTCACGTAATGTCCTTAAATTGAAAACTCGCATAACCCTATTATCGTGCCGGATAAGCCGTTGTCAATAGAAATTTTGGACATTTTGTCTATATAGGGGAAATACTGCATGATGGTCGTCTGTCAACGAGAAACTTCCTACTGCCTGTCTTTTAGCACTAATTTACATCTTTTTTCAACTTTCTTGAAAATTTTTTTTCTACCATATTTGGCAGACATTATGCCGTGTACTGTTTTCATAAGCACTGCGTTTTACGTAGTTGATAATGTTTTATGGGTGGTATGGAAGTAGCCGGCATCAACTAAGACATGGTAATAGTAATGTGTTAAATTCCTCGAAATTTTGTTATTGACGTTTTCGTGAAGCCCTACTAAATTCGAGCAAAGTTGATGCAAGTCAGTGTCAATGCCACACAACAAGGCGTGTTTGTTGCTTTCAAATGCCAATAGGAGGAAAGATCATACAAAAAAATACGGGAGCCGTGATGGTTCCCCTGTCTCACGATTTTTTTACACTTTTTTTCGAGCAAAAAAGCCGTTACACATGTAGCATATTTTTTCACATTATCGGATGCCATAGCATCTTTTTCACGAAGCGAACAATTTTCACACCATCAGACGGCGATTCTGTCCATCAAACAATTTTAACTAGGAGAAAAAATGACTATTATTACAAAGAAGGATGTTGCGAAATTGCTGATAGTTTCCGAAAGAACCGTTGACAATTATATGAAAACTCAGGGGCTTCCCTATTCAAAAGTCGGTCGAAATGTCCGTTTCTTTCTTGAAATGGTTGTAGAATGGATGAAAGGACTTGAAAAAACACACCATCTAAACGATAATGATGGCAGTGAAACCCGAAAGGGTGAAACACGTAGTAGTAAAAAAAAGCAGTGAGCCGATAGAAAGGAACCAATAATCATAGCATCACTGATAACAAAAAACGGAGCAACAAGTATCCAGTTTTATGACCAAGACGAAACCCGAAAGACGATTTCGCTTTCCCGGTTCGCTTTCTCGGCGATTCACCAAAAAAACGGCGGAAGAACTGAAATTGATCATCGAAAAAATCATTTACTTTCGAGACAACGATATTCCCGTCGATAAACGGACTTTGGTTTGGATCGAAACGGCACCGGAAGCCATTAAGGATAAACTGGCGGGCGTTGGTTTGATTGAAGCAAGGCATAAAATCACATGTAGTCAGATATGGGATGCGTATCTTGAGGAGAAAACCGGGGTTAAAGAGAATACGATAAAAACGTATGAACAAACCAAAAACGAATTTTTTTTGTTCTTTGAAAAAGGCGCTCAAATCAATAAATTGAATTCGTGTGATTTTTTGGAATGGAAAAAAGAACTGAAAAAAAAGGGGGTTTCCGAAGCGACAATTGCCTTATACGTTTCAAGAACTAAGACCTTATTTAACAATGCAGTCCGAAATAAATGGATCATAACAAGTCCTTTGACGGGTGTCGGCATCGGGTCTTACGAAAACCCGGAAAACGACCAATTTATCGAGTTGAATGAGTACAATAAACTGCTTCAAGCGTGTCCGTGTCAGGAATGGCGAACGATAATCACTTTGAGCAGGATTGGCGGTTTGCGTTGTTCGTCGGAAGTTTTAAAATTGCGTTGGGACGATATTTATTGGGATAAGGATATGTTCAAGGTAAACAAGTCCCAAAACCGAACATCACGAAGGCAAGGGCTGGCGACTCACGCCACTTTTTCCGGAAATTATTCGTGAATTAAAAGCGTTGCAATTGACATGTAACGGCGAACGCGAATTTGTCATTAACGAAAATCGTAAATCGCCGGGATATTATCCTGGTGCATGTGACAGCATCACAAAAAAGGCTGGTCTTAAAAAGATACCACGTTTATTCGACAATATGCGAGCAAGCCGGGCAACGGAAGTTTATGCCGAGTTTGGTGAAAAACTTGAGGCTGCATGGTTTGGGCATAGTAAGAAAGTTGCGTTGAAAAATTACGTGATGGTTCGCAACGGAGACTATGCACGGGCTGCAAAACTGGAATTGACTGAGCATACTTTCCAATGACGATGATGAAAAGTTACTGCGAAATTTACTGCTGTTGACTATTAGAAACGAAATGAAACAAGTGAAAACGATACGAAAAACAATATCTGTAAATCGTTGAAATTACAGCTAGTTGCATAAATCCTGTAGCGTTTTGTTATTAGTTTCATATCGTACAAAAATTCTTTGAAGAGAATTATAAATAGAAATTGCCGGCTTTGCGCGTCGATCTGCGATCGACCGCTGAATAATTGTGTTTTTCAGCAATCATTTGTTGCTTTCAATCATGATTGACGCGATCAAAAACGCTTTTCCGAAATGGGATTACCCGAAATACGTGCGCGGCGAAACCGTCGCGCTGTTCATTCCGTGTTACGTCGACCAGTTTTATCCGTCGATCGGCCGTGCGACGGTTCAATTGCTTGAAGATCACGGTGTGCCGGCCACGTTTCCGAAAGATCAGACCTGTTGTGGGCAACCGGCGTTCAATTCGGGATACTGGAACGACGCCCGGAAGGTGATTGAGCAGTTCGAAAAGGCGTTTCGCGGTCAAAAATGGATCGTGTCGCCGTCGGCAAGCTGTGCGGCGATGTGTCGCATTTTTTTTGAAGAGGCGATGCCCGGCTCCGAAGCGGCGAAACTCGGCAAACGGGTTTTCGAGCTGACCGAATTTCTCGTCAATGTGCTTGGTGTGACGTCGGTCCCGTCACGACTGCCGGAGCCGCAAAAAGTGACCTTGCACATCGGCTGTCACGGTCGCCGCGAACTCGGACTTGTCGATGCCCCGTTGACGTTGCTCAAAAACATCGAAAAACTCGAATACGTCGAACTTCCGAACATGGAGGAATGCTGCGGCTTCGGCGGCACGTTCAGCGTCAAGATGGCCGGCACCTCTTTGGCCATGGGACGCAAAAAAATCGAAAATATTCAAAAAAGCGGTGCAGATCTGGTGGCCACGACCGACATCAGTTGCGCCATGCATTTCGAGGGAATGATGCGTCATGACCCGGCGATGAAAAGCATCCCCGTCGTCCACATTGCCGAACTGTTGACACAATAAAAACACCGGTCGTATTGTGTCCCTCATGGAATGTCGAGAAATTCCAAAAACTAAATTTTACAAAACACATAGTGAAAAACTGATTCCAATTTTTCATTATTGCCCGTCTCATGAAAAATGAGGTTTTAAAATAGCAGCCCGGAGCGTAAGCGACGGGTTAAACCGGTCACTGACGTTCCCGGCTGCTGTTTCTTGCGTCTTATCTTTTATGAGACAGGCAATATTCACTTCCTTTATCTTTTTAACACTTTTCGCAGATGCGTGACGCTTCGTTCGGCTTGGTCGAGCGTGCCGCATTCGACGCTGAGGACGATGTCCTGCGGCAGCGGTTTCAAGACGGCAACGACCGCTTCCCAGTCGATGACGCCGTCGCCGCAAGCGCAGCCGACGGCGGTCCCCATCACTTTGCCCCGTTCCGCGTCCGACTGTTCGACCGAAATGTCCTTCGCGTGGATATGTACGAGCCGGTGTTTGATGTGATTGAGCCATTTGACCGGGTCTTCGCCGCCGAGCCAGGCGTTGCCGGTGTCGAAGTTCGCCCCGACAAACGGCGAATCGACGAGATTCAGAATTTTGTCGTATTTCTCCGGCACAAGCGAATACGTCTGGTGCATCTCCAGCCCGATCCTGATTCCGCGACGCCCGGCGACTTTCGACGCTTCCGTGATCGAATATTTGATCAGCACGAAATCCTCCTCTTCCGTCGTCCAGGTTTGCTTGTGACCTTCGTGCGTGTTGATGACCGGTGCGCCGCATTCTTTGGCGAAACGTGCCGCCTGCTTGAGGTACTCGACGGCGATTTCCGGTTTTGAAAGCTGGCTGTGCGACGACAGTGCCGAGAGTTTCAGCCCATGTTTTTCGACCAGGTCACGCACGCGAAACGGGTCGTCAAGCATCGACACGCTGTGAAAATACCGGGCTTCACTCAAAAGCTCGCGCCCCCAATGCACCATCGGCTCGATATATTCGTAACCAAGTTCCGCCGCGAACGGCACTGCCCATTCGAACGATTTGTGCGACGTGCGGACCGCCTCCAGATTCAATCCGATTCCAATTTGTCCCATGATTGTTCGCCAGGAATTAATTCGTCAAAATTCAATATGTTTGTGACAGAATCATTGTATTCCTTGCAATTGGCGAGGTCAAGAACGCAACTTGGGCGGCCCCTCTTGTCGTCGGGGGGCTTGCCGGGAGCGGGATTTTCTGCCATACTTTTGTATTGGCCACAGTTTCACGATTTCTGGCAGTGATGCCGGAATGTTGTGCCATTTGTGGCTTTGGGTGACAACGATGCTATCTTGATGTTGGGGATACGCGATTTGGAAATTTGGCCTGCAATTGATATTCGAGGCGGAAAATGCGTGCGACTTCGGCAAGGGGATTACGCACAGGAAACCGTCTTTGGCGATGATCCGGGCGAAATGGCGCGGCATTGGGTTTCGCAAGGGGCCAAGCGACTGCATTTGGTCGACTTGGACGGGGCGAAAGACGGCAAGCCGACCAATTTTGAGCCTGTCAGAAAACTGGTGGCATCAATTGGAATTCCGTGCGAAATCGGCGGCGGCATCCGTGACGAGCAAACGATCCAAATGCTGTTCGATATTGGACTTGCGCGACTGGTGATCGGAACGTTGGCCTTGAAGCAGCCGGACTGGTTTCGTGAAATGTGCGACAAATATCCCGGCAAACTGATACTCGGCATCGACGCCAAAAATGGATACGTCGCGACGGACGGCTGGCTGGAAACAAGCAGTACCCCGGCGGTGACATTGGCGCAACAGTTTGAAACGTCCCCCCTTGCGGCGATTGTGTACACGGACATTGCAACCGACGGCATGATGAAAGGGCCGAACCTGCCCGAAATGAAAGCGATGCAAGAGCAGGTTCGCGTGCCGGTGGTCGCATCCGGCGGCGTGACTACCATTAATGATGTCAAAAACCTCGCCGAAGCCGGACTGGCCGGCTGCATCATCGGCCGCGCATTGTACGAAAAGACGATTTTGCTCCCGGAGGCGATTGCCGTGGCGGGGGATTGAATCAGAGCACGACGCGTCAGCGAGTGCAAAGGTAGGGCTGTCACGCCGTGACTGCCGCGATTATCGAAATAGATGGAAAAATGCAAGACATCAATGATTTCCAGTACATTATCACGGATTGGGACGGTTCTGCGTTTGAGACAACGGACATTGAAGAGGCAAAACTTGCGATTCGTGAGGATCGTGAGGTGCTGAAAAGGACGCGTCGCTTGTTTCAATCAGGACCGGCACTTGTTCGGGTTTTTGTCTCCGTGGAAATCAAGAAAATCAAAAACCTCTGATTATGGAAATCGAACATGAGTCACATTAAGAAAATGCGTAAAACAGTGGAGGAGCGAGAAGCACAGATCGAAAAGCTGCAACAGTACGTCACTGAGATTTGTGATCGCGAGTGCCGGCAACAGGACTTGGAAAGGCTGGAACAGATTCGTCGTGAAAAACGTTCGCAGAAACAGCGGTTAGTGCCACCAGTGCAACAATTGGTCAAGACCGACAATTGATCTGCCGCCGCGTAAATATAAAGGCAGGACGTTCACGCCGTTAGCCGTGTTGTCCTGTGACGCGATTGGTGTTTTTCGACCAATGAGGATGAGGTGGAACCATGACTGGACCGGTAATGTATTTGTTCCTGTGCGTGATCAGCCCCATTGTTTTCGTCATGTTTTGGTTAAGTGTATTTCTCCGAATCATGCGAACCATTCGTGGAACCAAACAATTACGAAGCACAATCCAGAACCAGCAAGCGAAGATCGACAAACTGGAACACGAATTGGAAGACATGAAACGCAAGTGAATAGACATGAGGCAACGGATGCACTTCATATCGCCCTTGCGGCATATCATGGCATGGATTACCTGTTGACTTGGAATTGCAAGCATATTGCCAATCCCTTTACGGAACGGCTCTTCCAAAAAATCATTACACAAAACGGCTATCAATATCCCGTAATAACAACTCCCGCCAATTTTGATACTCGTGAGGATGATTGATTATGTCAAATACAGAATATGATTCGCGGCCACTTGTGGAAAACGAAATCCTGGACGAAGTCCATGCTGTTCGTGAAGCTCTTTCCGCACGTTTTGAGTATGACGTTCACAAACTTGGTGAATACCTTCGCAGTCGCAGAAAGGAACTCGAAGAACAAGGCTTCCGTTTTGTCAGCAAAGAGGATTTGGAAAAGCGGTAATAAACCCACAAAATACAATGTCCCGAAGTACAAGCAATGGGGATAGTGAGGTGAGACCATGTTTGCGGAAACCATCATGATCGGAGAACAGTCGCCGTTTTTTTGTTCCTGTTTATTACCGCGATCATTGTCATCGGCATGATTCGGTTACGATTTATTTTCCGAATCAGGCGAACCATTCGCGGAACCAAACAATTACGAAACACCATCCAGGACCAGCAAGCGAAGATCGACAAACTGGAACGCGAATTGGAAGACATGAAACGCAAGTGAATACGATGATGTCATGTAATCCGTTTTGTGTCTTGCATCCCGTCAGGGATGCATCGCTCGGTAGAAAAAGTTTCCTCCAAAATGTCTGTCGCATTCCGTAGGAATGCATCCTTCCAGGTTGTTGATCGAAAGCATAGTGCTTCTAATCCCGTCTCAGCGTCAAGCCCAGGCTGGATTTTATCGAAAGATTGTGCAAATGAAAGAAATCAAGAACATTTTAAAAGAACTGTCAGATCGAATCAGCGAGTATCGAAATGATTACATTTCAAATGAGCAAGCTGTAAGAACACAACTGATAGAGCCAATTTTGAATGTACTTGGTTGGAAAACATCAAATCCAAAATTTGTACGTCCTAATGCTCCCGATGAAGATGGTAAAATTCCGGATTACACATTACTTAAAAATGACAAAACCATATTGATCGTTGAAGCCAAAAATTTAAAAGCTGATTTGCAGGAGAAAAAGATTATTGACCAACTTGCAAATTACTGTTTTCGGTCAGGAATTGATTTTGGTATTTTGACAAACGGAGTAAACTGGTTGCTGTTTAAAACTTTTGAAAAAAATCCCAAAGACAGAATTATTTGGCAAGTCGATATTGAGAATGATAAAATCGAAACTGTTGTTCAAAATTTATTGTCCCTTTCTTTTGACAATATCGATACATTAGACACTCTGTTAAAGAAAAGCAAAATTCTTGAAAAAACTTGGGGATCATCGTTTGAATCAACTGAAAGTATTATTTCAATAATTGCCAAAAATTTTACTGAAAAAATTAAAAATGCCGATCCTCATTTAAAAATTGATTTTTCAGATATAAAATCGTTTACAGAAGGAAAAATCAAAGAATTATTTGAATTGGAAGAAATCGAGGAAGGAAATGGAAATGAAGAAACTAATACTGAAGAAACCGTATATTCACCTGTCGAAGATGTCGTATTCAAAAGGCATAAAAAGAACCCGGCAAGACAAAAGATTTCCGTAACTTTTCCTGACAAAACGATCATAAAGCATAAAAAAGTTGTAGAAACTTTTGTTGAGTGTATAAAAAAAATTGGAGTGGAAAAAATTATTCCGCTGCAAATTTACAGGTCAGGTATTCCGCTCATATCGGATACCAAAGATGGTTTTTACAATCAACATCAGATTGGCAAATACTGGATAATGGTTACTACATCTACAAATGAAAAAATGGTGATTCTTAAAGAGATCAATAAAAAATTAAATTTGAATCTTGTCATTGAAGCATTTACAGATGAATAACAAATGTGCTACCGCTATTGCGGACGGCATCCCTGACGGGATGCGGGGAGATTGGTAGGTGACGCGTTTTCTACCGAGCGATGCAATCCTAACGGATTGCAATACATGGAAACGCATAAATTGATTGGAAACACCAATCCGTATATATAACATTCAACCAAAACCATTTTTCGCGATTTGACGCGACATTTTTTGATTCAAGGAACATAACCCAATGGCAAAATACAAAATTGAAGACATTCGCAATATCGCTTTTTGCGGACACGGGAACTCGGGGAAGACGACGCTTGCCGACACTATTTTGAACGATCTGGGGATCGTCAAGCGGCCGGCCAGCGTCGACGAAGGGACGAGTATTTGCGACTTTGACGAAGAGGAAAAATCGCATAAATACACCATCGAAGCGAGCGTCATTCATTTTGACCATGCCGGTAAGCGATTCAACGTGGTTGACACCCCCGGCTATCCGGATTTCATCGGTCAGACCATCGGCGCGCTTTGGGGCGTCGACACGGCGGCGATCGTCATCAACGCCCAGTCGGGGATCGAAGTCAACACGCGGCGTGTCTTTGCCGAAGCCAAAAAAGCGGGCTGCGGCCGGGTGATTATCATCAACAAAATGGACGCTGACAACATCAATTTTGAGAAACTGATCGATTCGATTCAGGACGTGTTCGGCACGGAATGCGTGTTGCTCAATGTGCCGGTCGGGCATGGCAACGGTTTCAAAGGGGTTGTCAGCACGCTTGCGGAAGGTTCCGCCGACGGAGCACTGATTGATCCGGCAAGCATCCGCGAAGGTCTGATTGAAACGATCGTCACCGCCGATGAAGCGGTCATGGAACGTTACCTCGACGGAAACATGCCGACCGACGAGGAATTGTCGCGTTTGCTGGTGCAAGCGGTCAGGGACGGCATGTTGATCCCGATTCTTTGCGTTTCCGGCAAGACCAAAACCGGACTCAGGGAACTGCTCGACGAACTGGCCAAATGCTGCGTGCCGCCGAGTCTTGTGACGAAAACCGCAAAAAACGCCGATGGCGAAGACGTGGAAGTCAAACCGGTCGCCGACGGGCCGGTGGTCGCTCAGGTGTTCAAGACCCGGATCGACCCGTTCGTGCAAAAATTGAGCGTCATGCGCGTTTATTCCGGCACGCTCAAAAACGGCATGACCGTCAATGCGTCCACTTCGCGCCGCGGGTTCAAAATCGCCCAGCTTTTTGAGATTCAGGCCAACGAAACGCAAAACGTCGACGAAGCGGGACCCGGTTCGATTGTCGCGGTCGCCAAAGTCGAGGAATTGCACACATGCACAACGATCGGCGATCTGGTGCTTGACCGTTTTTCCTATCCAACGCCGATGGTTGGACTTGCCGCCTATCCGAAAAGCCGCGGCGACGAAACGAAACTGTCCGGGGCACTCGCCAAAGTGTGCGAAGAAGACCCGACCTTCCTGCAGGACCGCAACGAACAGACAAAACAACTCGTCATTACCGGCATGAGCGAATTGCAATTGCAGGTGATCCAGGAACGGCTCAAGCGGCGAGACAAGGTCGAAATCGAGACGAAAGAGCCGAAAATTCCGTATCGCGAAACAGTTCAGGTCAAAGGGGAAGGGAGCTATCGGCACAAGAAGCAGTCGGGTGGTGCCGGCCAGTTCGGCGAAGTGCATATCCGCATGTATCCGTTCCCCGGCGGAACCGACCCGGAAGCGTTTGCAACGAACAAGGAGATGTTCCCGTCCATGAAATCGTTCCAGCATTATCCGGAAAACAATTTTCTCTGGGTTGACTCCATCGTCGGCGGGACGATTCCCGGCAACTTTCTGCCGGCCATTGAAAAAGGGTTCAAGGACCGGATGGTGCGCGGCGTCATCGCCGGTTATCACGTCCAGGATGTCTGCGTTGAAGTGCATTTTGGAAAACATCACCCGGTCGACAGTAACGAACAGGCGTTCAAGACCGCCGGTTCCATGGCGTTTAAAAACGTTTTCATGCTGTCGAAACCGGCATTGCTTGAACCGATCATCATCCTCGAAGTGACCGTGCCGACCGACAAAGTCGGGGATGTCAGCAGCGACCTTTCGACGCGGCGCGGTCGTCCGCTCGGCATGGAATCGGCAGGCGGCGGCATGC
>Ga0209629_10004249_pt1 | contig 10544 bp, 8 predicted proteins | sample TergutCu122P5_FD_187286 | JGI IMG/M metagenome (GOLD analysis project Ga0209629, IMG submission 187286) | Cubitermes ugandensis P5 segment gut microbial communities from Kakamega Forest, Kenya - Cu122 P5 (SPAdes) (version 2) | ecosystem: Host-associated > Arthropoda: Insects > Digestive system >... | reverse complement strand
CGAGGGCGCGACACCCTGGCAGATCGACCGGGTGTTGCAGGACTTCGGCTTTCCGATGGGGCTGTTCGCCATGCGCGACATGGCCGGCCTCGACGTGATCTGGCGCATCCGCCAGCAGCAGGCCGCCAAACGTCAACCGGGCGAGCGCTATTCGCCGATCGCCGACCAGATTTGCGAGAAGGGCTGGTTCGGCCAGAAGACCGGGCGCGGCTACTACCGCTACAACGGCCGCGAGGCGACGCCCGACCCGGAAATCGAGGCGCTGATCGAAGCGGCGTCGGCGCAGCTCGGCATCGCCAGAAAACCCATCGCCGACGACGAGATTTTGCAGCGCATTCTCTGCGCCATGGTCAACGAAGGCGCGCGCATTCTCGACGAAGGCGTGGCGCAGCGCGCCAGCGACATCGACGTGGTCTATGCCTACGGCTACGGCTTCCCGACCTATCGCGGCGGCCCGATGTTCTGGGCCGAGCAGCAAGGACTCGACAGGATTTACGACACCATCTGCGCCTACCACCAGCTGCACGGCGATTCATGGACGCCGTCGCCGCTGCTGGCGCGCGCCGCCAACGGCGACAAACGCTGGCCTGACGCTCATCGCCAGAGCGCCGCCTGACCCATTTCAGAACCCAACCAGGAGTAAAGACAAATGCGTGAAGCCGTCATCGTTTCCGTCGCCCGCACGCCGATTGGCAAAGCCTATCGGGGCGCTTTCAACAACACCCAGGGCCAGGCCATGGCCGGCCATGTCGTCGGCGCCGCCGTGCAGCGCGCCAGGCTCAACCCCGCCGAAATCGACGATGTCGTGCTCGGCTGCGCCTTGCAGCAAGGCACCACGAGCTTCAACGTCGCCCGCCAGGCCGCCCTGCGCGCCGGCTTTCCGGTCACGGTTCCGGGCATGACGGTCGATCGCCAGTGCGGCTCCGGGCTGATGGCGATTGCCACCGCCGCCAAGCAGATCGTCTGCGACGGCATGAATGTCGCCGTGGCCGGCGGCGTGGAGTCGGTTTCGCTGGTGCAGAACGAGCATTACAACCTGTTCCGCATCGCCGATCCGGTTCTGGAAGAAAAGCTTCCCCAAATCTATATGCAGATGCTGGAAACCGCCGAGATCGTCTCCGAGCGTTACGGCATTTCCCGCCAGCGCCAGGACGAATACGCGCTGCGCTCGCAGCAACGCACCGCCCAGGCCCAGGCCGAAGGCCGCTTCGACGCGGAAATCGCGCCGATGGAAAGCCTGATGACGGTCGTCGACAAGGCCACCGGCGAAACTTCGCTGAAAAGCGTGACCCTGAAGCACGACGAAGGCAATCGCGCCCAGACCACCCTCGACGACCTGACCAAGCTGCAACCGGTATTCAAAAAGGGGCAGCGCCTGAAGGAAGGCAAATACATCACCGCCGGCAACGCCTCGCAGCTTTCCGACGGCGCCGCCGCCCTGGTGCTGATGGAAGCCAGCGAAGCCGCCCGGCGCGGACTGACCCCGCTCGGCGCCTATCGCGGCATGGCCGTGGCCGGCTGCGACCCGGACGAAATGGGCATCGGCCCGGTCTTTGCCGTGCCCAAACTGCTCAAGCAGGCCGGACTCAAGGTTGCCGACATCGGCCTGTGGGAACTCAACGAAGCCTTTGCCTGCCAGGTGCTCTACTGCCAGGACAAGCTCGGCATTCCCGACGAACTGCTCAATGTTTCCGGCGGCGCCATCGCCGTCGGCCATCCCTACGGCATGTCGGGGGCGCGCATGACCGGCCATCTGCTCTTTGAAGGCAAGCGGCGCAAGGCCAAATACGGCATCGTCACCATGTGCGTCGGCGGCGGCATCGGCGCGGCCGGCCTGTTCGAGATTTTCTGAGGCTGGCGCGAAAAACGGCCGGGCCACGCTCCCTCCTCCGCTTGCGGGGGAGGGTTGGGGAGGGGGATTGGTGCGCAATGCCTGAATCAACAGCCATCCCCCCATCCCGGCCTTCCCCCGCATGCGGGGGAAGGAGGGAAACATCATGAACCTCCGCCATGTCCTGAAGCCGATCAACCTCGGCCCCGTCACCATCCCCAATCGCGTCGCCCGCACCGGGCACGGCACCGGCCTCGGCGGCGGCACGATCAGCCAGGCGCTGATCGACTACCATGTGGCGCGGGCCAGGGGCGGCGTCGGGCTGACGATCCTCGAAGTCATCTCGGTCAACGGCTCGGCCTATCCTTTTCTGGTCGCCAACGCGCCCGGACTGGTGGACGGCTATCGCACCCTGATGGACGGTGTGCGCCCTTGCGGCATGAAGGTCTTTCAGCAGATCGGCAATCTCGGCAACGAAGCGCCGCAGGCGGATGGTTCGCCGCCCCTGTCGTCCTCCGATTCGGTGGGCGCTCTGCTCGGCATCCAGGCGGAGCCGATGAGCAAGGCGCAGATCGGACGGCTCATCGACAACTACCTGGCGGCGGTTGAGGATTGCGTGGCCGGCGGGCTGGACGGGATCGAGTTGCACATGGCCCACGGCTATCTGATCCAGCAATTTCTGTCGCCGCTCTATAACGTCCGCGACGACGGCTATGGCGGCAGTTTTGAAAACCGCCTGCGCCTATCTCTTGAACTGCTGGCCGCCGTGCGCGCTGCCATCCCCAAACACATGGCGCTGGGCGTGCGGCTGAGCGCCGAATTGCTGCCGGGCGGCATGACGCCCGCCGATGTCGGCCGGGTTGCCAAGGTCTTTGAAGAACAGGGTTTGATTGATTTTCTCGATCTGACCATCGGCACCGACTACAACCCGCACAAGGTCATCGCCGCCATGCACGAGCCGGTCGGCTACGAACTGCCTTACGCCGCCGCGTCGAAGCAGGCGGTCAAGGTTCCCGTGCTGGTCACCGGCCGCTTTCGCACCCTGGAGGACGCCGATCAGGTGATCGCCGCCGGCGAGGCCGATCTGGTCGCCCTGACGCGAGCGCATATCGCCGACCCGGATATTGTGCGCAAGACCATCGACAACCGCGTCGAACAGATCCGGCCCTGCATCGGCTGCAATCACGGCTGCATCGGCGGCCTGCTGACGCTGGGGCGCATCGGCTGCGCGGTCAACGTGGCGGCGGGCAATGAAGCCACTTTGGCGGAAGAACTCATCGCGCCGACCCGTGCCCCCAAGGCTGTGCTGGTCGTCGGCGGCGGCCCGGCCGGGCTGGAAGCCGCCCGCGTCGCCGCCCTGAAGGGACATCGCGTGATTCTGGCCGAAGCCGCCAAGGCACTGGGCGGCTGCGTCAACATCGCCAAGCGCGCGCCGCGCCGCATGGGCATCGGCGACATCACCGACTGGCTGGAGCGCGAAGTTTACCGGCTGGGGGTCGATGTTCGCCTGAGCACGTATATCCAGGCGGAAGATGTCCTGGCGCTTGCCCCCGATGTCGTCATCGTCGCCACCGGCTCGCTGCCGCGCCTCGATGGCCGCCAGCATCTGAGCCAGGGTCAGGCGGCGACCGGCATGGAGCAGCCGCATGTGGTTTCAAGCCACGAAGTGCTGCTCGAAAACCGGGATTGGGGCAAGCATGCCCTGGTGTTCGACGACACCGGCCATTACGAAGCCGTAGCCGCGGCCGAACATCTGATCGAACAAGGCATCGCCGTCACCTTCGTCGCCGCCCACGCCAGTTTCGCCCCCCGGCTGGAAGCCAGCCTGTCGGCTGATCCCGCCCTCGAACGCCTGGCGCGCGGCGATTTCCGCCTGATGACCCACGGTCGCCTGGTTTCGGTAGACGCGCGCCACGCGCGGGTGGCGCAGCGCTTTGGTGGCGCGGCAGAGGACATCCCGGCCGACACGGTGGTTTTCGTCTCCCACAACGCCTGCAACCGGGAACTGACGGACGCCTTGCAGGATTGGCCGGGCAGGTTGCTGACGGTCGGCGATGCGCGCAGCCCGCGCTATCTGCAAACGGCCATCCGCGAGGGCCATTTGGCGGCCCGGGGTATTGAGTAGCCCTTCTCCCTCTCCCCCGGCCCCTCTCCCACAAATGAGAGAGGAAAGAAGGAAAAAACCCCTCGCCCGTTTGCGGGAGAGGAGTTGGGGAGAGGGGCAACGCCCAGCAAGCGGTAAGGCGTTTTGCTCTAACCCAGACCGAGCGTCTCGATCACCTTCTTCTGCATCACTTTCTTGTTTATTTTCCCGGTTGACGTGTAAGCCATCTCGTCGATGACGACCATGTGCTCCGGCCACTTCTTTTTCGACAGCCCGATGCTTTCCAGATGCTCGGTCAGATCGGCAAGCTGTAGCGGCGGGTAGCCCTCCCGGATGCAGCAAATGGCGCAGGCCTGTTCGCCGAGGCGGGCATGCGGCACGCTGACGACGCTGACCTGGGCGATGGCCGGGTGGCGCGCCAGCGCCGCTTCGACTTCCGCCGGGTCGATGTTGTAGCCGCCGCGAATGATCTGATCCTTGAGCCGGCCGACCACTTTCAGATAGCCGTCGACGCCGCAGATGATCTCGTCGCCGGTGAGGTAGAAACCATCGGGCGTCAGGGAGAAGCTGCCGTCGCCCAAGCCTTTGCAATAGCCGAGAAACAGCGACGGCCCCTTGACGCCGGCCTGGCCGCGGCTGCCTCTGGGCAGCATGTTCAACTCGCCGTCGAAAGCCTCGTCCTGCGTGCCGGGGAAGGGCAAGCCGTCGGAGTTTTGACGTATTTCGAGCGAATCGTTCGGACGGGCCATGGCATGCCCCATGCATTCCGACATGCCGAAGGTACGCAGCGCCCGGATGCCGAGCAGATTCTCGGCGTCGGCGATCATTTCCGCCGTCATGGCGCTGCCGCCGACCGTCAACGCTTTCAGCGGGCTGCGTTTCGTCCATGCGCCGCTTCTGGCGCATTCGAGCATGGCGACCAGAACGGTCGGCACGCACATGCTCCAGCGACAGGAATATTTGTCCATCATCGCCAGTGCTTGCAACGGATCCCAGCGGTCGATGATGACGAGAGGATGGCCTTGAGAAAGGCTGAAGTGCACGCTGAAGGTGAACGCGGGGGCGCTACCCAGCGGCATGATGCCGACGATGGCGTCGTTCGGCTCCAGCCCGGCGACATAGGCGCAAGCGCGCACCGCGTAGTTCATCGCCGCGCTGGAATGCATGACGCCCTTGGGAACGCCGGTGGTGCCCGAGGTAAAGCCGATGAGGGCGGTGGCGCGCGCCACGTCGTCGAGCGTTTGCCCGGAGCGTTGGCGCAACGTGATGCGCAGACCTGTCGTCGCCCGGATCGGCTCAACACCTTCCTCTGCGCTGGAGGTAATCAATGCCACATGGCCGAGCCGCTCGTCGAGCACCTGTCGCTCGGCCCGGCCGAGATCCGGCGTGAAGGGGCAGATGACGGCTTCGACGCTCGATATGGCCAGCGCCGCCGCCATGGTCTGCGCATTCTTGCGGCCTTCGAGCATGACCCGGTCGTGCGCCGTGACGCCTTTCTCCTGCAAGGCTTCACGGATGGCGATGGCAAGACGGTGAAGTTCGGCGCGCGTCCAGCACCGACCATCGGCCTCGACCACGGCCAAGGCATCCGGCTTCGCATTGTGGCCGGCGACGAACTGCTGCCAGAGCGACGCATCCGTCCAGGTCAGGCCGTCGACCTCGTAGGTATTCACCTTAGGCAAGGGATTGCCCTCCATCGACAATAAAGGTCTGGCCGGTAATGAAATCGCCTGCCGCCGAAGCCAGCAGCGCGACGGCGCCCGCCACTTCGACGGGCTTGCCAAACCGGTGCAGCAGGATTCCCTTGAGCAGTTTGGCCTGAATGTCGTCGGTCAGGGTTTCCGTCATCCCGGTTTCGACCGAACCCGGCGCGACGGCATTGACCCGGATGCCGTGTTCGGCCCACTGCGCCGCGAGGTCGCTGGTCAAATGGACGATGGCGGCCTTGCTGGTGGTGTAGGGAACGACCTGCCCGGCATCGGGCGTGTAGGACAGGAAGGCGCCGACGGAGGCGATGTTGATCATGACGCCGCCGCCGCGGCCGATCATGTGCCTGGCCGCATGCCGGCAGGCGAGGAAGGTGCCGGTCAGATTGACATCCATGACCTTGCGCCAGCCGGACAAGGGAATGTCCTGCGGCAGCCCCCACCAGGAAGCGCCGGCGTTATTGACCAGGATGTCGATCTTGCCCAATTGTTCGACGGTCTGTGCCACGGCCGCTTCGACTTCTTCCTCGCGGGAAATGTCGCAGCGCAGCCCGATCGCCCGCCGGCCAAAGCGCTCGGCGATGCCGCTGGCGATGTCGACGCATTCCTGCTGATTGCGCGAGGCAAAAGCCACATCGCAACCCAGATCGGCCAGGGCAGCCCCGATGGCTTCGGCCAGCGCGCCGCGCCCGCCCGTCATCAGGGCAACCTTGCCGTCGAGCCGGAAGAGATCGGCGACGAATCCCGGAGCAAAGGCTTTTTCCATCTCGAAGCTACCCTTCTTCTCAAACGCCGCGGGTCGCGCCCGCCAGCAGATCGACTTCGTTGGTGATGAGCGCGATGCGCTTGCCCTTCATCTTGCCGACATGGGCGACAGCCGCCTTCCATTCCGGCGAATGCAGGGCCGCGTCCAGAACTTCCCGCGAGGGGAAGGTCAGGACGGCGTGGCCATCCCAGGCGGGACCCTCGGGGTGGTCGTAGTCGAACACGACCTCCCCGTGGCGATAGGCCTGCAAGCCGGGTAGCTTCTTGCCATACAGCGCGTGCTCGTCGCGCCACCAGGTTGTGAATTGCTCCTTGCTCCACTCCGGGGGCCGGGAGGCCAGAATGACCAGGCTGACAGGCATTTCTTTTCCCTCCGCCGCTTACATGCCGGTCCACTTGGGCTTGCGCTTTTCCAGGAAGGCGCGGACGCCTTCCTTGGCGTCGTCGGAATGATGGACGACGTTGCAAGTCATGGTTTCGAGCGTAATCAGCGAATCGGTATCGGCATCGAGACCGCGATTGACGGCCATCTTGGTCATCCACATGCAGAACGGGCTGAGTTCCAGGAAGGGCGCGCAGAAGGACTGGATCAGGTCGTCGAACTTGGCGGCCGGAGCGGAGGCATTGATCAGACCCCATTCGGCGCACTGGTCGCCGGTCAAGAGCTTGCCGGTGAGCATCAGTTCCTTGGAACGGCGCATGCCGATCATGCGGGGCAGACGGTAAATCGGGCCGGCGCCGCCGAACAGGGCGCGGCGGATGTGGAAATCGCCGATCTTGGCTTCGGAAGCGGCCAGGGCGAAGTCACAGGAGATCATCAGCTCGAAGCCGCCGGCAACCGCATAGCCCTCGACAGCGGCGACGGTCGGTTTCTTCATGTTGAAGATCTTGTCGTAGGTGCGGGCGGAATCGATCGCCAGTTGCAGCGAGGTGGTGGACTTCTGCAAGACCGGGCCGACGAGCTGGTCGAGGTCGGCGCCCGAGCAGAAGGTGTTGCCGCGGCCGCGGAAGACGACGCACAGCGCCTTTTCATCCTCGGCGGCGCGATCGACGGCGGCTTCGAGTTCCTTCAGCAACTGCGGGCTGACGCAATTGCGCTTGTGCGGCCGGTTCAGCCAAATGGTGGCGATCCCGTTCGCGGCGAGTTCGTACTGAATGACATCTTTTTCCAACATGATTGCTCCTAAGTATTGTTAACCGCCGGCCTGGACGACAGACAGTCCTCGGCCTGGCATTGGCTCATTTGACTTCCAACAAACATCGTGACTGCTCTGACGAATTCCAGTCAATCACCCCAACAATAAACCGACCGGACGGTCGATAGATCGAATTTACCAGTCTCACGATCAATGTCAACGCCTTTGCCGCGCTGTCATTCCATTTTTAGATCAAGCGAGCAAACCCGCCGTAGATCCTGCCGCTCAGTCCTCGGCAAGCCCGATGTCGCCGGCGGCGTGCAGCACCGCCAACTCGCGGTGCACGATGCGCCAGCCCTCCGGCCGCAGTTCCAGACGATCCCGGTATTCGCCCCAGACCGTCCATATCTGTTCCTGGTACTTGCCCAGTCCGACATGGATGGCTTGCAGATAACAAGCTGCGGTCGCCTTTTTACCCTCGACATGGATGCGCATATTGCTGAACATGTGCTGGGTCGTGCCGCAGCGGGCCAGGAACTCCTTGAACATGCTCACCATTTCCGCCCGGCTGGCGAAATGCCCGAGGCTCTTGTAATGGGCCGTCGCGTCCGGCGCCAGAACATCGTCCAGCGCCGCCCAGTCGCGTTGGTCGAGGGCGGTTCCATAGGCGATCAACACGCGCTCGATTTTTCTTTCTTCGAGCAGGGTTTCCACGGCGACGCTGTGCATGCTCATTTCTTCACAACGGGCAAGGCCCATCGGCATCAGCTGGCGCCGCCCTCACGCGCATATTGCCAGGCCGCCCGCGCCAAGGGCTTGATCAAGGCGGCCATCTCGGAGGCATTGCTGGCCGCGGCATTGCCGCTCAGGGAGCGATGCGCCACGCCCTGCAAAATGGCCGCGACGCGGAACAAATTGAAGGCGCGGTAAAAATCGATATTGCCGCTGAAGGTAAAGCCCGTCCGTTCGCAATAGCAATCAATGTATTGCTGCAAAGTGGGAATCCCCAGGGCGTTCAGATCGGCGCCATTCAGAGTGCCGCGCGTATCGCATCCGGGCGGGCGGTACCATTCCATCGCGTGATACATCAGGTCGCCGAACGGATGCCCGATGGTCGAAAGCTCCCAATCGACAATGGCGACGACGCGCGGTTCGACCGGGTGGATCAGCAGATTGTGGAATGAGAAATCGCCATGAATGATGGTCGACAACCCGTCGCCGACCGGTACGGCGGATGGCAACCAGGCCATCAACTTGTCGATCTCGGCGATGTCCTCCGTCTTGGACATTTCGTATTGCTGCGACCAGCGGGCGATCTGGCGCTCAAAATAATTACCGGGACGCCCGAAATCGCCCAGCCCGATCGCCGTGTAGTCGACGCTATGCAGCTTGGCCAAGGTGGCATTGGCCGAGTCGAAAACCGCCGCCCGCTCATCCCGGCTGAGGTCGGGCATCTGGCAATCCCAGAACACCCGGCCCTGCACATGGCGCATGACATAAAACATGCTGCCGATGACGCTGTCGTCCTCGCACAAGACCAGGGCTTCGGGAACAGGGAAGTCTTCGATCTGCGACAGGGCCTTGATGACCCGGAATTCCCGGTCGACGGCATGGGCCGATTTCAACAGGACGCCAGCCGGCTTGCGCCGCAGAACATACTTGGCGGTCGGCGTCACCAGCAAATAAGTCGGGTTCGACTGCCCGCCATCGAATTGCTTGACGGTCAGCGGGCCGCAATAGCCGGGAATCATCTCGTGCAGATACGCTTCGAGACGCGCCACGTCGAAACTGTGGCCGCTGCGCGTGTCGCTCACCTGCCCGATATATTTTTTGGAACCCTCGTTCGATCTGGCGGCTGGTTTTTTGTCCGTATGCCCGGTCTCTGGCGCTATGGTTTCTGACATGAGTAGTTAGTTAAAAGGTGAAGCGCCATGAGGCGCCAACGTTGGTGCGCCGCTTCGCCAGCACACCCCAAGTCGGGCTGACCACTGGTTCACATGGAGCGGCCGACTTCCACGACCGGGGATACCCCCCGGTGCTCGGCGCCGCTCGTGAAACCGCAGCCTGAAATCCAATGCCCATTCGCCAAAATACAAGCCGATCCGACTCAACCGTCCGGTCGGTTTAATTCTGGTCAAATGCTATAGGCCGTCCGGTCGGGTGTCAACCAATTCACGTCCAATCAAACCCGATGACCAGGGCATTGCAGCAAAATTCATGTCCATTCAGTGAGATAGGGCGAGGGAGTTCATCACGGCAGGCGGACACTGAAAGCCGAGAGCGCCACTGACGAGGTGGACATCAAGACAACGGCAACAGCCATCGGCAAGGAAAGCTTGGCCGCGGGGCATGCGCAGTTTGCCGGATGGAGTAAAATGGCATCAGCAGAACCATGAATCAGAAGGGAATTGGTTTCTGACCGGTCAATGCCTACAACATTAAACCGAGCAGCGCCATTGACCCAGCCTCCATCTACATCGAGATGTTTACCCCAAGGGAAGCGGCAGTATGAAAGTGCAAGTCAAACGAAACGCGGGAAGAAAGTCCAACGCGACCAAAGTCACCCACGATGAAAAGCGGCTGGAAATCATCTCGTGCTGCGCCAAGCTGTTCGACAAGGCCGGCTACCACGGCATGTCGATGCAGATGCTGGCCGATGAGGTCGGGCTGGGCAAGCCAACCTTGTACCATTATTTCGCCAGCAAGGCCGACATCCTTTTTGCAATGCACCAGTCACATCTGGAAGCGATCAACGAAAGCATGGATGCCGAAGCCGCCAAGACTTCCGATCCCGGCGAGTTGTTGACCCAGGCTTGCGCTGGCGCGTTGCAGCAGATCTCGCAGCATCCCGGTTACGTGCGCGCCTTCATGGAGCATTACGACGACCTTGAAGGCGAGCATCGTGAACAAATCAGGAAGGGCCGGCGGGAATATTTCAACCGCATTACCTGCATCATTGCCAGTGGCATTGAAAGCGGTGAATTCCGCAAGCTCGATCCAGA
>Ga0209629_10004248_pt1 | contig 10544 bp, 8 predicted proteins | sample TergutCu122P5_FD_187286 | JGI IMG/M metagenome (GOLD analysis project Ga0209629, IMG submission 187286) | Cubitermes ugandensis P5 segment gut microbial communities from Kakamega Forest, Kenya - Cu122 P5 (SPAdes) (version 2) | ecosystem: Host-associated > Arthropoda: Insects > Digestive system >... | reverse complement strand
GGAGCGTGGGTCAGAACGCTGTTCCGTGACACGGGCGCCAGGCGGGATGAGTTGCGGACACTAGATGTTGTAGTCGTATCGGACATACGTCGCAACATCTAGTGGTCGCGAATCGCCCGCCTGGCGTTCGTGGCGCGGGACATGGTTCTGACCCACGCTCCTAGCGCGCACCCTGGGCTCGCGCTAGCGGGTTGGGCCCGCCGTCAGCCGGACCGTCGCCTCGTGCAGGCGCCCTTCGCTCGCCGTGGCGGGCGGCGACTCCCGGCGAGAACCGCGACGGCCCAGCAGGTTGTAGTCCTGCCGGGCCGAGGCGCGGGTTCGAGAGTGGGTCAGACGGCCGCGCGGCGGTAGAGCGCGCGACCGGACAGGCTGATCGCGCCCAGCCCGATGGCCAGCAGGCCGATCAGGCCCCAGACGTTCGTGGCGGGGCCGGGGCCGGTCGTGGCCAAGGTGCCCTGGTTGAGCGTGAACTGCTGCCCCATGGTGCAGGACCCCGGACCGGCGAAACCGACCAGGAACGCGCCGCTGACGGCGGCCGGCCGGTTCCAGGACAGGCTGATCGCGCCCGAGTTATCGGCGGTCGCGATCGGCAGGACAGCCAGCGGCGTGGTGGAGCCAGCCTTGAAGACTGCCCCTTGGACAGAGGTTCCCGGCTCGTAGCCCTTGGCGGTGAAGGTGATTGTGTCGCCCGTCTGCCCGACCGTGATGGGGCCGACCGGGCAACCGCCGGCCGGGGGGGGCGCGCTCGGCGTTGTGTCACCCGACGGGGCCGGGTCGGTCGACCCCCGCACGGTGACGGTCAGCGTCGTCGCCGGCGAGGCGTTGCCGGACGCGTCCGCGGCCCGCACGGCCACCTGGTAGGTTCCGGCGGCAGGCCGTCGACCGGCCGGCAGGTCGCAGGTCCAGGCGCCGTCGGCGCCGGCGGTCGTGCGGCACAGCTCGGTGGTGCCCAGGCTGGCCGAGATCGTGGCGTCCTTCTCGGCCTGGCCGCTGAGCGCCGCCAGGTCCGCCACGGTGGCCTTGTCGGCGGGGCTCGTGACTTGAGGGGCGGCGGGCGGCGTGGTGTCGCCCCCTGGGGCGGTGCAGGCCTGGTCGGTGATCGCCTGGACTGTGTTGGCGCTGGCGGTGAACTTGTCCGTCTGGTCTTTCGAGGTCAGGTTGTCCAAGGCTTGCACGTCAGTCGACGCGATGGCCTGGCCCAGCGCGGTGAACCAGTTCGACATGAAGGTCAGCGGTTCGACCAAGGCGTCCGGCCGGCCGGCCACCGCCAGGGGGCGGAGGAGCTGCTGGCCGGCGGCGCGCAGGGCGTCGGCAGACGGCACCTTGCCGGCCAGCAGGTCGTTCACCACAGGCGCGACCTGGGCCATGGCGTCGGCGTAGACCGGGCAGAAGGCCGGCACGACGGGCGCCGTCCGTTGGCCCACCGTGACCGCGACCGAGGTGGTGGCGGAGACCGGGTCGGCGCTGGCGCAGGACCACGTGGCTGTCGCTGTCACCGTGGTGGTGCCGGGGGCGACGCCGACGAGGACGCCCGATTGGTCGATCGTGGCGGCGGCGGTGTTGGACGAGACGTAGGCGTAGGTCGGCGTCCCGGTCGGCAGGGTCGTGCCTGACGGCGCGCTCAGCGTCGTGCGGATGGCCTTGGTGTAGCCCGGGCCCTCCACGGCCACGGCGGCGGCGGCCGGGGTCAAGGTGGCGCCCAGGCTCTGGTGGGTGACGCCGGTGGCGCTGAGGTGGGTGATGGCGCCGGGCTGGTAGAACAGTTGGACGCCGGCCGTCACCTGCAGCACGTTCTTCCAGTCGGCCACCTTCTTGTCGGTCATGGCCTTGAGGGAACTGTCGATGGCGGCGTTGCCCGCCACCGTTGGCACGGGCGTGAACGAGATGGTGTTGTCATAGCCGGCCAGGGGGGAGTCCCCCTCCATCTTCGCCAGCCCCGCGTTGATGCCCCGGCGGACGATATCCGCCGCCTGCAGCCAGACGCCCTGCGCCTCGTTGGGGTTGTCGAGGGTGCTCTTGAGGGCCGGGCTGAGCGCCGTCCAGAGGGCGTCGCCCAGCTTGACGGTCTTGGCGTAGGCCTGGCCCGGGGCGCTCGCCGGGAGCACGTTCGCCAGCGTCAGGTCGGTGATCGCCACAGGCGCCGGGATGTTCGTGGCCAGGCCCTCGTCCGGGTTGATGTCTCCCACCCAGCTGCCCTGGAGCACCTGGGCCAGGTTGACGGTGGCCGTTTGGCCCGACGCCAGCGTGGTGCCGAAGGGGTGGGCGAAGGACACCGGGAAGGGCTGGTCGAAGGTCGTGGTCCAGGTCAGGTCGTTGGCGAAGGCCTGGGCCACCCCGTTGTTGAGGCCGGTCACCAGTTCGTCCGTCGTGTTGGTCAGGACCAGGGCGATGATGGCGTCCTTGTGGTCGGCGACGACTTGGTCGAAGTCCGGGTTGCCCGGGTTGGGCGTGATCGTGCGCTGCTGGACGTTGATCAGGTAGTCGCCGCCGGCGCTGCCGCCGGACGCGGGGTCGACCGTCATGGTCAACGGCGGCACCAGGGAGAGGGCCTCGTCCTGGCCGAAGAGCGCCGCTGCGGAGGCCTTGGGCGTCAGGACGGCCGACGAGGCCTTGGTGCCCACCTTGATCTTCATCGTGCCGGAGGCGTCCCCGACCGCGTAGCCGACCTGGCTCGGGCCCGCGCAGCTGGCGGCCGGAACGGCCACGGTGCCCGCCGCCGGATTCGTCGTGATGCCGGTGGCCCCGTCGGTCGAGCCCACCTGGGCGGCGTCGAGTCCCTGGGCGGCGAGAGCGGTGGCGTTGGCCTGAGCCCAGCCGGCCGGGCCGTTCCAGTCGCTGAGGGCACCGGGCAGGATGTCTCCCACGTGGGCGCCGGCGGGGGCGGCCGACACCGGCGAGGTGGCCAGAGCCCCGGCCACACCGGCGATCACCATGACCCCGGCCAGCCCGGTTAGAAAGGTCTTGCGCATGGAATCCTGCTTTCTCGCGGCGGGTTCGTGGGAGGTGGACCAAGCCCTTGCCCCGAAGTATAAGGCGCCCGGGGAGCTCCGCCGTCGGGGCTGCCGGCGTGGCACGGCGGAGCGGGGGAGCGCCCGTCTCATCGAGGGTGAGTCGCCGTCGCGACGCGACGGCCGGCCGGGTGGCGCGGGATCGCGCTGGCGGCGGCGATGGCGAAGCCGGAAGACAGCATCAGCGCCGCCAGCCCAGCCAAGCCCAGGGGCGTGGCGATGGCCGGATCACCCGTGGAGGCCAGCCCTTGGGCGGTCAGGGGCTTGGTCACCGAACCCGACTTGGCCCCGGTCAGGGTCAGCACATGGCCGGCCGGATTGAAGGACGCCGGGGCGATCCAGGTCAAGGTGACGGTGCCCGTGTCGTCGGCCAAACGGGGCCCGAGGCCGACCGAGACGCCCGAGATGGTGCCGCTGACGGACTCGCCGGGCTTGAAACCGCTGGCCGTGATGGTGTAGCGGGAGCCGGCCTGGACGATCGTGATGTTGTCGGGGTTCAGCGCCGGGGCAGGGCTGTCCGCGCCGGGTCGGGCCGTCAACTCGGGGGGCGGCGTCTGGCCGCAGTAGGCGTAGCCGTCGACCGTCAGCTGGCTGATGCGCTGGTCGACTAGGTCCTTTTGGTCATCGCTCATGAGGCTGTTGATGGCGGCCAGTTGCTCGTTGTTGAACTGCCAGCCAGGGGCGTTCGGGTTGGAGTCATAGAGGACGTCCGATAGCTGATTGAAGTAGGACTTCAACCACTTCAGGGAATCGCTCAGGTTGCTGGGAATGCTCTTGTCGGCCAGCAGGATGTCCATCTTGTCGGCGGCCTCGGTCATCTTGGCTTGGATGACGGCGAAATCGGGTGGCTCGGACGCCTCGGTGTCGGCGTCCGTCACGCCGTAGTACTGGGTCAGGTCGTAGAGGTCCTGGCCGACCAGGGGGTAGTCGGTGCAGAAGTCGCCGGTCGGGGCGGTGGGGGTCGGCGTGGGGCCGGAACTGGGCTGGGCGCTCGATCCGGCGGGGGCGGCGGTCGGGCTGGTCGCGGCGGTCGGGCTGGTGGCGGCGGATGACGCCGATTCGGGCGCCAGGCCGATCGCGAGAGCCACTGGCGCAGCGGTCGGACTGGCAGCGGGGGCGAGGCTGGGGGCCGGCGCCGAGTCGGCCGCGGTCGTGGTACCCGCCGCGCCGGCCGCACCGTCGTCAGCCCGGGTCAGCGGGGCCGCCAAGCTGGAGAGGAAAATCATGGTGAGAATCGATCCGGCCACGGCCTTGCGCATTGAGGACACCACTTTCCATCCAGCAGAGGTCCTCCGGGTACCACGCGATTGAGGAAAGTGGTCAAGGCCCGGAGGAGACCCACGTGGGGCCCAGTATATGGGGTAACGGCAACACGTCCACTCCCGCCGTCAACCCCGTTGACGAATACTTGACGAACGTCCTCGGGCCCCAAGAAGGGGGATTCCAACCGCAGGCGCGACCAGATCGGTTGGTACCGACACGCCCGAGGGCGGGGCCGTCAGGGGGTGGCGCGGAGATGCTGGACGTCGCCGGCGGCGAACCAGCGCAGCGACCCGGCGCTGACGACGCCGAGCCTGCCGTCGGCGGCGACCGCCCGCGCCTCGCCTTCGACCACGTGGTCGGCGGCGATCGTCAGCCGGACGGTCTGGCCCAGCGTGGCCGACCGGGCGCGGTACCGGCCCATCACGTCGGCGCCGGCCCGCCAGTCCCGCACCACCCGTTCGAGGCGCTCCAGCACCACTGCGGCCGCCTGCTCCCGGCTGACCGTCAGGCCGGCCAGGGCCAGCGAGGTGGCCGTGGCGGTGGGCAGTTCGTCCCGGGTCTGGCTGACGTTGAGGCCGATGCCGACGACCGCCCGGAGGCCCGCCGGGGTCAGGGCCGTCTCGACGAGGATGCCGCAGCACTTCAGCCCGCCGATCAGGACGTCGTTGGGCCACTTGACCGTCGCGGCCGCGCCCCAGGCGGAGGCGGCCTCGGCCACGGCCAGGCCCGCCAGCAAAGGCAGCACCGTCCAGGCGCGGTCCCGGGCCGGCGCCACGACGGCCGACAGCGCCACCGACCGGCCCGCCGGGCTCGACCACGCCCGGTCCAGGCGGCCCCGGCCGGAGTCCTGCTCGGCCGCCACCTCGACCGCCCCCGTGGTCACGGTGCCGGCGCGGAGCCCGGCCAGCAGGTCGGCGTTGGTGGAGCCGGTCCGGGGCGTGATGACGATGGGCCGCCACGCCGTCGCCGACAGGGCGGCCCGGAGGGCAGCAGCATCGAGGGGGGTGATCACGGGCCGACAGCTTAGGCTCCGCCACGCGCCGTCGGGCGAAGCCGGCCCCCGGCCCCAGAAAGATTGGTTTCCTCAGGCACAATTTGGGCATGGCAGCGGCCACCAGGCTGTCGCCGAAGCGAGGTGCTCCCCGATGATCTCTCCCCGCGCCGCCGGCGGCGTCCGTCTCGTCCTCGCCTCGGCCTCGCCGGCCCGCTTGGCGCTCCTGCGCCGCGCCGGGCTCAAGCCCGAGGTCATCGTCTCGCACGTCGACGAATCACGGGCGACCGAGCCCGCGCCCAGCGCCCTGGCCTCCCGCCTGGCCGAGTTGAAAGCCGAGGCCGTCTTCGTCCTGCTGCCGCCGGACGGCGACCTCATCGTGGTCGGCTGCGACTCGGTCTTGGCTTTCGAGGGGCGGCCGCTGGGCAAGCCGGGCAGCGCCGAGGCCGTGGTCGCCCTGTGGCAGCGCACGCGCGGGCGGACGGCCGGGCTCGTGACCGGCCACCACGTCATCGTGCACGACGCCCAGGGGACGCGCCGGGCCAACCGGGTGGCGCGCACCGTGGTCCACTTCGCCGACCTGTCCGACGACGAGATCCGGGCCTACGCGGCCACGGGCGAGCCTGAGCGCGTGGCCGGGGGTTTCACGATCGACGGACTGGGCGGGCCGTTCATCACGCGCCTGGAGGGCGACCCACACAACGTCGTCGGTCTGTCGCTGCCCCTGCTGCGCATGATGCTGGCCGACTTGGGCTGGCGCTGGACGGACCTGTGGGAGCGTGGCGGAGCGGGCTGAGCGGCAGGGTCTCGTCCTGGCGGCAGACCTTCGGGGGTGACGCCGCGGGGGCGGCGGCCTTCACTCCGCCCGCACAGTCAGGCCCCAGAGCGCGTCGCCGACGGCGAAGGAGCCCGACCACGGGCCGAGCTCGAAGGTCAGTCCCGCCGGGCCTGTGCCCGTCACCTTCCAACCGAGGCTGGGCAGGGTCTGTTGCAGGTAGGCCAGCACGTCGGGCCCGTCCGCCGCCGGGCCCAACGCGATGAGCGTGCGGTCGGCGTCGTACCGGTCGGCCAGCCTGACTCCGGCGGGCAGGCAGACCCGGTCGGCCGGGCCGTGGCTGAAGCCGAGCTGGTCGAGGCAGACGCCGGGCTGGGCAGGGCTGGGGGCCGGCGGCAGGGGAGAGGTGGCGACCTCTGGCGGTGCTGCCGAGCAGCCCGCCAGCAGGAGGACCGCCAGCGCGATCCAGATTCGACGCACGCGCCCACGATAGCGACCGTCAACGGCCGCGCCCATGATCGGCGACGGCGACTGGCCGGTGGCTGCGCCGACGGGGCCGACCGGTGCCGGGCGGCGGTCGAGGAGGTAGCCTTCTAGTCTGACGGCCGCGTGCGGCGGCGGAGAGGGAGAGGACCGAGATCGTGGTCGAGGTGGACACCGCCGGCCTGGACGTCAGGCCGCCCCGCCACCTCCTGCCCGCCGGCCTGCGAGTCCTGCGGCCGAGCCAATGGCCCAAGAACCTGCTCGTCCTGGCCGCCCCCGTGGCCGCCGGGCGCCTCGTGGAGCCCTCTGTGGCCTGGCGCACCCTGCTGGCGGTCGTGGCCTTCGTCTTGGTCTCCGGGGCGGTCTACATCGTCAACGACCTGTGCGACCAGGAGGCGGACCGCTGCCACCCGCGCAAGAGACTCCGCCCAATCGCCAGCGGCGCGCTGAGCCGTCCAGCGGCGCTGGCCCTGCTCGCCCCCGTGGCCCTGGGCGGCCTGCTCCTCGGTTTTGCGACCGCCACCGCCCTGGGCGCCGTCCTCGTGGCCTACGTCGTCTGCCAAGCCGCCTACTCGTTCGGGCTGAAGCACTGGCCGATCATCGACCTGGCCCTCGTCACGGCGGGCTTCCTGCTGCGGGCCATTGCCGGCGGCGTCGCGGTGGGCATCCCGTTGAGCCAGTGGTTCCTGCTGGTGGCGGGCTTCGGCTCGTTGTTCATCGTCGCCGGCAAGCGCTACTCCGAGATCGTCACGCTGGGCGCCGACTCCGGCACCCGCCGCTCGCTGGTCGGCTACACCCCCGGCTTCCTCACGGTGATCTGGGTGATGGCGGCCACGTTGGTCGTGGCGTCGTATTCCCTCTGGGCCTTCGAGGCTTTCGCCCACGCCGTCCACTGGGCCGGCGTGCCGTGGGCCGCCCTGTCCATCGCCCCGTTCACCCTTGGCATCCTGAGCTACGCCCGCGTGGTCGAATCCGGTCGGGCCGGCGCGCCCGAAGAGGCTTTGTCCCACGACCCCGTCTTCCTCATCATGGGGGCGCTGTGGCTGGCCTGCACGGTGGTGGCCATCGTCACGAGGGCTTCGTGAGCCCAACCACGAGCGGGTCGGGCGCTGTGGGGCCCGGTCCAGCCGACGGCCTGCCGCAGTCCGGGGCCCAGCCCCGCGACGACGGCCTGCCCGGCGCCGACCGTCTGTCCCCGGCCGGCCACGACGTCGCCCGGCCGGTCTCGCCCACCGCCGGTGGCCCGCCCCAGATCGGCCGCCAGGCCGGTCGGTTCTTCGTGGTCGGGCTGGCTGCGGCCGTGGTCGATTTCGGCCTGCTGACCGTCCTCATGCGCGCCGGCGTGGACTACACGCCGGCCAAGGCCCTGTCGTGGGTGGCGGGCACTCTGGCCGCCTACGCCGGCAATCGGCGCTGGACCTTCGAGGCGGCCTCCTCCCGGCGCCGCCTGGCCGCCGTGATCGTTCTCTACGCCTCGACGTTCGTCGTCCAGGTCGGCTTGTTCCACGTCCTGTACCCCGTGCTCAAGGCCCGCTGGGGGGCGACGCCGGCCGTGGTGGGAGCCTTCGTCATCGCCCAGGGCGTGGCCACGGTGACGAATTTCCTCGTCCAGCGCTACGTCATCTTCTCCGGCGGCGGCGACCGACTCGCCCGAGGGTCGGGCGACCCGCCGGACCAGGGGCGACGGGCCTGAGCTGACGCGACGCCCTCGGCTAGTGGCCTGGGTCAGAACGCTGTTCCGTGCGAGGGGCGTCGGGCGGGATGAGATCCGGCCACTACATGCTGTGTTGGTATTGGACATACGGGCACAACATGTAGGGGCCGGAGGTCGCCCGATCCGGCGTTCCTCGCGCGGGACATGGTTCTGACCCAGGCCACTAGGCTGGCCGCCATGAACGAGACAGCTGCCGCCGGCGCCCGGGCGAGAGTCGGCATCGTCATGGGCTCCGATTCGGATTGGCCCACGATGGAAGCCGCCGCCCTGGCCCTCGACGAGTTCGGCGTGGCCTGGCAGGCGGACGTCATCTCCGCCCACCGGATGCCCGGCCGGACACTCGAGTGGGGCCGGACGGCCCACGAGCGGGGCCTGCAGGTCATCATCGCCGGCGCCGGCGGGGCCGCCCACCTGCCCGGCGTCCTGGCCGCCGTGACACCGCTGCCGGTCATCGGCGTGCCGGTGGCGTTGAAAGTACTCGACGGGCTGGATTCGCTCCTGTCCATCGTCCAAATGCCGTCCGGCGTGCCTGTGGCCACGGTCGGAGTCGGCAACGCCCGCAACGCGGGCCTCTTGGCGGTCCGCATCCTGGCCGCCACGGATCTGGACCTGAGGGCCGCCTACGGCCGGTTCCAGGCCGTCCTCGAAGAGCAGGCCGGCGCCAAGGGGGAGGCCATCCGGGCCAAGCGACCGGGCTCCTAGCGCCGCGTCACATCGCCTCCCCAGCGGCCCGCTCGGCCCGGCCCGTGGCGGAGCTGGCCGCAGGCGTCGGGCCACCGCGCTACCGAGTGATCGTGGCGTGGCCTGGCCGCTTGGCCGGCCCGCGCCCTCGGCGCGCGTCATCCCCACCCGGCGGGCTGGGGCTGGCCATACTGGGAGAATTCGAACCCCGAGGGAGGAAGCGTGACCGACCATCCGGCCAGCGTCGGGCGGCGCAGCCGCCGCGTCAAGACGCGCCGGGCTTGGTTGTTGCTCGTTCTCGGCCTCATCGTCCCCGGTTCCGCCCAACTGGCCGGCGGCGCCAAGCCCCTCGGCCGTCTCGGCCTGAGGCTCTGGCTGACGGTGCTCGTGGTGGCGGCCCTGACCGCCTTGGCCGTTTGGCTCGTCCCGGACCGGCTGGTCGCCCTCCTGGCCCACAAGCTCGTCCTGCAGATCGTGGCCGGCCTCGTCCTCGTGGTCGGGGTGTGGGCCCTGATCCTCCTTCTCAACACCTGGTGGATCGCCCGGCCCATCACCCTCGGGGCGCTCCGCGGCGGCGTTTTCACGCTGGTGGTGGCCGCGCTGGCGACGGCCTTGGTGGCCGGGGGCTACGTCGGGGCCCGCTACTTCGTGGCCGGCGGCCAGGTGCTCGGTTCGGTCTTGGTGGGCGGCGGCGACACGCAGGTCAAAGAGGGCCGTTACAACATCCTGCTGCTGGGCGGCGATTCCGGCCCCGACCGGGAGGGGCTGCGGCCGGACTCGGTCACCGTCGCCAGCGTCGACGCCGGAACGGGGCGGGCCGTCCTGTTCTCGTTGCCGCGCAACCTCGAGAACGTGCCCTTCGTCGCCGGCTCGCCGCTGCACAAGCTCTTCCCCGACGGCTTCGACCAGTGCGCCGAGGAGAACTGCCTGCTCAACGCCGTCTACCTGCTGGGCCGAGAGCACGCCGACCTCTACCCCGGCGCCGAGGACCCCGGCGTCGAGGCCATGATCGACGCCGTCGAGGGGACGTTGGGCCTGGCCATCAACTACTACGCCCTGGTCAACATGGCGGGTTTCGCCGCCCTGATCGACGCCGTCCACGGCATCGACATCACCCTCAGCCAGCCCCTCGACCTCGGCATCATGGACGACTGGAACCAGGAGCACGTGGTGACGACGGTGGGCCCGGGGCTCGTCCACATGGACGGCGAGACTGCCCTCCTGTTCGCCCGCAGCCGGATCCAGGGCAACGATTTCCAACGGATGGCGCGTCAGAAGTGCGTCATGGCGGCGATGCTCAACCAACTCAGCCCGACGACCGTGGCGACCAACTTCCTGAGCCTGGCCGACGCGGCCGGCAACCTGCTCGTGACCAGCGTCCCGCCGGACCAGATCGCGGAGTTGGGCCGGTTGGCCGTCCGAGCCCGCCAGCTGCCCATCGCCTCGGTGTCGTTCACGCCGCCCCTGATCGCCCCGGGGGACGCCGACTTCGGCCTCATCCGCCAGATCGTCCGGGACACCATCGCCCAGGCCAAGGCGGTCGCGTCGCCCCCGGCCGCCGCCAGCCCGGCGCCGCCACCGGCGACCGGCGGGGCGGTCGGCGGGGCGTCCGCGACCGCGTCGGCCCCG
>Ga0209629_10004247_pt1 | contig 10545 bp, 11 predicted proteins | sample TergutCu122P5_FD_187286 | JGI IMG/M metagenome (GOLD analysis project Ga0209629, IMG submission 187286) | Cubitermes ugandensis P5 segment gut microbial communities from Kakamega Forest, Kenya - Cu122 P5 (SPAdes) (version 2) | ecosystem: Host-associated > Arthropoda: Insects > Digestive system... | reverse complement strand
GAATTCTATAAACTCCCATTGTATCACTTAACTTTTTTATTTTGCCATTTTGGGCGTTCAACAAGTGTAGAGGATAGTCAATAAATGGAAAATCGGTAACGAATATTTTTTTTAAAACCTCTTCGTTCCTACGAAATACAACCGAACAAGTATGCATATGGTTTCTTACAGCTAAGTCGTAAATATCGGTTACATCATGTATTTCGCCTGTAATATAATCATAAATTAATTCATTATTTATCAGTATTTTAACAGCGTGAAAACAAATTGAAAAATCTTCATTTGCTTCTAAAAATTCTACCTGTTTTTGTAATTTATTTTCATCTGTCCAATAATCATCGCCATCGCATAAGGCAATGTATTTTCCGTTACAAGATTGCAAAGTTGTAATAGCATTTTGCGTCATACCCAAATTATGTTCGGGTAAAAGCAATTTTATTTTGTCAGGGAATTTTTCTTTATATTCCAAACAAATTGCCCGTGTATTATCCGTACTGCAATCTTCGCCAATAACAATTTCCACAGGAAAATTTGTTTTTTGCATCAAAAAACTTTCAATTGCCTGCGAAATGAATTTTTCGTGATTGTAAGTTATACAATATATTGAAACTAATGGCTTATTATTCATATATTTATCAATTTTAACAAACCTTTTTCTCTATCTTTAATTCTTTTTGCCGGAATTCCTGCATATACTCCCCATTCATCTAAATTTTTATTAACCAATGACATAGAACCAACGACAGTTCCTTCATTTACTGTTATATTTGGCAAAACAACACAACTTGCTCCGATTGTTGTGAATTTTTTTAAAATAATTTTTCCACCCATAACATTTGTTGTTCCTTTTGGCATCGTTGGACCGACCAAATAATTACCCGAAAAATCGTCGGATGCACTTAAAAGCGTGCATCTGACCGATAAACCGGAATAATCTTCCATCTCAATGCCAAAAGTGCCGAACAAGGTACAATATGCCGCAATGTGAACGTACGAGCCAATGGTGATTTCGCCCGAAAGTATGCAAAAATCGTCAATGCGGACGTTGTCGCCGATTGAAATTTTTTCGGGCGAATAAATACTACTTTTTCGGCTGATTAAAACGTTTTTGCCGTATTTTTTTAGCCCAAGTTCCGATAATTCTTTTTCCGTATAAAAACTTGTCATAATATTTTTCTAATTATTTTAATTTTTCTTTTAGTTCTTTTCCTTTTTCTGTCAGTCGGTATTTTTGCAATCGGCTGTTTGGTTTATCGGGAATGGTCATTTCTATCAATCCGAGTTTTAAGGCGGGTTGAATGTAGTTGCGCATTACACCTATCCTATCTTTCAGTTTCAATAGCGTGGATATTTCTGCAGTTGTATTTCCGTCCGCACTTAAACACAATAATATTTTTTTGACTTGTGTATTGACTTGTGTATTGACTTGTGTATTGACTTGGGTGCTGACTTGGGTGTTGACTTGGGTGTTGGCTTGCTCCCCTATCTCTTCCATATCCGCCGGATAAACCGTAACCTGAAACCCATCGGAAATATTTTCAAATTTTGGCAAAGGCAAGTTTTCTTCCTTAAAGTATCCAACGATGCGACCAATACCCGAACCATACTTTTCTATCAAGCCCAAATCTTTTAAAAATTCGGCAATTTTCTTGTTACGAGGTGTTGATTTGTAGTTATTTGTGAGCAAATCTTCAACCGAAATATTTTCAGGCAAGCGACCGGGATTATAAAACTCTATTTTGTCGTTGAACACTTTCACAATCGAATCGGACGACAAACGATAATCTCTATGAATTATCATATTGAGCACAATCTCGCGAATTGCCTCAAGCGGATATTGCCACTTTTGCGTATTTTGCGGATTGCCTGTGATAATAACTTCAAGATTGATATGTTTTTTTACAAAGCCTATCACTTCATCAACCTGCGTAAGAATGTCTGATTTGGTTCTTGCCGTATCTTTAATGGTTATCGGGTTTTGAAACCGTCCCAATTCTATTGTTGTAATAACCGAATCTCTGTTTTTAAACATCAAGTAAGCGGCATTTGTCGGCTTTTCATCGCGCAACAAATCGTATTTTGCAAGAAACGGAATAACCGTTTCGTTAACCGTTACGCCCTTTGCTCTCAATATATCCATTGCCTTGTTTACTTTGTCGAGCGAAATATCTTCCAACGTGTGAATCGGGTCGGGATACATATCCCAACTCGAATTTATCGTTTTCAAATGTTCGTTGGCAATTTCGCCAATACTCAACAAATGATTGGAATTGCCCACGCGCTTGTAGTATTTTCCTCGCGTTGAAACAGGTTTTATCGGATACTCCTGTATCGAAAGTTCAACAATTTCACTGCCTTTGTAATCAATAACTTCTCCATCTGGAATAAGTTGCGGCTGTGTTTTGGTTTTTATTTCATTAATCCATTGCTGAATACTTTCTTTGCCAATAGTAAAATTCTTAATAGGATTTCCTTCGTCATCTACTCCAACCAATACGCGTCCGCCTTTGGCATTGGCAAAGGCAACCAAGGTTTCAATGACATCTTCATTGAACTTTGGCTTGAATTCCGTATGTTGGTACTCTTTTATCATTTATTTTCTAATTATTTCAATAACTCTTTCAATATCAGCGTTTTCAAGTTCTGCGTACATTGGCAGACAAATCACGCTATCGGCGATTTTTGTGGCAACAGGCAAATTTTCAGGATTCGCAGAATCCAAACTTTTGTATGTTGAAAATGTACTTATTAGCGGAAAAAAATATCGCCGTCCGAAAATGTTGTATTTCTGCATTTTAAAGTAAAGTTCATCACGTGAAATGCCATATTTTTCTTTATCAACAAAAATTGGAAAATATGAATAATTGTGCCTTACATTCTCATTTTCAGCCATATAATTTATTCCATCAATATTTTTCAAACCCTCGCGATAGATTTCGGCAATTTTTTTACGCGATAAAATCGCCTCATCAACTTTTTTCAGATTCAACAAGCCGTATGCAGCACGAATTTCGTCCATTTTGCCGTTTATTCCGGGCGCAACAACGGTAATTTCGTCGGCAAAGCCAAAATTTTTCAAATAATCAATGCGTTTTTTCGTTTCGGCATCGCTGCAAACAAGCGCGCCGCCTTCAACCGTATTATAAACTTTCGTGGCGTGGAAACTCAGCGTGTTCATATCGCCAAATTCCAAAATTGATTTTCCGTTAATTTCAACCCCAAAAGCGTGAGCAGCATCATAAATCACTTTCAATCCGTATTTGTCGGCTATTTCTTTGATTTTCAACACATCACACGGCTGTCCGTAACAATGAACAGGCATAATTGCCGTGGTTTTCGGCGTGATTGCCGCTTCAATTTTTTCAGGATTTATATTACAGTTTTTTTCGTCAATATCAACAAAAACGGGCTTAATACCGTTCCACCAAAGCGAATGTGTAGTCGCCACAAACGAATAAGGCGTTGTAATCACTTCGCCTGTAATGCGCAATGCCTGCAAAGCCGTTATCAACGGAAGTGTTCCGTTGGTAAACAAACTTAAAAACGGCGTTTTCAGATATTCACTCAACGCTTTTTCGAGTTCCTGATGATAATATCCGTTATTTGTCAGCCATTTACGTTTCCAAATATCTTCCAATAATGGAATAAATTCCTGTAAATCAGGCAATAATGGCGATGTTACGGTTATTTGTGAATTATTCATTTAAATTGCTTTTTTGTGATTGTTTGTTCGTTTGTAATTTTCCAATAGCCGCCTTTATCCGCACCTATGCGCTCAATTAAACCTTTGGCTTTTAGTTTTTGTATGTTCCACTCTATTCCACGTCTCGACAATCCGGTAAATTCGACAATTTCTTTTATAGATACTGACGGATTTTCTTTTATTGTTGCCAATATTTTCTCCACAGTTTTCTCCACAGTTTTCTCCACAGTTTTCTCCACAGTTTTCTCCGAACTTTTCTCTGTCTTTTCTGTCTCTTTTTCTTTTACAATATCTTGTTCTGTGTCGTTTTCTGTATTTGTTTTTTGTTCGTCATACGAAACCGTTACCATAAATCCGCCGCCTATTTCTTTAAAATCAATTTGCATTGTCGGATACAAAGATATGGCATCGCGTATTCGCATAAATCCGCTACCGTATTTTTCTATGTCGCCGGTCAAATAAAATGCCTCTGCAATCAATTTATTGCGGGCATACGCTGGATAAGAATCGGTTTTCAACTCTTCGATGCTTAAATCGTGATGCAATTTTCCCGGATTGAAAAATGTTATATAGTTATCAAAAATCTTTATTTGAATATCTGCCGAACTTAAATAATCTCTATGAATAATGGCATTCAATGTCAATTCTCGAATTGCATCAAGCGGATATTCGGGTATTTCCGTTCGCTGTGTTGTTTTTCCTGTTATCTCGAAAGCGAATTTTATATGAGAAATGATGTATTTCATCGTTTCTTCGACTGCCTCAAAAAGCGGCAAGCGCAGCATTCTGTCGTCAATAATCAACGATGGCGTTTTGAATCTGCCCAAATGAATATTATAAATAATTTCTTCTTTGGAAAACAAAAGCAAAGCCGCATTGCTTATCTTGTCTTTGTTTATCAGTTTTAGTTTTGTGAGATTTTCTTCAAGCGTTCCCAGCAGTTGAAATCTGCCTTTTTCGTTAACTTTACTGACAAATTTATTTACTTTATTCCAATCAATATCATCGATAGAAGCGTTCAACGCAGGATATGAATCCCACGATAACTGCAAGGTTTGCAAATTCAAATCCGCGATTTCCATTGGCGAAAGTTGATGATTGGAATTTTTTACCCGTTTGTAATACCTTCCGCGACAAGAAATCGGTTTTACAGGAAATTCCTGCACCGAAAATTCGACAATATCAGTTCCTTTATATTCGACCACATCTGCATTGGGAATAATAGCAGGTTGTGTTTTATTTTTAATTTCGTTGAGCCATTGCTGCAAACATTCATCGCCAATTGTAAAGTTTTTGACAGGGTTACCATCATTGCTAACGCCAACCAACACTCGACCGCCTTTTGTATTGGCAAAAGCCGAAAGGGTCTCAATAACTTCATCATTGAAACCGGTTTTAAATTCCGTATGTTGGTTTTCTTTTAGCATTTTAATTATATCCAGTCGTTTGGCATTATCGCAAAATTTTGTTCGTCCGATTTCATCCATCGTTGTGGTCGTATCACAATTTTGTTTTTGTTCTGATTCAGGTATGCCGCCCACCAAGAAAAAGTGCTGTTAGCAATGATATTATGTTTGCAATTTGACATCAGATAAAGGTCTAAAAAACTGTTTGAGCCGCGATTAATATTAATGATTTTAAAGTTTTTATCACAATATTTTTCATTTGCATATTCAATATCGTCCGAAAAAACATAAAACTGCGGATTTTCAATATGTTGTGAAATATATTTTACAGCATTGTCGTAATATTCATCATTTAGAATATACAACAACTCGTGTGTGGAATAATCGCCTCGTCTGATATGAATTGATACCGAATTGCAAGTTTGCATTTCTTTGACAAGTTTTTTATTTTCGGCGTCAATAAATTTTTTTCGCGGTTGAAATTCTTTAAGCAAAATATTTCTTATATCATTGAAGTACAAATAATTAATCCAAAAACTCCAGATGTGAACATTTCTATTCTTTATATTAAAAACATCAATATTCAGCGGCACATCTGCATCGACTCGATAATTTACCGGCTTAAAAAAACGTTTTAACGCTCTGTATCTGATAGAACGCGGCTTAAATAAATGAATTTTAACATTTAATTTATCCAATTCAAATTGCCGTGCAGCACCTTTGTAATAGTACAAATCGGCAAAAACGCGAGCAAATGTTCGTTTTGCCAAATGTCGCGCTATTGCATATTGAAACATTTGATTTCCAAGTCCGTCTGTAAAATGTACTGTTATCATATTCTAATAAATTCCTGTAAATCAGGCAATAATGGCGATATTATAATTCAAAAAACTCTCACTCATTCAGCCGTGCGATTATTGTTTCGTTTCCGACTGTTTTTTCGCCGATTTTTACATAAACTTCCGTATCCAAAGGGAAAAACATATCCACGCGCGAACCAAATTTAATAAAACCAAGATGTTCGTTAATGCGACATTCCTTGCCTTCTTTGGCGTAAGTAACGATGCGGCGAGCGATTGCCCCGGCAATTTGACGTACAAGAACTTGCGTTCCGCCGCGCGTCAGAATTAAAACAGATGTTCGCTCGTTTTCGGTACTTGATTTTGGAAAATATGCGCCTTTGTGGCTGCCCAAGTGATGTTGGGTTTTCAGAACTTTGCCGCAAATGGGGTACCAGTTGGCGTGAACGTTGAAAACCGACATAAAAATTGAAACCTGCAAACGCTTTTCGCCGCCAAAAATATCGTGCTCTTCGGTTGGCTCAATCGCCACAATCGTGCCGTCGGCGGGCGCAACAACCAAACTGTCGTCGTCAATTTCGATAATTCGTGAAGGATTGCGAAAAAAGTACATAAAAAACGCAAAAATAGCCCCAGAAATTACCGTATTTATAACAAAATTTTTGCCCGAATAACGAATGCTGAATAACAAATTGAACGCAAAAAGCACAAACAGCAATATCAGCAAAATTATTCGTCCTTCCTTGTGGATACGTATATGTTTCATCTTTTTATAATTTTATTTTTTGCAAAAATACTATTTTTTTTCGTTTTTTAAAAATATTTGCAAAACATAAAAACTTGTATTAACTTTGCAGTGTTAAAAAATATTGAAATAATATGTAATTAACTGAATATAAAATAATTAACTACAAACACAATGCCAAGCATTTATGAATATTTAGGAATACATTTTTGGTTTTATTCCAATGTACACGACCCGATCCACGTTCACGCAGAATATGGGGGAATGTGAAAGTAAAGCAGAATTTGTGATTATTGACGGAAAAATTGAGGAAATAAATATCAAAAATGTTGCAGGAAAGAAACCATTGACAGGAAAAAAACTTAAAGATTTTCAGGTTTTTTTGCAAAATTATAGCGAGAGCATTGTTCAAAAGTGGATTGATTATTTTGTTTATCATAAAGACATTTCGATAGAAAAAATTACTAAAAAAATATGAAGATTTCTGTAAATTACAATTATTTAGACAACGATTTGCCAAAAGTTGTAACTGCAAAGCATATAAATAATTACGTGCTTGATATTCAATTTAGTAACGGCGAAAGAAAAGAGGTAAATTTTGAGAATTTTCTCGAAAAATCGTTGCATCCTGCGATAAAAAAATATTTGGATAAAGAAAAATTTGCACAATTTGAAATAAAAAATGGCAATGTAAATTGGAATAATTATGATTTAATTTTTCCTGTTGAGGATTTATTAATGCAAAAAATATAATACCTAATTAATTGAAAATAAAATAGTTATAAAAATTAAATATAATATTATGCCAGATTTTATTTAAAATCAAACCTTTAATGTAATTATGAACCCAAGAGTTACAAATGTAAAGCCACAAGATGATTATATGTTGCAAGTTAGATTTAGCAACGGCGAGCAGAAAGTTTTCGATGTGAAACCTTATCTTAATTTTGGTGTTTTTTCTGAATTAAAGGACTTGAAAATTTTTAATACCGCTCACACAGACGGACTGAGCGTTGAGTGGAGCAACGAAGCAGCACTTTGCCCCGATACAATTTATTTAGAAAGTGTAAAAATTTAAAATATAAATTATGTAATTAATTGAATATACAATAATTATAAAAATAGCGTTTAACGCATTCTTGTTTCTGAAAATACCACATTAAGAAACCCAAGAATTAAGCAAAAACGCTCGCGATTAGCGGGCTTGCTTATTTGGGTTAAGGTAGTGGTATACCGCAGAAACGGATGATTAAGTCCGTTTTTTTATTGTAAAATTTTGAAAATAAAATAATTCTAAAAAATATTAATAATTTAAAGTAAAAAATTATGGTAAATATTTTAAACAAACAGCAGCACAATATTTGTGCAATGGAGGCAGAGACCATTTCAAAAAACGCGGCGAGTCCGAAAAGCCAAATGAGTAGGGATAACGTTATGTTTATTATTTTTACATTGCTGATAAGCGGTTTTATGTTTATCTCGTGTGGAAATGGAAAAGAGCCGGAAACACCATTGGAAAAAGCTCTGAATGACCATGAGGTAGCATACGCTAAACTACTTCAAAAAGGCAACGATTTAAGAAAGGCGGTTGAATCTTCTCCGAAGTTAGACGTGGATTCTACTCTGAACTGTCTCAGAAATATAGAGGCGAATAAAGGTAAGTCAGAAGCAGCCCTTTGGAAAATATTAGTTTATTCTTGGACTAATTCCTATCCTGTCTCGGTAGAGCAATTTGGAATTGCTCCGCTGCTTGCAGAAATCGACAAGCTGGCAGATGAAGTGCTTAAGCTGGAAGCCCAAATTGCTGAGCTGGGTGGAAAGCCTCGCGTTGGTCAAAACAATGCGCCCGCTTATAGTCAGAACGGAAAATACTTTGGTAATTCTAATCTTGCCACTTGGAATAAAACTCTTACATAGTAATATACAATGACCGATATCCCCGCCTTTTTATTTACTACAGAAAACCAAGATGCTGTTGATTTACTGAAACCCAAAGGTAAACGAATACTTGCAGTATGTGCCGGCGGTGGCGACCCTGTATTCCGAATGGTTGAACTTGGTGCAGAACAAATTGATTTGTTTGATATTTCCTTAAACACTAAATATCTGATTGAGTTGAAACTAACTGCTATCAAAAATTTATCTTTTTCTGATTTCAGAAAATTTTTCAATATAAATAACAAAAACGAATATGATGGGGGACTAAACTTTAATAAGTTAAACTTTGAAATTTATGATAACATATCAAGTTTTCTGAGCAAAGAATGTAAGAGCGTTTTTGATTCAGTTAAAGACGGTCAAATTGATATTAGTCAAATAGTAGAACAAAAGGGCGCATATCGTGTATATGACAGTTATGTTTGTAATGTTGAACACTACAAACGTATAAAATCTTCTCTATCTACATTTGAAATACATTTTATTCACTCTTCATTGAAAGCGTTGCCCCCGAAACTTATAGGGTCGTATGATGTGATATATTTATCTAATATACATATAAAAGCGATAGTTCACGAACAAGACAGTGCAATTTTGGAAATAAAAAATATTGCGAAATTTCTGCAACCGAATGGGGTTATTTTCGTCAATTATATTTATAACTATAACGCTTTAAATGAATATGTTAGATTGACTGATTTAAAATATGATATGGCAAAAACTTATGAGCGATTAACAGAATTCACGCATCAAGTTCATTATGTTAATCCAAACAGATTCGAAATGAAGCGAGCCAATATTGATAATAAAGAATATTCATTGAAATTATCAGAGATAGTAAAGAATCCAATGCCAATAAGAATACGCGACCAAGTACATATATTGCAAAAACTTGATTAAATTTCCCATTTTTAGCGCAAGTTTTTAACTTGTGCCTTTTTTTACGGGAACAATGTCATTATTCTGATTATCTTTATAAAAAATCGTCAATTGTAAATCGTCAATCGTAAATTATATTTCTCTTTGTACTTCAATTCCTTCTACATACATTGCGCTGAATGGGCGCGCCGGACAAAGATTTTCGCACGCACCGCAACCGATGCAGCGTTCAACATCAACAACCGGAATTCGCTGCGACTGCTCGTCGTCTGGATTTATCGGCACCCGCGAAATCGCCCCGACAGGACAATGACGCTCACAATTTGAACAGTTTACCTCATCGGTAATGACCACACAATTATTGCGAATCCAAGTTGCCGTGCCGATTTTCAAACTTGATTTTTGTTCAACGGAAATTTTGTGCAACGCACTTGTAGGACAAATTTCGGTGCAGCGCACACATTCCGGGCGGCAATAACCGCGCACAAACTGCATTTGTGGCTGCATAAAATGTTCAATATTGGTCGCAGGATGCAAAATGCTGTTCGGGCAGGCAGAAACACAAAGTTGGCAAGCGGTGCAATGTTGATAAAAATGTCTCTGATTATCAGCACTTGGTGGCAAAATCGGCGTATGGCGTTTCGGAATTTTTTTATTTTCAATAATCGCCAAACCGCCATCAACAGCGTTTTCCTGCGCTTTGAGAGCGGCGGCAGTTGCCACAAGAGCCGAAACAGTCAAAAAATTCCGTTTGGAAATATCAACTTCAACTTCCTTATTTTCAGCGTTTTGCGTTTTTTTATTTTTATTAAAATTATTATTAAAAATAAATTTGGGCGAATATTTTATCGCACTTTGCGAACATTGTTGCAAGCAATCGAAGCAGGCAACACAACGGCTGTAATCAATTTTATGTTCTTTTGGATTGATACACTGCGATTTACAATTTTTTGCACAAATTCCGCACGAATTACAATTTTCCAAATTTATTACCGGTTTGAAAATTGAAAACCGTGAAATAAACCCCAAAATCGTACCAATAGGGCAAACAGAATTACAGTAAATCCGTCCTCG
>Ga0209629_10004245_pt1 | contig 10545 bp, 8 predicted proteins | sample TergutCu122P5_FD_187286 | JGI IMG/M metagenome (GOLD analysis project Ga0209629, IMG submission 187286) | Cubitermes ugandensis P5 segment gut microbial communities from Kakamega Forest, Kenya - Cu122 P5 (SPAdes) (version 2) | ecosystem: Host-associated > Arthropoda: Insects > Digestive system >... | reverse complement strand
CTGTTTTTAAATTAGTACTTTTGTTTATAATTACCTCAAAGTTAATAATTTATTTTCATTTATCACCACTTTTTTTAATCTTTTTTCCCTTAATTTTCAACTATTTGAAAAGATGGGAAACTTGAGTTAATAAATAATGCTAATTTAAGATCTTCAGATACTAAAATCGCATTAGAGTATTCAATGAGATTTTTAGCAGGAGTTGTTGCTGTTGTTGCCTGTGTAGGTTCTGGACCAATTGGGTGGAGCATTGGCTTAGCAGGTGTAGGTTCTTATGCTTGGTCTTTTTATAATGAAGGAAAAAATGTTTATAACACAGATGAAATAGGATACATGAGCGATGGACTTGGCTTTGTAGATTGGAATGAAGTAAAGATTACAAAAGGAAGTGTGACTAAAAACGCAGCTTCAATGGCTGTAACTTATTCATTGCTTTATGGGGCAGATTATCTGAAAGATGAAAGAGAAAAAGAAAAACGTGAAAGATACGAACAATATCTTATAGATGCAGAATTTAGAGATTATCAAATACAACTTAGTCAATATAATATAGATGCCGGTTATTATCCATTACAGGTTATAATTCATGTAACAACTAAATCGCCTTGGGAAATTATTAATGCATCTGTGGATACAGCTTGGTGTAGTGCCTATAAGTCAGATAATGAAACTATCATTGTAGATATTAAAGACTATTTTGGCTCAGGAAGTCGGTACCAAACATTTACTGTACAAAATCCTTATGACCAAAATAATGTTAAACCTGTATATATTTCAGTTACACAAACAGGATTAATATATACAATGATACCCAATGAGTTAAATTTTGAAGCAGCAGGAGGAACTAAGTCTTTTGCTATTCAAATCAATAATCCTACCATATCAGTTGATAATATTGTACAAACGGATACAAAAAAATGGTGCAATATATCATGGGATCAAGTTCCAAACATTTGTACAGCGCATGTTACCGCTTTGCCAAATGACAGTGCAGAACGAAGCGATAATTTATTTGTGACTTTTAAATTTGGATATGAAGAAAATCAAAAACTGGGTGAAATAATAAAAGTAACTCAAAAGAGTAAAGAAGGGACAGATACAACCGAAGAATCCCAAATCCGCGCTATGTTAATAAAATTGTATCACGATACAGATGGCGACCATTGGACTCGAAAAGACAATTGGCTTTCCGATGCTCCAATTTTGACTTGGTATGGAATAGATTATTGGCAGGGAAGCCTTAAAATATGGTTAGGGGAAAATAATCTAAATGGAAGTATAGATGTTAGCGGTTGTACCTGTTTAACAAGTTTAATAGTGTCGACAGGCCCCACAGGAGCTGTTGCTTCCACTCCAAAAAATCATATATCAAACTTAAATATCAGTGGATGTACAAATTTGACCACATTATGGTGTTGGAATAGTGAATTGACCAATTTAAATGTAAATGGATGTAGTAATTTACCTGAATTGGATTGTGGTCAAAATTCATTAACGAATTTAGTTATCAGTGGGTGTACTAATTTAATTGGTGTATATTGTAATGGTAATAAATTAATAAATTTAGATATTAGTGCTTGCTCTAATTTAATAAATTTAGATTGTACGGGTAACCAATTGACAAGTTTAGATGCAAGTAATTTAGCTAATTTACAAACAATTGATTGCAGATGGAATTTAATATCAAGTTTAAATGTAAATGGGTGTAGCAGTTTAAAAACTTTGCGGTGCTTATATAACAAAATATTATCCGAAATTCCTGCATGGTTCAGTCAGATTATAGATTTTGAAGGTGATGCACGTTATTCCTATTTTTGGCAAGGATGGACACAATATATTGACAATGGCGTTGGTTGGTGGTATCCGGGCGAGCCGGAAAGTGGTCACCATGCCCCATAATTTCGCTCTCGACTAATATCCGAGATAGGTTGAATTGAGCATTAGCTACTCGTTACGCTTTACTATAAACAAAGCTCCTGCTTTGTGTGTCTAATAAGCGCAAGGTTTTGCCGTTTCTCACTTTTTACGTAAAATATAACCTACGGCTCGGCGTAGCGTCCATCGCTACACCGAGTTAAAAACAAGCCTCTTGGTTTGTCAACTAAACACTTAGCTCCATTTTCTTCATTTTTATATTGTTCTTTTGCCAATTTCCCCTGGCTCGGCGTAGCGTCTTCGCTACGTCGAGTTAAAAGCAAAGCTCATGCTTTGCAAAATATTGAACAAAAGAAGATTATATAAATTAAAAATGAATGTCAAATGGAAATACAAAAAGGAGATACAAGCCAGAGGCTTGTTTTTAACTCGACGTAGCGATGGACGCTACGCCGAGCAGAGGGGTGTTTGTTGAGTTTTCTTTTGGAAACCATTAAATAACACAACAATATTCCCTTCGTCAAAGATAAAAAATACACGGTAGATATTTCTCCGCAGCGCCTGTCTTGAAAGTAAGTCAGCCACACCTAAAATAAATCTGAATGCGTCCCTGTATTGCTTAAAATAAGAATCAACTCTCTGTCATTTTGTTTCCAAATTAAAAGCCAATCGGGTTGTATATGACATTCCCAAATGTTTTCGCTTGTTTGTTTAGCAATACCGTGAAACTTATGCACATAATATTTTTCATCTAATTTTTCGCCTCGGGCAAGTTCCAAAATTACTGTTTCGAGTAAAAGTAAATCTAAATTTCTTCTATAACAGAGGTTGACATCCTTTTTAAAAGTGTTTGATGCTGTTAAATGATAAATAAAACCTTCAGCATTTTCTAAGGATTTAAAAAATTCTTTCGGTGTCTTACGCTTATTTTTGGGGCTATTCATTTCTTAGGGCCATTGATATAAAAAGTTTTACCTTGCTCTATATCAAGCATTGATTGCTCAAAACGAGAAAGGCGTTGTTTTTTTTCTTTTATTTCAAATATTCCCAAAGACAAGATAGAATCTAAAGCTTTCTTTGCCTGTACGTTGCGAGCATCGTAATCTAATGTTATTGTTGCCATATTTTTCTACTAATTATGCTGCAAATTTATGTTTTTATTTTGACTCTGCCAAAGGTAAAGGAAAATAGATTGATTTTCTCGCCCATAAAAAATAAAATTCATAACTTTGCACAAAACTAATTTGTTATAGATATGAAAATTATTTGCGTTGGGATGAACTATGTCGCTCACAATAAAGAGATGAACAATCCGTTAATTATGTCGGAGCCGGTTATTTTCATGAAGCCTGATACGGCGTTGTTGAGAAACGGAAAACCGTTTTATCTTCCCTGTTTTTCTTCGGATATACAGTATGAGGCGGAAGTTGTGGTGAAAATTGACCGTTTGGGAAAAAATATTTCGAGACGTTTCGCTCGCAGGTATTACAATGAAGTGACGATAGGCATTGATATGACAGCCAGGGATTTACAACGAAAGTTTAAAAAAGAAGGATTACCTTGGGAATTGTGTAAAGCGTTCGATAATTCAGCCGTAATCGGAAACTTTATTTCTTTGGATGAGTTGGAAACCGATCTCGATACAATTCCTTTCCGGTTGGAGATAGACGGGAAAACGGTTCAGGAAAGTAATACGACATACATGAATTTTAAGACAGATGAAATTATCGAGTACGTCAGCCGGTTTATCACATTGAGAACGGGTGATTTGATTTTTACCGGAACGCCCAGCGGCATTGGAAATGTGGAAATCAACAATCATTTGCAGGGATATATCGGAGAAAAGAAGTTGCTCGATTTTTGGATAAAATAGGACTCATCGTCATTGCGAGGGCGAAGCCCGAAGCAATCCAGAAAATGAACAAAACTGGATTGCTTCGCCGCAAGCGGCTCGCAATGACGAGTAAAAATTAGTAATATGAGATATTACAAAATATATAGTTTCTTTACGGTTTTAATCGTGTGCTTAATACCGTTCAATTATTTAAATGCAAAAAGCAATGCTGCAAGCATTTATGCCTCAAATTCCGTATTGTCGTCCGGCGATTGGTATCAAATGAAAGTGGACAGCGACGGAGTTTACAAACTGACTTATGACGAAATAAAAAAGTACATCAGCGACCCTTCCAAAGTGAAAATTTACGGTTACGGCGGCCGGATTCTCGACGAAAATTTCAGTAAACCTTATACCGACGACCTTCCCGAAGTTTCGGTATATATCAATAAAGGCAGCGACGGTATATTCAACGCCGGCGATTACTTACTTTTTTACGCACAAGGCACGGTTAAATGGACTTTCAATTCAAAAGATAGTGTTTATGTACACGAAAATAATCCTTATGCTACTTATGGTTCTTATTTTTTTACGCAGGGAGATACCGGACCTAAAGAAATGACTTCCATTCCTTCTGCTCCAAGCGCTGATGTAACCTTGTCCGTTTTTGACGATTACGCGCTTCACGAACGGGATTTTATTACGATTGCCAATACCGGCAGGGAATTATTCGGTGAAAATTTTCTCCAATCCAACCAACAACAATTTACGTTTTCAGTTCCGGGAATCACTTCCGATACGGGTAAAGTGCAATTATCTTTTGCTGCAGCGCCACAAACCAACGCTGTCGTACAATTATCGATAGATAACAATTCACTGTTGAGCCTGAATATAAGCGCTATGGTGGCTTCGGATACTTACACGAAAGCAAGAGTGGTAGAAGGATGGGGAAATTGGACGGGAAATAAAACAGACCCTGCGAAAGTGACGGTTGCCTATACTGCCGGCGGGGCATTTGCCAATCTGAATTTCATTGTTTTGAACATGAAACGCACTTTGCAATTTTACAGCGCTCCTTTCACTTTTTTTCGCAACAAAGAAAGCATTTCTAAAAATGTCAGCTATGCCATTAATAATGCCAACGCTTCCGGTATGGTTTGGGATATTACAGGGAATTACAACGCTCAATTGATGCAGACTACCCTAACCGGAAGTCAATTAAGTTTTGCTACGCAAGCAGACGGTACTTTGCATGAATACGTGATGGTCAATCCGAACGGAACATTTCCTTCTCCGGCAATCGTCGCAGGGAAGATAGCAAATCAAAACTTACATGCTTTACCTCAGACCGATATGATCATTTTGGCGCCTACCGTTTATTTGAGCCAAGCCGAAATTCTGGCAGAGAAACATCGAACGCAATCCAATTTGACGGTTCAGGTAGTAGAAGAAAAACAAGTTTTCAATGAATTTTCTTCCGGTACGCCGGATGCAACCGCTTATCGCCGGTTTATGAAAATGTTTTACGACCGGGCAACCAATGATCAGGAAAAACCTAAATACCTGCTCTTATTTGGCGACGGAATGTTTGACAATCGCCATCTTACTTCAGAAGCGGCAAAATTCGATCCGAAATATTATTTATTAACTTATCAGATGCAAGAGTCGGTTAATGAAACAAATTCTTATGGTTCGGATGATTACTTCGGACTTTTAGATGACAATTCGGGGTCTTCGTTTTCCGGTAAGCTTCGTTTGGGAATAGGCCGCTTTCCGGTAAGTACCGTCACTCAAGCCGAAGATGCTGTAAATAAAGTGACTTCATACATGAATAACACACAGAGCGGTAATTGGAAAAGCAAACTTATTTTAACGGCCGACGCCTTGGATAGAGATACCCCTCATAATTTTAACGATTCGAGTAGCAGTCACATCTATCAAGCCAATTCTTTGGCTGATTATATGGATCAAAATTATCCGGAATATATTCTGTATAAATATTTTATGGATGCATATCAACCGGTGAAGGTAAATGGAAAGACAACTTATCCCGATGCTAAAAAGGCTTTTTTGAATGCCTTAAATAATGGTTGCTTTTTATTAAATTACACCGGACATGGAAGCACCACCACTTGGTCTGCCGCAGATATGTTGAAAATAACGGACGTCCGGCAAATGACTTTTAAAAATTTACCGATTTGGATAACAGCCACTTGCGACTTCGGTTGGTTCGATGGCATAGTTTCTTCCGGAGGCGAAGAAGCCTTTTTGAATGCGAAAAGCGGCGCCATTGCTTTGTTTACGACCAGCCGCGTAGTTTATTCAAGTAACAATTTTGAAATTAATAAAAAATTAATAAAATATTTGTTTACAACAGATCAAACAGGTAATCACCTCTGTTTGGGCGATGTTTTAAGGCAAAGTAAAAATGATTTGGGGAACGGATCCAGCTATTTAAATTATGTGCTGTTGGGCGACCCTGCATTGGTACTGAATTACCCAAGCATGAAAGTGAGGATAGATACCATCAACGGAGAAGTTGTAACCGGTGATAGTAAATTTGCTTTCAAGGCATTGGAAAAAGTTACGGTATCGGGGAGCATTGTGGACGATAGTGGAAATAAAGTCGATGGTTTTTCGGGATACTTGGGCGCTGCTATTTTTGACGGCAAACAGAATACTAAATCTTTTTCCACGGATGGATCCGGAAACTATTTTTATTTTTCAACCTATCCGAACATGATTTATCAGGCAAACGCCAATGTTACCAACGGCTCGTTTGAGTTTTCCTTTACCGTTCCTTTGGATATTTCTTATACGGTCGATGAACCGGCTTCTTATACGAATCAAAACGGTAAAATGAATCTCTATGCCGTATCGTCCGACAACAAACAAGATGCTTACGGAAATTTCAGCAAATATATTTTGTCGGGAACGAACGAGATGGAAATAGACACAATTGGTCCAGAAATCACTGAAATGTACCTCAATACCGCTACTTTCCAAAATGGAGATGACGTGAACGAAACGCCTTATTTCCATGCTCGGGTTTATGATAAAACCGGCGTAAATATTTCTGGAAGCGGATTAGGACACGACATTTTGATAAGCATCGACAATAATCCGGCTTGGACGTATTACCAGAGTCTGAATAATTTTGACATAGCAAGCGCTGGAGATAATGATTGGATAATTGGTTTTTCGATTCCCGAACTGCCGGCCGGAAAACATGTTTTGTCTTTCAAAGTTTGGAATATCGTGAATTATTCAACGACAGATACCTTGTATTTCAATGTAGTAAAAGGATACAAACCGGTTATTGTTGATTTGTCCGCCACCGATAATCCGGCCAAGACAGGTACTACTTTCGTATTGAATCATAATCTTCCCGGAACATCTTTGACTATGGATGTGCGGGTTTATGACTTGTCGGGACGCATCGTTTGGAGTGGTTCGCAAACAGCTGCTTCTGCTTCATCCGTTTGTTCAATAGATTGGAATTTACGCAATAGTTCAGGCAGTAGGGTTCAACCGGGCGTTTACATTTATTGGGCGACGGTGCGGACAGAGAGCAGCAAAGAAGAGACAAAAGCGAAAAAAATTGTAGTATTGGAACAATAAAACAGTTGATTTTACAGTTAATAGAGAAAAAAGAATGGACAAAACAAGAATTTTCATAACGCTTCTTCTGTTGATTGGTATAATTTCAATCGTGCAAGCGCAAAGCGATAATAACCCCAAAACGTTTTTCAATCCGCTGACGCATGGCGCTCCTTCACTCACTATTGCTCCCGATGCGAGAGGTAGCGGTATGGGAGACATAGGAGCCGCTACCGAACCGGACATTTTTTCGCAGTACTGGAATCCGGCCAAATATGCTTTTGCATACAGTAAAGCAGGAATTGGCTTGAATTATACGCCTTGGTTGAAAAAATTGGTAAACGACATGAATATAGTATATCTTTCCGGATATTACAAATTGGGTGATAATGATTTGAGTGCAATCACCGCCTCTATTCGTTATTTCAATATCGGAAATATTCAATTGACGGACGAAGGTGGAAATTTTGTTGCTGATGCAAACCCTTATGAAACTGCGATTGACCTCGGTTATTCTTTGAAATTAACGGAAAACCTTTCAATGGCAGGTGTTTTCCGTTTTATATATTCCGATTTGGGAGCTAATGCCGCTTCGTCCGGAGACCTTTTCCCCGGTTCGGCAATGGCCGGCGATGTGGCTTTTTACTACAATAAATACGTGATGATGGGAAGCAGCGAATGTCTTTTGGGACTTGGGTTGGATGCTTCCAATATTGGTTCTAAAATTTCTTACGACCAAGGAAATACCAACCAATTTTTACCAACCAATCTGAGACTCGGCGGTTCTTTCCTTTTCCCGATGGATGATTATAATTCGCTTGCGCTCAACATGGATTTGAATAAGCTCATGATTCCTACGCCTCCCGATACAAGAAGTATGACTACGGCTGAACAGCAGGCGGCATTGAAGGCATATTACCAAACGTCTCCGTTAACCGGATTATTTAGATCTTTTAGTGATGCTCCGGGAGGGATGCGCGAAGAATTTCAAGAAATAACATGGTCGTTTGGAGCGGAATATGCTTATGATCGCAAGTTTTTTGTTCGCGGCGGATATTTCTATGAAAACCCATACAAAGGTAACAGGCAATATTTTTCTCTCGGTGCGGGATTCAAATTAAGTTCTCTTCAAGTGGACGCATCTTATTTGATTTCTACAGTTCCGTCCAATCCTTTGGATCAGACATTGCGTCTTTCGCTTAGCTTTGATATGGATGGTTTGAGAAATCTATTGAAATAAATAAACCCGTACAAATCAATGGACAGGATTAAGATTTATGCGACGTTTTTTCTGTGGGTGGGTTCTCTTTCAATTGCAAACGCACAAATAGCGGGAAGTAGCGGGTCGAAAAACGATTTCAATCCATTGACCAGCGGCGCGCCTTCTTTAACGATTGCTCCCGATGCGAGAGGAAGCGGTATGGGAGATGTCGGAGCTGCTACTGAATCGGATATTTTTTCCCAATACTGGAATCCTGCCAAATATGCTTTCGGTTATAGCACAGGCGGATTGGGATTCTCCTACACGCCTTGGCTGAGCAAAATAGTTAATGATATTGATATGATTTACCTTGCCGGATATCACAAAATAGGCGGTTCCGAGCGGCAAGCGCTTGCCGCTTCTTTGCGTTATTTTTCTGCCGGGAAAATTGATATAAGTCAGCCGGGCGAAACGGCCATATACAGTAATATTAGTCCGTATGATGTATCTCTCGATCTCAGTTATTCCTTGAAATTTTCGGAAAAGTTTTCCGGAGCAGTTGCTTTTCGCTATTTTTATTCCGACCCGGGTAGTCTGGGAGAAGGATACAACCCCGGTTCAGCTATTACAGCCGACATAGCCGGTTATTACAACAGTTATACGATGTTGGGAAATAGCGAATGTCTTTTCGGTTTGGGTTTCAACATTTCAAACATAGGTTCAAAAATTTCGTTTAACCAAGGAAACAGCAGTGCATTTTTACCTGCAAACCTGCGAATCGGAAGTTCATTGCTTGTCCCGTTAGACAATTCTAATACCTTGTCTTTCAATTTAGATCTGAATAAATTCTTGTTTCCTGCTCTTCCAGATATGATTGGGATGACAGCGGACGAAAAGCAACAGGCGTTGAATGACTATTATTCCATGTCGTCACTGTCGGGAATATCCAAATCATTTAACGAAGGACGAGTTGCCGTGTCGTTCGGATTGGAATATGCTTACAATAATCATTTTTTTGTTCGTGGAGGTTATTTTTACGAACAACCCAACAGTGGAAACCGGCAGTTTTTTTCGTTAGGTGGAGGTTTCAAACTGAATGCTTTTCAATTGGATGTTGCTTATTTAATATCGACGATTCCATACAATCCTTTAGATCAGACACTTCGTTTGTCGTTGAGTTTTGATTTGGATGGCTTAAAAAGTTTTGTAAAATGATGGAAAAAATACGGGTAGGCTTTGGGTTTGACGTACACCGTTTTCAAGCAGGGCGCGACTTGTGGTTGGGCGGGATAAAGATTCCGAGCGATAAAGGCTTGTTGGGACATTCCGATGCCGATGTGCTGATTCATGCCCTTTGCGACGCTTTGCTGGGCGCAGCGAATATGAGAGATATCGGTTTCCATTTCCCCGACACAAGCGTTGAATATGAAAATATCGACAGCAAAATTTTATTAAAGAGAACCTTTGATTTAATACGTTCCAAAGGTTATGCTTTCGGTAATGCGGACATTACCGTTTGTGCAGAGAAACCGCGGTTAAATGTATATATTCCTCGAATGAAAACCATTTTGGCGAACGTCATGGCGGTCGATGAAGAAGATATTTCCATCAAGGCGACAACTTCTGAAAAAATGGGATACGTCGGACGGGAAGAAGGGATTGCGGTTTATGCTACGGTTTTGATTTTGAAATGACAAACACAAAAAAATCTGCTACCTTCCAAGAACCTATTCTTGCTCAATAAACTCAATCAACTCCCGATAAATCTCGTTTTTACATAACAATTCTTTATTCCCTACAATAAATAGTTGTTTCCTCGCCCGTGTCAAAGCCACATTGAGTTTGCGGTCGATGCGCTTGCCGTTTTCCTCCATCCAATTGGGTAAAGCTGCTAATTGATTTTCATTTTTTACGCAAAACGAATAGATAATCGTATCCCGCTGACTGCCTTGAAACCGTTCGACAGTATCAACTACAATGCTTGCAAATTCTTTTATTCCCGTTTCCTGTAATTTTTTACGAATTAAGGCAATTT
>Ga0209629_10004244_pt1 | contig 10547 bp, 5 predicted proteins | sample TergutCu122P5_FD_187286 | JGI IMG/M metagenome (GOLD analysis project Ga0209629, IMG submission 187286) | Cubitermes ugandensis P5 segment gut microbial communities from Kakamega Forest, Kenya - Cu122 P5 (SPAdes) (version 2) | ecosystem: Host-associated > Arthropoda: Insects > Digestive system >... | reverse complement strand
GCAACGCCCCCCCGACGCCCTCGCCGAACTCGGCGCCCTCACCCTTCGCCCCGAAGCCAACATCATCAAACTCCCCAACATCTCCGCCTCCGTCCCCCAACTCCAAGCCGCCATCGCCGAACTCCGCGCCCACGGCTACCCTCTCCCCGACTACCCCGCGAACCCAACCACCGACGCCGAACGCGACCACCGCGCCCGTTACGACCGCGTGAAAGGCAGCGCCGTCAACCCCGTTCTCCGCGAAGGCAACTCCGACCGCCGCGCCCCGAAGTCCGTCAAACAATACGCCCGCGCCCACCCCCACAGCATGGGCGCCTGGACGCCCGCCTCCCGCACCACCATCGCCCACATGCGCACCGGCGATTTCTACACCAACGAAAAATCAGTTACTCTCCCCGCCGCCGCTGGGAACGCCAATCTCCTGATTGGCACTCCGCAAACAGCCAATCAGGAGATTGGCGCTCCCAAAATCACCGCCCGCATAGAATTCGTTCCCGCCGACGGCTCCCCCACCCGCACACTCAAAGACTCCCTCCCCCTCCAACCCGCCGAAATCCTCGACGCCACCGTGATGAGCCGCCGCGCCCTCACCGCTTTCTACGACGAACAATTCGCCCGTGCCCGCCGCGAAAAACTCCTCCTCTCGCTCCACCTCAAAGCCACGATGATGAAAGTCTCCGACCCCATCATCTTCGGCCACGCCGTCCGCGCCTACCTGAAAAACTTCCTCGCCAAGCACGCCCCCGCCCTCGCCGCCCTCGGCTTCGACCCCAACAACGGCCTAGGCGACCTCGTCGCCAAAATCGCCAAACTCCCCGACACCCCCGAAAAAACCACCCTCATCGCCGACCTCGCCGCCACCGCTGCCCCCGGCGGCCCCAACCCCGCCCTAGCGATGGTCAACTCCGACAAAGGCATCACCAACCTCCACGTCCCCAGCGACATCATCATCGACGCCTCCATGCCCGCCATGATACGCGCCTCCGGCAAAATGTATGACACCGCCGGCAAACTCCAAGACACCCTCGCCCTCATCCCCGACTCCACCTACGCCCCCGTCTATCAAGCCGTCATTGAAGACTGCAAACGCCACGGCGCCTACGACCCCCGCACGATGGGCACCGTCCCCAACGTCGGCCTCATGGCGCAAGCCGCCGAGGAATACGGCTCGCACAACAAAACCTACGAAATCCCCGCCGCCTGGGGTGCCGGCACCGTCCGCATCATCGACACCACCACGAACCAAACCCTCATCGAACACCCCGTCGAACCCGGCGACATCTACCGCGCCTGCCAAACCAAGGACGCCCCCATCCGCGACTGGGTAAAACTAGCCCTCACCCGCGCCCGCGCCACCAACACCCCCGCCATCTTCTGGCTCGACCAAAACCGCCCCCACGACGCGCAACTCATCGCCAAAGTCACCCAAGAACTCGCCTCGCAAGGGATCGAGTGGCATGGGCTTCCGGGGAGCACACGCGTCCCGCGTGTTTTGTCCGGCGTCTCGCCGGACAACGAGTTTGGGCGGGACGCCCAAACCAGCACGCGAGACGCGTGCGCTCCCCAATCCCAATCTCCCGAAATCCACATCCTCCCCCCCCCAGACGCCTGCCGCGCCACCCTTGCCCGCCTCCGCGCCGGCCAGGACACCATCAGCGTCACGGGCAACGTCCTGCGCGACTACCTCACCGACCTCTTCCCGATTCTCGAAGTCGGCACCAGCGCCAAAATGCTCTCCATAGTCCCCCTGATGGCAGGCGGCGGCCTCTTTGAAACCGGCGCCGGCGGCAGCGCCCCGAAGCACGTCCAGCAATTCCTAGAGGAAAACTATCTCCGCTGGGACAGCCTCGGCGAATTTTTCGCCCTCGCCGCCTCCCTGGAACACCTCGCCACCACGACCCAAAACCAAAAAGCCCAAATCCTAGCCGACACCCTCGACGCCGCCACCGGCCAATTCCTTGAAACCGACAAATCCCCCGGCCGCCGCCTCGGCACCCTCGACAACCGAGGCAGCCACTACTACCTAGCCCTCTACTGGACGCAACACCTCGCCGCCCAAACCAAGGACGCCGCCCTCCAACGCACCTTCGCCCCCATCGCGCAAAAACTCGCCGCCGCCGAGCAACGCATTGTCGCCGAACTCCTCGCCGTGCAAGGCAAGCCTGTTGACATCGGCGGCTACTATCATCCCGACGCGCAAAAAACCACCGCCGCCATGCGCCCGAGCGGAACGCTGAATGAAATTCTGACGGCGCTATGAACCTGGTTTGAGAAATTACCATTGACCAAGTTGGGTGGGGGCGGCTTATTTCCCGGCCATCGCCAGTCGGTCGGTTGCGTCATGCGCGCCGAAGCAACCTATCAGGAGAGGTGGCAGAGTGGTCGAATGCGCGCGCTTGGAAAGCGCGTATACCGCAAGGTATCGGGGGTTCGAATCCCCCCCTCTCCGCCAGGTTGACCGCTGGTTATCAGACAGTTACGGTTACCCTCCCCTCCCTCACGCCCTCGCGCCCACCGTCATGAACCGCCGCAACTTCCTCACCACCACCACCGCCACCGCCACCCTCGCCGCCGCCACGCTCACCGGCAAACTCCGCGCCGCCGGCGCGCCCGCCCCGTCCGCCGCGCCCGCCCCCGCCAGCGGCATGAACTACTCCCCCACCGGCAAAAAAGCCGCCAAAGTCGTCAAACCCGGCGAGTTTCTTTTTGCCGCCGCGCACCTCGACCACGGCCACATCGGAGGCCAGTGCAACGGCCTCGCCGAGGCCGGCGCGACACTCAAGTGGATATTCGACCCCGACCCCAAAAAAGTCTCCCCGCTGGCCAAAAAATTTCCCGGCGCAAAAATCGCCCGCTCGCTCGACGAAATCCTCGCCGACCCCGCCGTGCAACTCGTCGCCTCCGCCGCCGTGACCTCCATGCGCGGCCCGCTCGGCTGCAAAGTGATGGAGGCCGGCAAGGATTATTTCACCGACAAAGCCCCGTTCACCACCCTCGCCCAACTCGCCCAAGCCAGGGAAGTCGCCGCCCGCACCAAGCGCAAATACATGGTCTATTACAGCGAACGCATCCACAATGAAGCCGCCATGCACGCCACCGATCTCGTGCAACAAGGCGCCATCGGGCGCGTGCTCCAAGTCATCGGCCTCGGCCCCCACCGCCTCGCCAAGGAAACCCGGCCCGCATGGTTCTTCGAACGCGAAAAATACGGCGGCATACTCTGCGACATAGGCAGCCACCAATTTGAGCAATACCTCACATTCAGCGGCGCGACCGACGCGCAAATCGCCCACTCCGCCATCGCCAATTACGCCAACCCGGATCACCCCGAGCTTGAGGACTTCGGCGAAGCCTCGCTCATCGGCGACAACGCCACGACAAACTATGTGCGCGTGGACTGGTTCACGCCCGACGGCCTCGGCACATGGGGCGACGGGCGCACCACCATCCTCGGCACAAAAGGCTTCATCGAACTGCGCAAATACATCGACATCGCACGCGAAAAAACCGGCGATCACGTTTACATCGTTGACGAAAAAGGCGAGCAACACCTCCCCGTCACCGGCAAAGTGGGCTTCCGCTTTTTTGGCGAGTTGATACTCGACTGCCTCAACCGCACTGAAAAAGCGATGACGCAAGCCCACGCATTCAAAGCCGCCGAGCTGTGCCTCAAAGCGCAAGCCCAAGCCCGCCGCCTCGCATGACTCCGCCTCGCGCGAGTTTTTGCGCAACATCTCCCCACCTTTTGATTCCCTCCACCTTCCGTCCCATTCACGCTCAACCGCGCATCCCGCCATGACCATCCCGTGCAAACCCGCCACCATTGCCGCGCCCCTGCTCGCGGCCCTTCTCGCATTCGCGCCCCTCTTGCGCGCCACGCCCGCTCCGCCCGCACCCCGCCTCCTCAAACCCAACGCCGGCTGGTGCTGGTTTCAGGACGAGCGCGCCATCATCGCAAACGGAAAACTCATCTTCGCCACCGTCGCCGGCACTGACCGCGACGGCTCCTCCCCCGGCGACATCCAAGTAACCTCCTGCCTCATCACCAACGACGGCCCCATCCCCGCCACCACCGCCACCCTCCACCCCAAATACGAGCGCGACGACCACTGCGTTCCCGCGCTCCTCACACTCCCCGACGGACGCCTCCTCGCCGCCTACGCCAGCCACGGCAACGCCACCGACCGCAAAAACAACCTCATGCGCTGGCGCATCACCCGGCGCCCCGGCGACATCACCGAATGGGAACCCGAGCAAACACTCCCAGTCGGCTCCGGCGCCACCTACTCCAACCTCCTCCCCGTCATCGAAAACGGCGCCCGCCGCATCTACAATTTCCACCGCGGCATCGGCTTCAACCCCAACTACCTCGTCTCCGACGACGACGGCGCCACCTTCACCTACGGCGGACGCCTCCTCGCCTGGCGCATTCCCAAGAACGACCCCGCCAAAACCGGACTCGACGGCTCCCGCCCCTACCTCAAATACGCCCTCCACCCGCCCGGCGACATGCACATCGTCACCACCGACTCCCACCCCCGCGCCTACGACAACAGCCTCTACCACGCCTTCATCCGCGACGGCCAAATCCGCCACACCGACGGCCGCCTCATCGCCCCGCTCAGCCGCACGCAAAATTCCCCCGTCGCCCCCAACTCCCTCACCCGCGTCTTCGCCGGCGACGCCGACCACGTCGCCTGGCCCTGCGACATGCACGTAGACAAAAATGGCCGCCCCCGCATCCTCTTCACCGTTCAACGCGGCGGCGCCCCCTTCCGCAACAAACAAGGCGCCCCCGGCGACGGCCAGGACCACCGCTTCTATCACGCCCTCTGGGACGGCTCCGCCTGGCAAGTCAACGAAATCGCCCACGCCGGCTCCCGCCTCTACGCCGGCGAGGACGATTACACCGGCCTCGCCGCCCTCGACCCCCAGCACCCCGGCGTCGTCTACATTTCCACCAACGCCGACCCCAAAACCGGCGCCCCCCTCATCAGCGCCGCCGACGGCAAACGCCACCACGAACTCTACCGCGGCACGACCCTCGACGACGGCAAAACCTGGACATGGCGCCCCCTCACCCGCGATTCCACCGCCGACAACATCCGCCCCATCGTCCCCATCTGGCCCGATGCCGGCGAACGCGCCCTCGTCCTCTGGCTGCGCGGCACCCTCACAACCTTCCGCGACTACAACCTCGACGTAGTCTCGCTGCTCGACACACCGTAGAAAAATTTTTTCCGCATTCTCTGCATAACACAAAACCACTCCCGTTTCTCACGACACAACCCGCCATGCCCTCTTTGTGCGTATGGCGGCGGCTTTGGCGAAGAGGGGGCGCAGCGTGACGCTGAGCGTGTCCTGAATTTGCTGTAGTTCGCGGTAGCGCGCGTGCGCGGCTTTGTCGGGGACGCAGCGCGTGGCTTCGTTGAGGGCGACGGCGCCTTGCGTGAAGTCGGTGATTTTCGATTTTTTGTTTCCCGAGCGGAGGGCGTCGCACCAGGCGGCTTGCAACGCGGCGCCGAGCGCGGCGCCTTCGTCCTCAATCATTGCGACAACGGGCACGCCGAAAATATCGGCCATGATTTGCCGCCACACGGCGGATTTCGCGCCGCCGCCGGTGACGCGGATTTCCCTCGGCTTCACGCCGAGCGTGGCGAGGCGGCGCAGGCCGTAATTCATGCCGAGCGTGGCCCCTTCCATCGCGGCGCGGGCGAGGTGCGCGGGCGTGAAGGTCTTTGCGTCGAGGCCAAAGAGGACGCCGGTGCCGTCGGGGACGTTGGGCGTGCGCTCGCCAGCGAGATATGGGAGCAGCACCAGGCCGCCGGCGGCGGGCGGAACGGTCTTGATTGCCTCGCCGAGCGAGGCGTGCGTGAAGCCGAAACGCGCGCGAAGTTGCTCGGTGACGGTGGTCACGTTCATCGTGCAAAGCAGCGGGAGCCATGCGCCGGTCGAGGAGCAGAAGGCGGCGATTTCACCCTCGGTATCGACGACGGGGTTCGCGGCGGTTGCGTAGATGGTGCCGCTGGTGCCGAAGCTGGCAGTGACGATGCCGGGGGAGACGTTGCCCGTGCCGATGGCGCCCATCATGTTGTCGCCACCGCCCGCGCTGACGATGACGCGGCTCGCGTCGGGGAAACCGTATTTTTGCGCGAGTTCGGGGCGCAGCGTGCCGGCAGCCTCGTGCGACGCGGAAAGCGGTGGCAGAAAGTCGGCGAGGTTTTTGTCGATGGCGTCGAGCACGTCGCGCGACCAGGCGCGGCGGCGCACGTCCATGAGCGCGGTGCCGGAGGCGTCGCCGTGTTCCATGAAATAATTTCCGGTGAGGTGGAAATTGAGGTAGTCGTGCGGGAGGAGGACGTGGCGGAGGCGCTTGTAGTTCCCGGGTTCGCGGCGTTTGAGCCAGAGGATTTTGGGCGCGGTGTAGCCGGGGAGGAATGGCAGGCCGGTTTTGCGGATGACGGATTTTGCGCCGCCGAGTTTTTTGGTGAGCAGCGCGCATTCGGCGGCGGTGCTGGTGTCGCACCAGAGTTTCGCGGGGCGGATGACGCGCCCGGCGTCGTCGAGTGGGACGAAGCCGTGTTGCTGGCCGGAGACGCCGATGCCGCGCACGCGCGCGCGGTTGGCGGGGCCGATTTTTTCAGCGACGGCGGCGATAACGGTGTCGAGCGCATCCGTCCAATCGGCGGGGTGTTGTTCCATGTGCCCGGCGGGGAGGCCGGCGATGAGGGTGTGCGGAGCGCGCGCGTCGGCGATGGCTTCGCGCGTGTCGAGGTCGAACGCGATGGCCTTTGTGCTTTGGGTGCCGGAGTCGATGCCTATGTAGATGGCCATGAAAGAATGAGGAGGCGGAATTGAAACAGTATGCACAAACCGGACAAATCGGCATAAGTCGAGCTTGGTTTGGTCCACCCGACATGACTTCTGGTTGCACCCAACAAAACGCGAAACGCTGATGAAAATTGCCCTATTGACATAAAAATCTTCCAACAGTCTTTTTATTTCGAATTAAAAAAATCCTCCTCCCTCTCCTCCCTCCCTTCCATGACAACCCTGCCCTTGCCCTTGCCCAACGCGCTCAAACCGTTTGCCGCGCTCCTCCTCGCCCTCGCCTGCCTCGCCTCCGCCCCGCCCGCGCTCCCCGCGGCCGACATCTATGTTGACGCGACAAACAGCGGCAACAACGGCGGCATGATGTCCTTTACCGGGGGCGGGGCGAATTTTCCGCTCACCATCAATGGCGACTTTGTCGCGCAATACAACAGGGGCAATGCCGCCGGCGCCATCTATATCGGGCAGGCGCAGACCACCTTCACCGGATCGCTGATATTTCAGCGCAATTTCTCGCCGGCCCAAGGCGGCGCGGTGACGGTCGGCAACAACAGCACGACGCTGACGTTCACCGGGCCGGTCTATTTTCAGGGGGTTAGGCGCAAAACCACAAACCCGCAAAACCACATTTCACTCTCTCAATCACCTTCACCATGAAAACCAAACACGCGCCAAAATCCCACTTCCCGAAAATTCCGGCCATCGCCTACGAAGGCCCGCGCAGCGACAATCCGCTCTCGTTCAAACACTACAACCCCGGCGAAATCATCGACGGACGCGCCATGTCGGAGCACCTTCGCTTCTCCATCGCCTACTGGCACTCCTTCCGCGCCGCCGGCGCCGACATGTTCGGCCCCGGCACCATCACCCGCCCCTGGGAAACCGGACGCGACGACCTCTCCACCGCCAAAACCCGCATGGACGCCGCCTTCGAGTTTTTCCAAAAAATCCGCGCCCCCTTCTGGTGTTACCACGACCGCGACATCGCCCCCGAGGCCGCCACCCTCGCGCAAACCAACAAAAACCTCGACGCCCTCGTCGCCCACGCCGCGCAACTCCAAAAAGCCACCGGCATCCGCCTGCTCTGGGGCACCGCGAACCTCTTCAGCAACCCCCGCTACATGAACGGCGCCGCCACCAACCCCGACGCCCACGTCTTCGCCTACGCCGCCGCCCAAGTTAAAAAAGCGATGGAAACCACCCACGCCCTCGGAGGCGACAACTACGTCTTCTGGGGCGGACGCGAAGGCTACGAAACGCTCCTCAACACCAACCTCAAACGCGAGCAAGACCACCTCGCCGCCTTCATGCACATGGCCGTCGCGCACGCGAAAAACATCGGCTTCAAAGGCCAGTTCCTCATCGAACCGAAACCAAAGGAACCCACCAAGCACCAATACGATTTCGACGTCGCCAGCGGCATCGCCTTCCTGCGCACCCACGGCCTCGACAGCTATTTCAAGTTCAACATCGAAACCAACCACGCCACCCTCGCCGGCCACACCTTCGAGCATGAAATCGAAACCGCCGCCGCCGCCGGCCTGCTCGGCTCCATCGACGCCAACGCCGGCGACCCGCTCCTCGGCTGGGACGTAGACCGCTTCAACACCGACGTTGCAGCCCTCACCCTCGCGATGCTCTCCATTCTCCGCGCCGGCGGCCTCGGCAAAGGCGGTTTCAATTTCGACGCCAAACTCCGCCGCCCCTCTATCGACCTCGAAGACCTCTTCCTGGCGCACATCGGCGGCATGGACGCCTACGCCCTCGCCTTCAAACTCGCCCGCAAAATCCTCGCCGACGGCAAACTCGAAACCTTCGTCGCCGCCCGCTACGCCAGTTACGACACCGGCTACGGCAAGACCATCGAGACAGGCAAAACCAGTTTCGCCGAACTCGAAAAACTCGTCCTCACCAAACTCGGCGAGCCGGCCCTGCGCTCCGGCAAGCAAGAGCTGTTGGAAAACCTCATCGCCCAATACATCGCCAACGGCGCATAACCCGACTTCGCCAACTGGCGGGCGAAACGAACTTTTTTCGCGCGGTTTGCTGACGCAAGCCCTTGCGACCGAGCGCCCGCATTTTCAAAACACCTCAGTTGGCGAAGTCGGGTTATGGGAACCGCCGCCACGGGAACGGATGGGGGACGTGGGACGGGGAGCGCGCGGGACACGGGGACAGGGGTGATCGCTGGAGGGCACGCTCATGGGGCGCGCAGGCGCAACATCACCACGCCGTGGCGGGGGACAGGGGCGCCAAATTCGTTTTGATAGGTTCCTAGGTCTTGCTGGCGCCAGAGGTCGCGCACGATTTGCTTTCCAGTCAGGCCAAGGTCCGGCCAGCGGGCGGTGACTTGCGTTTCCGTTTCGCCGCGGTTGAAGAGGCCGACCGCTTTGCTGCCGTCGGAGAGGTCGCGCATCCAGACTTCGCAGGGGCCGTTTTGCGCGACGCGGCGGGCGGGTTTTCCCAAGGGGTCCTGGTTCACGTCGATCATTTCGTCGTTGGTGAGCAGGCTGAGCGTGAAGTCGTCGAGGCGGGTGATGTCGCCGCTGAGGAACAACGGCGCGGCCACGAGGCACCAGAGGGAGACGTGCGTGTATTGTTCGTCGGGGGTGAGCGTGGTCGGGGCGGTGTCGCCGCCCCTGCGAACGCGCAGGTAGCCGAGGAGCAGGTAGTCGGGGTCGTTCCAACCGCCGGGGCCGCCGTATTTGTGCAATTCGTTGCGCGCAAAAACATCGAAGCTGTCGGCAAACAGCGCGGTGGAGAGGGTCTGATAATTGCGCCCCAAGTCGCGCGCGGTGCGCCAACTGTGGCCGCCCACTTGCTTGCCCCACTCCCAGACGTTGCCGCGGCCGTATTGGCAGATGTTCATGATGATGTCGCGATTTTGGGCGCGGAGGAGATCGCCCATGAGTTGATAGGGTTTTTGCAGGTCGGCGCGGCTGTTGGGATCGTCGGGTTTGTAGGAACACATGTCGTATTTCAACAAGTCGAAGCCCCACTCGGCGAAGCGTTGCGCGTCGGCGCTCTCGTGCCCGTAGGAGCCGGTGTGGCCGGCGCAGGTCAGCGGGCCGGGCGAGGTGTAGATGCCGGCTTTGAGGCCCTTGGCGTGGATGTAATCGGTGAGGGCTTTCATGTCGGGGAAATGCGAGTTGGGGTTTATGTTTCCGTCGGGGTCGCGGGGCGGGCCGTTGAGGGCGGGGTCGTTGCTTTTCGGGGACATGGCCCAGCAGTCGTCGATGCAGATGTATTGATAGCCGTGGTTGATGAGGCCGGTGCTGACCATGGCGTCGGCGGCCTCGCGCATGATTTTGTCGGTCACGCTGCGTGTCCACACATACCAGCTATTCCAGCCCATCTGGGGGGTGAGGCCGAGGGTGTCGCCGCAGACGATTTTGAAATCGCGCGCGGCTTCGCCGAGGTGGTTTTTGGCGCGGAGGGTCACGGGGTAGTCGCCGGGTTTGGCAATGGCGCCGGTGATTTGGCCGGTGGCGGGGTCGAGGGTGAGGCCGGCGGGGAGGTTGTCGGCGGCGAAGGTCATGGGGCGGTCGCCGGTGGCGGGGATTGTGTAGAGGAAGGGGTGGCCAGGGCGAACGCCGAAGATGCGCGCGCCGTTGACGCGGGGGGCGGGCGGGGGTTTGGGGGTAAGGATGGCGGCGGCGGAGCCGCCGGGGTTCACGGTTCCCGGTTCACGGTTCACGGTTTGGCGCTGCCGCGCC
>Ga0209629_10004243_pt1 | contig 10548 bp, 8 predicted proteins | sample TergutCu122P5_FD_187286 | JGI IMG/M metagenome (GOLD analysis project Ga0209629, IMG submission 187286) | Cubitermes ugandensis P5 segment gut microbial communities from Kakamega Forest, Kenya - Cu122 P5 (SPAdes) (version 2) | ecosystem: Host-associated > Arthropoda: Insects > Digestive system >... | reverse complement strand
GTAACCCAGCGCGGATGCTCGCGACGCCTGCAACGGCTCGCCTGCGACTTCGGGCTTGAGCACTCCTTCGAGAAAGCCACGGCGCGATTGCACGAGCACCACGGGGTCAGGCTCTCCAAAAGCACCTCAAGGCTCATCACGCTCAAGCACGCCACAAACCTCTGCGAGACGCAGTTGAAACGCGAGCCCGTGCGCACGCTGCCGGCGAAAGGCGCCGAGGTAATCATAACCGAAACGGACGGCACGATGCTGCCCCTCGTCCGCTTTGAGGACGGGCAGGGCGACCGGCGCCAACGCCGCAAAATCCACTGGCAGGAAGCGCGACTTGCGGCGGCGCGCGAACACGGCAGCGCGCAAACCCACTACGCGGTGAGCTTCGGCGACGTGGCCGAAGCCGGCGAACAATGGGCGCGCGCGACCCTCGACGCGCGCTGGGCCGCGCCCACGCGCATCCACGCCATAGGCGACGCAGCCGGATGGATAGAAGCGCAACACCGGATACATTTTGCGAGGCACGGAAACTACACGGTCGATTTTTTCCACGTGTGCGAATACCTTGCCGCCGCGGCCCCGCCCGGGAAAGCCGGGTGGATGGAAACACAAAAAGAACGCCTCAAAACCAACCGGTGCCAGGAAGTGATTGCGGAGTTGCAAGCGCGCATCGAGCCGGAAGCGACCCCCGAAGAGGACGCGCCGGTGAGAGTGGCGCACCGCTACCTGGCCAACCACACGCACCTGATGGATTACCAAGGGGCGCTGGCGCAAGACCTGCCGATCGGTTCTGGGATGATAGAAAGCGGGCACCGGCACATATTCCAAATCCGGCTCAAGCAACCCGGTGCAGCATGGTTGCGAAGCTCGGCGCAGTCAATCGCCCACGCCCGCGCCGCCCGCGCCAACAATCTCTGGGATTCCTATTGGGGACAGAATTAATCACACCCGACTTGGCAGTCGGCGCTGCGTTCTGCTTGAAAAAAATCGCAAACAGCACGGCGATGACCAGCGCATACGCGGCGAACGACAGCCAGATGCCGTGCCAGTCTTTTGTCTGGCCGTCGGCGGCGGTGAAATAGCGCTCGATAACCTGGCCGCTGATGCTGCTGCCGAGCACGGCGCCGATGCCGTTGGTCATCATCATGAACAGGCCTTGCGCGCTGGCGCGGGCACCGTCGTGCGCAACTCAATCATCATCGTGGACTTTATCGAACTACGCATGAGCCACGGCCTCGCGAGCAAGGAAGCCTGCATCGAAGCGGGCGCCGTGCGCTTCCGCCCGATGCTGCTGACGGCGCTGGCAGTCATCATCGGCGCCGCGATGATACTAGCCGACCCGATATTCCAAGGGTTGGCGATTTCGCTCCTCTTCGGCGCGATAGCCTCGCTGATCATCAGCCCGCTCGCCGTGCCAATGCTCTACTACCTCGTAAAACGAAAATAACGCCGGCGATTGCGCCGATAAAATGGCCGCGAGCGTGTTTTTCGCTCGTAGCGCGCCGCGCAATCGCATAAACATATCTGCTTTCCCGTTGAATTCCCGATGAAACACTTCCTCAAAGAAACCGATTTCACGCCGCGCGAGGCCGCAGACGTCCTCGCGCTCGCGCGCGAACTCAAACAAAAACGCGGCAAGCGCGGACGCGCCGCCGCCAAGTCCGCGAACGCCCTCCAGGGACAGTCGTGGGCGCTGATTTTTTCCAAGTCCTCCACCCGCACGCGCGTCTCGTTCGAAGTCGGCATCCACGAGCTGGGCGGCAATCCGCTTTTCCTCAACAAAAACGACATCCAGCTTGGGCGCGGCGAATCCGTCGCCGACACCGCGCGCGTGCTCTCGCGCATGATTCACGGCCTGATCGTGCGCACCTACGCGCATTCCGAAGTCGAGCAACTTGCCGCGACCGGGAGCGTGCCCGTCATCAACGCCCTCACCGATTTTCTGCACCCGTGCCAAATCTATGCCGACGCCTTCACGCTCGCCGAGCGCTGGGCGCCGAAAAACGCGCGCGGCGACGCCCTGTTCGCATCGCTCAAAGGCCGTAAAATCGCCTTCCTCGGTGACACCGCCTGCAACATGGCCAACTCGTGGATTCTCGGCGCGAACCTCTTCGGCATGGAAATCTCCCTCGGCGGACCGAAAGGCTTCGAGCCTTCGCCCGAGTTCAACGCGCTTCTCGCCGCCGAGAGCAAACGCCTGAAACTCCCCGGTCGCTACCATTTCACCACCGACCCTTTCGAAGCCGTGAAAAACGCCGACGTGGTCTACACCGACGTGTGGGTGAGCATGGGCAAGGAAGCCGAGGCCGCCGAGCGCATCAAAACGATGGCGCCCTACAGCGTGACCGCGAAACTCTTTGCCGCCGCGAAACGCGACGCCTGGTTCATGCACTGCCTGCCCGCGTATGCCGGCAAAGAAGTCACACAGGAAGTGCTCGACCACCCGCGCTCGATAATTTTCGACGAGGCGGAAAACCGCCTGCACGCGCAAAAAGCGATCATGGCCACCCTCGCGCGACAACCCCGCGGCAAGGTGGTTTAACCTGAAAAGCGACCGGCTGGATCGAGTGGCATGGGCGTCCCGCCCATGATTCCATTCGACCCACCCGGCCCACCCGCGCTCCTCGCCGCCGCCGCGCCGAGCAATATCCAGAATACCACCGCGCCCATCGGCCCTTCGAGCACGACGCCGAGGCACGCGCTCACAAAAATCGCCCACACATAACTCCACGCCTCACCCGGCCAGCCTTCCTGGCTCCTCGCGCGCAAGCGCGCCGCGCGCCATGTCCGCCCGCACATCACCGCGCACAAAATCAGAAACGCCCCCAGCCCCACCGCGCCCGTCCGCGCAAAAATGCTCAGCAGCAGGTTGTGCGGGCTGCGCGCCGTGAACGTGTCATCCGAGTCCGCGTAATACGCCCGCAAAAACGCCTCCGCCAAATCGTGACCGTAACCCAGTCCCGTCCACGGGTTGGTCGTCCTGGTTTCGTCAACGACGGTCTTCCACCACACGGCGCGAAATTTGTTGTTGTCGCCTTTCGATTCCGCGCCTTCGGCGGTCGAGTAATTGCCGCTGCCTTGAAAATCCACCACCGACGCCACGCGTTGCGTGAACCCGTGCAGCGGCGTCCGCTCCCACGGCGTCCCCGTGACCTGCGCCCAGAACAAAATCGCCACAACCGCCGCCGCGCCCGCGCTGGCGAGTGCCACCGCAAATTTCCAACGCCCGCCGATGAGCATCACCGCCACGCCGGCGAGCAGCGCCAGCATCGCCGCGCGATTGTCCGTCGCCAGCATCGCCGCGACCAGGCCGAGCGAAATCAACACCGCGCACGCACGTCCCACGAGCCGCCATCCGCTTGGGCCTTGGTTGTTTCTCATTCCGCAATCCGCAATCCGCATTCCGCATTCGGCCCACGCCAGCGCGCCGACGCTCATGAACGTCCCCGCCAAATCCCCTTTGAAATAAATCAGCGGCAAGCCGCGCACCGTGAGCGTTTCGAGAAAAAACGCCGGCCAGAGCAGCGACGCCCAATACAGCGCCGGCAGCGCCGCGGTGGCCGCCAGCACGCATCGCCGCGCCCACCGCCACGCCGCGCCCGGCGCCAGCGCCTCCTGCGCGATGAAGAAAAACAGCGCGTAGTAGACCATCGCGTAATCGCGCAGCGCCATCGCGCCGTATGTCTTCACGTCGAACGGCAGCCGCGCCGTGCAGACCGCCATCCACAAAATCAACGCCCAGTTCAAAAAATCATTCCGCCACGGCAGTTTTCTCTCCTGCGCGCAACGCCACACCAGCACCGCGAGCGTCGCCGCGATGCCCAGCTCCGCCGGAAACAGCGGCAGGCTCGCCGACACCGAGAACTGCGCGAACCCGCGATTTCCCAAAACATATCCCGCGATGAGAAAACCCAGCACGAGCGGGTTGAACCCGACCGGCGACACTTGCGCGATGATGACGCAGAGGAAAATTCCTCCGGCGACGACGGGCAGCGTCAGCGTTTCCCCCGCAATCCACACCCCGGCCAGCACCGCGATGGCGAGCACCACGAGCACGATAAAAAAATCTTTGCCGGAAAGTTTCACGGTTTCACGAATGAATCAGCCCCTCGCGTTTTTCCGCGCGATTTGCTCCAGGTTGCTTTCCATCTCGCGGTTGCCTCTCGGGATCTGCGGGGGGACGTTGTTTTTCGGCATCCATTTTTCCAGGGTTTCTTTTACCGCGGCGTGTTGCGGGTCGGTGGCGAGGTTTTTCCATTCGAGCGGGTCGGTGTCGTGGTCGTGGAGTTCCTCGGTGTCGTCGACGTAGCGGATGTAGCGCCATTTTTCCGTGCGCACGGCGTTGTTGTTTGGTTCGTAACTGGTGATGGCGGGGGTGTCCCAGGCGGCGCCGGCGAGGGCGGCGGTTTTAACGAAGGCGCGACGATTGATGGCGGGCTTGGTTTGGTGTTGGCCGGATGTGTTCATGGGCAGGAAAATACGGTGGATAAAACGCCGCAAAGCCGAAGTGTTCCGCGACGAATCAAATCATGCCGGTGTGATTGGCCCCTGTTTCGCTGTTTCGTCAAGCCTGCGCGCGAGGAAGCCGTGATTTCCAAGCGCTCCAAAAACTTTAAACAAGCACTGCCTCAATCCTCAAAGACTCCACGCAAAACCGTCGCCGCGGTTCACGTATTCCACCACGTCAAACGAGATGCCGGCCTGCTTGAAATGGCGGTTCATGAGTTTCATGACCTCGCCGGTGATGAGCGGGTGAAGGCAATTGCGCGGCACGAGCAGATGCGCCTTGACGCCCTTGCTGGCAGCCAGGGCTTTCGCCTGTGTATTATCCGCCTCGAACCGCAGACCGCCCGTCTGCAATTTCGCGATTATCGATGTATAAAACAGAATCTCGGATATGATGCCGACTTTCTTGTTGGCCCCGATTTTCAATTCGAATATGTGCGCCGTGTTCTTCTTATCAATTCCCCACAAATCAATCGCGGCCGCGCTGGAGGACATGATTTGGGTTTCCTTGCTGACTTTACGCTTAAAGACGCCAACGGGGAATTGATTGCCGAAGACGACAAATTTTTCCCCAAGGCCGGCGACCATCTTGCGCTCAACCCACCGCTCGCATCCCTTTTTGATTGCGTGGAGCGTCGTCCTGTCCGCCTTCTGATCCGCCGTGTTGATATACCAGGGCTGGGTCGATTCAAAAGCGTTCGCGTATTCTTTTTTGAAATCCGCTGGAACCTCCATCAAACTGGAAAAGTTATTCAAGAATTCCCTCACCCGATACAGAAAACGCCCGTAAGCCATGCGCTCTGGTTTTTTATTCCCCGTGTATTTATCCCACGCCAGATGGAATGTTTTGATGTCCTTTCCGAGTGGTGAAGCCTTGAGTGCCAGAACCCAGCCTTCAAACGCGGCGGCGTCGGACTGCATGTTATCCCAAGGTTTTGCGACAAACAGGCAAACAGCCCTCGCGCCCTCGTCATAGTTCAGCTTTATATCCCGCGGCAGGCGGGCGTTTTTGAATCGCGAATCACTTTTTTTGAGTAGTTTTAGCATGTCATCTTTGTTCATATAATTTTCCTTGCTTGCGTGGTTTGATTGGTGGGTGAGCTGGCAAGGTGACTCAAGCACTGATAAAAAAGGCGTCAAGCTGCGAAATCCTTTCGGCTTGCTCCATTTCAGCCTTGTCAAACATGGGTGAAAGTTTCCAGCGCAACCATCGCCCCCTCGTGGCGCCAATGCGCCCAACGCACCCCCCGCCGCCGGCGGCGCCGCCGCCACCACCGCCGGCGCTCCTGTCACGGCGCGAGCGTCGCGCCGTTGCGCAACACGATATTTTCCTTCGCCGCGCTTGCGCCCGCGCCCGCGCCTCGCGCCGGCAATTTCACGCGCTCAAGCAACGCGTCCGCCACGTCATCGAGCACAATCGCCGGGCGCGCGTCCGCCTTCGCCGTGCGAAATTCCACATGGCTCAACGTCACATTTTTCGCGTGCCGCGCAAACATCGCCCACGCGGGCGTGTCGCCGTGGCGGCCCGGCTCGGGATAATCCGTTTCCAACTCGGGCATCTCGCGCGCCGCTTGTTTCGCGGTGCCGCCGCCTTGGAAATCCATGAAAATGTTGCTCAACGTCACATCCTCAATGACGCCTTTTCCGGCAGGCAGGCCGTCGTAACCCGCGGGCAGACCCGCAATCAAAATCCCCTGCCTCGAGGTCACGTTGTGCGCGACGAGATTGCTGATTTTCACGCGCCGCAGCGCGCCGACTTTCGTCGTCTCCGCCGGGCCGCGCAGGCGCGCGCCGAGGCGCAGGTAGATGGGCGCGTTCACAATGTCGCGCATCGTGATGTTGCTGATCGTCACGTCCTCAAGCAGCGCACCGTCGACGGTTTCAAGCGCGAGTCCGCGGCAATATTCGAAAACGCAATTGCTGATGGTGATGTTCTTAAAACCGCCGTTCGACTCGGTGCCGAACTTGATGCGCCCGGTCGGGCTGTTGATGCCCTCGCGTTTGCAGGTGCCGTCGAAAAGCGAGCCGTCCGCGTAGCCGCTCACCTGGCAGTTGGTGATGGTGATGTTTTCGCACGGTATCGGGCGCCCCAGCGGGTGGGAGCTTTTCAGGCAGATGCCGTCGTCGTAGGGCGAGTTGATTGTGCAGTTCGACATGCGCACGTTGCGGCACCCGTCGATGTCGACGCCGTCGCGGTTGGTGTCGATCTTGATGTTGTCGAGCGTGAGGTTGTCGACGCCGGTGGCGAGGATGCAGAAGTGCCCGCCGCGCAAAATCGAGACATCGCGGATGATGACATTGCGGCAAAGTTTGAGCGAGATGGCCTTGTTGCCCCAGCCCGGCTCGACGGCGTCGCCGGCGTTAGGGTAGCCGAATTTGCCCGGCGCGCGCCCGGCGACGGGTGCGTTTTTCAAGCCGGCCTCGCCGCCCTTCTCACGGCTTTGCGAGCCGCTTTTCACGAGGCCCGCGCCATTGATGAGCCCCGGGCCGAGGATGGAAATATTTTCAAGATTCTCCCCCCAGATGAGGCTGTTCTGAAAATGCGTGTGCCCGAAATCCTGATACTGGTCGTTCACGTTCGCCTCGGGCGGGTCGTAGCGAAACCCGTCCCTCGGGCTGGCCGCGAGAATGACCGCCCCCTGGTCGAGGTAGAGCGCCACATTGCTCTTGAGGTGAATCGAAACCGACAAATACGTCCCCGATGAAAACCACACCGTTCCCCCGCCCGCCGCCGCCGCCGCGTCGATGGCGCGATTGATGGCCGGCGTGTCGAGCGCCTTGCCGTCGCCGGCGGCGCCAAAATCGCGAACACTGCTGGCATGCACACTCATGGAAGCGCACGCGAACGGGGCGAGCACGCCGAGCGCAACGCCGGCGATTGAAACTCTGCGAAACAACATGGATATGGACATAATCTTGGAGGCAAGCATGGTTGAAAAAATCAGGAGAACAAAAACATGAAACCCCCGACCCGCCGCGCACGCAACACCGCAAACACCCCCGACGCGCGCGATCTGGTCGTCGTTCTCCACGGCCTGAACGTCACCCACCACACGACTGCCCGAATCGCCCGCTTCCTCGACGCCGCCGGCTACCGCGTCCTCAACCCCACCTACCCGACGCGCGCCATCCCCTTCGAGCAAATCGCCACCAAATGGCTCCCCGATTTCCTCGCCACGCACGACGCCGCCTCCGCGCCGCGCCTGCATTTCGTGACCCACTCGATGGGCGGAATCGTGGTGCGCCTCTGGCTCCACGAAAACCCCGCGCCCGCGAACCTCGGCCGCATCGTGATGATAGCCCCGCCCAACCAAGGCAGCGAAATCCCCGACCGCCTCCGCCGCAATCCGCTAACCCGCCGCCTCATCGGAATCAACGGCGCCCGCCTCGGCACCGACTCCGAATCCCTGCCCGTGCGCCTCACGCGCTCCCCCAAAGCATTTCCCGCGAACGCCGGGCTGGGCATCATCGCCGGCAACCGCTGGCTAAACCCGCTTTTCCTCCCCTGGTTCAAAGGCGAAACCGACGGCACCGTGAGCGTCGCCAGCACGCGCCTTGCAGGAATGCGCGACCATATTGTGATGCCCCACTCGCACACCGGAATCCTCGCCCGCGCCGCCGTCTCCGCCCAAGTCATCGCGTTTTTGCGCGACGGAAAATTCATGCGCGAGTGAAGTTGCCCCCGGCAAGCATTGGGGTCTGAGACAACGCGCCAGCGCCTGGGAGCGCCGGCGTCCCGCCGGCTGACGGCGCATCGCGCCGCCAAACCTGCCGGCAAGATGCCGGCGCTCCCAGCCGCTGCCGCGTCATTCGCGCCCGCCTCGCCAATTTTCTTGAGCCGCCGCGCGTGCCGCCAAAACTAGCCCGCGCGCGCCAAAACGCCACGCCATGATTCCCGCAAAACACAACGCAGGCCCGCGGTCTTTTCTCACCACCCTTTCCCCCAAGGTTGTCGCCGGCGGCATCGTGTTTCTGCTGCTGCTCGCGCTCGTTCTCTTTTTGCTTCACTATAATTCCCCCACCTCACCCAAAACCCCGCCCCCCGCCGCGCTCCAATCCGCCGTCGCCGAAAAACTCTCCACACTCCACGGCGGCAATCGCTACACCATCGCCAGCTTCGTCCCCGGCAAGCCAGCGGGCGCGGACCCGCTCCGCTACAACGCCACCCTCACCGCCCGCCTCTCCGACACCCTCTACGCGCCCGTGCCCGCCGTCGATTACATCCACAACCAACTCCACCTCGACACCTCCGCCGAGCGCAAAATCGAGCAAATCCTCGCCGCCCCCGGCGGCGCCCGCATCCGCGCCCTCGCCGGACTCGACGCCACCGCCGACACCCTTGCCGCCACGCAACTCGTCCGCGAAACCGCCCACGCCGGCGCCCGCTACGATTTCCGCGCCACCCTGACCGCCCGTCGCGACCCCGCGGCTACCGCCACCAACGGCTGGCGCGTCGACATCACCACCCTCACCCCGCAAACCACGCTCCCCGAAGGCGAACCCCTCGCGCATTTCAGCGGACGCCGCCTCCTCGACATCACCCGCGAATCCGACCTCGCCGCCCTCCGCCGCCTCCTCGCGCAAAGCAACGCCGCCCTCCGCCGTGTCGAGCAAGCCCGCGACCGTTACCGCGCCGAACTCGCAGCCGACACCGCCCGTGCCACCGCCGCCTACCTCGCCCTCCTCGCCCCACGCACCCTCTTCACCGGCGCCGCCGTCGTCGCAAACACCGCCGCAGGCAGGGCGCGCTCGCCGAGCGCGCCGAAAACCGCGACGAAAAAAACGACGGCCAAACGCGGCGCCCCTGCCAACCCCGCCCTACCCTCTCCATCCATCAACATCAGCCTCGAAATCCAAACCCTCGACCCCGCCTCCACGCCCGCCCGCCTCACCGCCCTCCTGCGCACCGACAACTCATGGACCGACACCCGCCGACTCGAAGGCCCCTGCTCCTACGACATCGAAACCAACACCCTCACCCTCACCCTTTCCGCGCCCGCCGGCCCCGCGCTCACCAGCACCACCGGCGACGTTCTCGCCAACGCCGCCGCCTTCAAAATCACCCTTCGCCTCACTCCCGACGCCGAACTCACCGGAGGCCCCCCGCGCGGCTGGACAACCCGCCTCGCCCGCGTCCCCGACGCCGCCCGCGACGCGACCATCGCCGCGCTCAGCGCCACCGCCGGCAAACTCCGCGAAGCCACGCGCCCCGGCACGATTTACCGCGTGAGCCTCGCCACACCCGCGCCCGCCCAAACCGCCAAGAAGAATCTTGGCGCTCCCAGAGACACGCCCTCCGACATCGAAATGCTCCTGCGCATCACCGCGCAAAACCCCCGCACGCACGCCATCACCGCCACGCTCGAGGACACCGCGAGCGACTGGACACGCGAACTCCACGGCACCGCGACCGACAACATCTTCCGCGCCGCCGGCCACCCCATCCGCCTCGCGAGCGGCGCCGCCGGGTCGGGTGGCACGGGCGTCCCGCCCGTGGGATTGAGTGACATGGACGTTCCGCCCATGCAAAACACCACGCTCTCATCCACCCCGCAAAAACTCACGGGCGGGACGCCCGTGCCACCCGACCCAACCAACGCCACCCAGCGCATCACACTTGCCCTCCGCTTCTCCGCCACCGACGCGCGCGCGCTCGAAGGCACCTTGCAAACCACCGCCCCGTTCGCAATCACGCTCGCGCCCGCCGACGAAAACTACCTCGCCCAAGTCGCCGCGCAAAAAACCGAACGACTCCGCAACGCCGCCGAGCAAGCGCGCCTCGACCACCTCGCCACGCACCCCACACTCGACACCCTCCCGCCCGCCGACGGCGCCTACCTCTGGCGCGCGGACACCGGCCTCTGGCTCCCGCTCCCGCGCAACGACGCCCGCGTCGCCCGCTCCACGATGCAGAAAATCGGCGGCATCTGGAACGCCGCGCGCTCCCTCGTCGCCAAGCGCGCCGACAAACAAGACACCGGCACGCTCACCTTTGAAGGCGCCGCCCCGCCGCCCATTGCCCCCGCCGACGCCACCGCCAGCCAACCCATC
>Ga0209629_10004242_pt1 | contig 10549 bp, 6 predicted proteins | sample TergutCu122P5_FD_187286 | JGI IMG/M metagenome (GOLD analysis project Ga0209629, IMG submission 187286) | Cubitermes ugandensis P5 segment gut microbial communities from Kakamega Forest, Kenya - Cu122 P5 (SPAdes) (version 2) | ecosystem: Host-associated > Arthropoda: Insects > Digestive system >... | reverse complement strand
CCTTTGTAGTACACTGCATTGATAGTTTCACCCTCCGGAACAAATTCTTTGTGGATTACACCTTGCCAATTGAAGAAAATCACCAACATGGTCTTCACATGAGACTTCTGAAATCGCAATTTTTTTGGCCGTGGCGAGGTTTCTCTGACCCATGCAGCAGATTGACGTTTAGTGGCCGGATCGTAGGCAAAACACAACGTCTCTTCGCCAGTTACAATCTTCTTAAAGACGTCAGGATCACTGTCTGCTGTGGCAATCAAATCGGAGCAAGCTGCAATTCTCCGGTCTTTCTGCTCTGGAGTCAGTGTGGAACAAAGCATGAACAAATCGTCTGTTTTCACAAATCTTCAACTACAACCTTTCTCACTGTGTCCTTGCCAGTGTGCACCTCGTCTGCTAGCATTCTTAGCAGAAGGTGACGGTTTTGAAGCAATAATTGAGAAATCTTCTCGACATTGTTGTCATTGCGACACTGTGCAGGCTGGCCGTTCCTGGGGTCATCTTCAGTGTCTTCTCGTCCATCACGAAATCGTCCATACCATCAGAAAACATTCGAACGGGATAGTGCTTGGTCCCCATAAGCTGCATTTACCATTTGGAGAGTTTCCATCGCACTTTTTCCAGCTTTAAAACAGAACTTTATTGCTAATTGTTGCTCCATACTCAAATCCATGATGGGACGTTCACACACAGCATCGTTTCATGCCACAAATTACAAATACTGCTCAACTCACTCAGACAACACTAAGCACACAACGTGTCGAGACTTGCCCCTACATGTTTCTGTGGGTGACCGCCTGATGGTGGGCGTAGTATTCGCTCTGCACAATCAGTCCTAAAACTTAGTAGATGATCTGTGTATTCCAAATTCCAGATTTCATGTCCATTTCCATTGCATAGGTCATTTCAAAGGATCTCAACAAGTCCAAGGTTCTGTGTAACATTCTGAAACATGTTCTTTATAGTGAGGAGTAGTTAGCTTCTCGCCTGACTCCAAACTGGAGGACCTCCTTTTGGTGACTGTTTACATCTGCTTGTCTATTATATTTACGACTCCCCTCCGTGTTTGGTGGCCATCTCAATCCACAGCATCAGGATGCACCATGCTCTGGAGACAGGGACCCACTTAATGTGGTTATAAAGTTTCTTGTCTATAATCTTTTGTTGATTATTTGCATGTGTATGTAGAATTCAAGCATGCGGTGGCGTAGTGGTTAAGGCACTACGCTGCAAACCGGCAGGTCTCAGGTTTGATTCCCGATGGTGTCATTGGAATTTTTCTGTGACATAATCCTTCTGGTCGCACTATGGCCCTGGGGTCGACTCAGCCTCTAACAGAAATGAGTACCAGGTGTATTCCTGGGGGTAAAAGTGGCCGGTGCATAAGGCTTACAACCTTACCACCATCCTGTGCCATTTTCATGAAATCTGGGAACCTTAACTTCCTGGAACCCTCTGGGCCACTTCAGGCCTGTAACATGACTCCTTTACCTTTGTTGTATTCTCAGTTTAATAAGTATAGGCAGAACAGTGCCTATAAATTTTGCAGTTTCTAGTTACAAAATTTGCTATTTTTTTAAGCTCATATAAGACCTTCATGTATTTAGTTGTTCAGCATTTGTTTCTACATCACTTTTTTTTGTGGGCTTTTAAAACAGTTTATATTATTCAGAGTATTTTTGCTTCATACATACAGTAAACTCATTAGGATGTTTATTTCTGATTTCGTAGGGTGTATGGATGGCATATTCTTAATTGTCACTTAAATACTGTGTTTTATCAACAGAGCAATATATGAAGATGACTTGATAGAGAGGATTGTAATACCCCATCTACAGCACATTGATACTGACTGTGATATCATAGTGAGGAATGCAGCATCACAATTACTGGTTGATCTCTGTGTAGAGTGTGAGAATAAGAGGTGCCTTGAGCTCATGGACATACTTGAAAAGGTTTGTTAATCTTTATGCATGCATTTCATGTGGCCAGTTTCTATGGCCTTCATGGTGTATGTGCTCTGTACCTGTACATTATCTGCAATGCATTACCAGAAAACTGGTCATGACAACAGAAAATTTGAGATGCACACGGTTCTGGGTCATATCAACAGGTTTAATACCTCATTTTTTTACCCCCTTACCCGACACTGAACATGGTGACTGAAATCTTGTTGGTGAGATGTACGAGGGGGGGAGGGGCCAAAAATAACCGAATTTTTTTTTTAATGGTTTATTAGGTTTTATACTATTACAACTCTAGTCTCCTTCAAAGTACTCTCCTTTTGACTTGATACACTTGTACCAACGTTTTTCCCACTGCTGAAAACATTTCTGGAACTCCTCAGTGCTGATGTTCAAGACCTCCAGCGTTTTCTTTTTCACTTCGCTGACATCAGCATAACATTTCCCTTTCATCTGGCATTTCATACAAGGGAACAGGAAAAAGTCGCATGGCGCAAGGTCGGGTGAATAGGGAGGATGAGGGATAACCGTCATATTGTTTATTGTCAAAAACTGCTGCACACTCAAGGCTTTGTGGGCAGGGGCTTTTTCATGGTGAAGGAACCAGTCACTGCTGCTCCACATTTTTGGTCGTTTTTTCCGTACACTATCGCGTAATCTTTTCAACACCTCCAAATAAAATTGTTGATTCACAGTTTGTCCAGGAGGAACAAATTCCTTGTGCACAATTCCATTAGCATCAAAAAAACTAATCAACATGATCTTAATATTCGATCGAACCTGTCGGGCCTTCTTTGGTTTTGGAGAATTAGGAGTTTGCCATTGGCTTGATGATTGTTTTGTTTCCGGGTCGTAACCATAGCACCAAGTCTCATCACCGGTCACAACTTTAGAAAGAATCTGTGGGTTATTTCCTACTTGTTCACTTAAATCGTAACAAACATTCAAATGATTGTTTTTTTGATCCTGTCAACAACCGGGGAACGAATTTTGCGGAAACGTGTTTCATATTCAAATCTTCTGTTAACATTCCTTGACATGACCTCCAGGACAAACCAGTTATCTCATAAATCTCATCAATGGTCCGACAATGATCTGCATTGATTGCGTTGTGAATTTTATCAAGATTTTCATCATTTCGGCAAGTTGAAGGTCAGCCAGATCTTGGCTGGTCCTCACTTGACATTTCACCCCCTTTGAAACGTGAATACCACTCGTATACTTGAGTCCTACATAAAGCTTCTTCCTTAAAAGCTCCTTGCAGCATTAAAACAGTTTCAGCAACTGATTTCCCTAACAGGAAACAAAACTTAACGCACACTCTTTGTTCTTTATTGTCAGGCATCATAAAAATTGCTGAACTTCCTAGCAGGCATTTAGAAAAAAAGCCATAACAACAATTACAGTCAACCTAGATTGATGCCACGCGGCAAACTGCTAGAGTATTGTGTTGATGCACAACACCTAGCGGCTACTTCTAGTTCGCGCGCCAAATTTAAAGTCCGGTTACTTTTGGGTCCCCCCACGTGTGTGCATAAATAAGTATACATAGTGAGTAATTCCAAAAATTTTAATATTTCTGCTGTACATATTTACACTACAGTTGTACATTAAAACAGACTGCTAGTGACACGAAATTTAATGAGTTGCTTACTCTGTGTTGTAATATGGGTGTCCTTAAGTCAGATGATGTGTGTCAGCTGCAGTGATATAAATCATTGAATGGGATGAAAGGATTCCCACATACATTGATAAGAATGTACTGGAGAGGAAACAAATTTAGCCTTTGTAAAGTCCCAACCTGCCATTCAGTTTAGTAGAACCAAGGAAAACTATGAAGAAACTTGGGATAACTGGTGCCTCTGTGGAGATAAAGCTTCGATCATCCTGACAGACCACAGACCATAAGCTGGTCTTTAAACTGTGGTACAAGTCTCCTTTGTAGCATGCTGCAGGACTGTAGCACACTAAATCTTTTGTTACTTACTTATTTGATGAGATGTTTTCTGTTTCCACGCGTAAATGGGTGACTACAGATATTCATTTCACCCATCAGTTTTCCTTACCACTACAGGTTAAGTCTTGTCAGTATCAATCTTTGTTCCATTTGTGGTCCTGTTTGTACATTGTTAATTGACATTCACCCCTTTCAACTTTCTACTCATATTTTGGGTCAGTTATAAGCTCCAAAGTGTGGCTTCTTCACATCTTGTCCCTTTGAATTCTTTGACATATTTTCTTCTTAATTTTGCAGAATGTGTAGACACTTGTAAAAAAAATCAACCCCCCCCACCTACTTCACAGCTCTGAGGGAATATTTTCTTTCATTACTCAGGCTGTCCAGGTAGCTACAGAAAAATAACAGAAGCTTGTTTTTAAAAGCACCAGCCAAAAGCAGGAGTTGCAGTCAGAACTTTCTGGCACCTTAGAAAGCACTGATATATTCATATATGCAGTGAAGACAAACAGTGCAGAACAATCATAACACACAAAAAATAAATACTAATAAAAACTGGTTCATAATGGATGTTCACAAATACGTGTGCCAAAAAAAAATTTAATACATGTTTGGACCTGATAAGTTGAAAGATTGTAATTTATGTAATTTAGTTTTTGAATCATGCATACCAGAAATTTAAATATCCAAATGGAGCATAACAAATTCAGCCATATGTGGTTGTTTAAGCCTGGAGGATATAATTTAAGTTTGTTACATCCCAAACAAAATTTAGGCACAAAGAAAGCAAGTCTGCTGTTAAGCTGGAATGTTCTCAAACTGTACCTCTGATGCAGTTCTGAGCATGGAACAAGGCTTGAATTTTTTCAGTTTTGGTTTTGTCTCAGAAATAGTTCATATTCAAGAAATGTGTAGTGTGAGCAGTAAATTGTGGCCATTCATTTTCATTCATGTGTAGTGAAGCTCGGCTCTGAAAAGTTTGTCACTTGTAAAGATATATAAACTGAGCAAAATTAAGCATTAATATTAAAATACATACAGTTACTGTTGTGCATTTGGGCACTATGTTACTGTTGTAATTCTTATTCACACAGTCATGAAATTACATAGTTTAGGCAGAAGAGTTAATATAAACTTCATTTTCTGTCTAACATTGGTACATTTGTTCAGTGACATGTCATATTATGAACTGCTAAAATTAAAGAAGTTGTGGTGGGTGCCACAGGCTAGCCCACCCACGTAGCCAGGATATTGCATTACCCACACACTGCAGTCGTATAAACATTAAGACGGAATTGCAGGTGCAGTGGCAACTGAAAAGTAGGTCAGTGTGAGTCAGAGTGTGATGCGAAAAACAGGCGACCAGGAGACGGTGTATGTACGCGGGACAGTAGTGCTACGCGTTGTGATTGTGCATGCATTGTGGGTATTGTATATCGTGTGATAGAACATTCATACCTATACAGCCACATTGGTGACCCCGACGTGATTACATCATGCAACAAGATACTGACCCATCGGCACTGCCGGAGCAACCGCCCGACTCGACTCTTCCTATCAAACATGTCGGTATTCACATTCCGCCTTTCTGGCCCGAAAAGCCTGCCATGTGGTTTGCACAGCTGGACGGGCAGTTTGCATTGTCAGACATCATACTGGACATGACGAAATTTTACTACGTTATCTTGCAACTGGATAACAAGTATGCGGCAGAGGTGGAGGATATCATAACCAACCCCCGCTACGACCGAATGAAAGCTGAACTGATTAGATGTCTGTCACTCTCCGAGGAGCAACACGTCTGCCAGCTTCTGATGCATGAGGAGATGGGCGACCGGCGACCGACTCAGTTCCTCTGCCACCTCCGGACTCTCGCTGGCTCGTCAGTGCCATCTGACTTTCTCCGCACCTTGTGGACGAATCGCCTGCCGCCAAATATTCAGGCCATCATCGCCACACAAGCGCAGGTTGCCTTAGATGATGTGGCCCAGCTAGTGGACAAGATAGCGGAGGTCACGCCCCCTCCCTGTGTCACCCGTGTAGCTTCATCAGATGCTGACATCCTTTCTTTTACCGCCCGTATTGACGAGCTGGCTCAGCAAGTAACCGCACTTACCGCGAGCCCCTCTCGTCCACGTTTGCCTTCACAGACACAATGGCACGCAAGACACCCATCACGCTCTGCGGCACGATCACCAGCCCCTGACATCTGCTGGTACCACTGCCGTTTTAAAGAGCGTGCCAAGAGATGCACCGTGCCCTGCATGTGGCAGCAGGGAAACGCGAAAGGCGGTCGCTAGTGGCGGCGAGCAACTGCAACAACTCAGCCAGCTGCCTCCATGTGACGGATCGGCTTACCAAGCTCAGCTTCTTGGTCGACACCGGCTCCAATCTCTGCGTCTACCCCCGTTCCCGCCTTCGAGAACACCAGACACAGACCAGTTATGAGTTGTTCGCAGCTAACAGCACTATTGTCCATAACTATGGCTGCATAACACTGCGTTTGGATTTGGGCCTACGACGGGAGTTCTCGTGGCGTTTTGTCGTCACCGACATAACGGGACCAATCATCGGATCGGACTTTCTCTCCTTTTATGACTTACTTGTCGACGTACGACACCGACACCTCATCAACAACGTCACTAACCTCACTGTCAATGGCGCACCGGTGCTGACATACGGCGGCCACATTAAAGTCCTCGCCCGCAGCTCCCACTATCATGCCATGCTTTTGGACTTTCCGGAAATAATCCGTCCCGCAGGCGTTCCCCGGGAACCCCGGCATTCTACAGTCCACCATATTCGCACCACTCCTGGACCACCTGTCACTTCACGACCACAACAGCTAGCACCGTATCACCTCCGCATCGCAAAATCTGAGTTTGAGGAGATGCTCTGAAACGGCACCGCTCGGCGTTCTGATAGCCCCTGGGCTTTGCCTCTCCATCTCGTCCCCAAGAAAGAAGACGGCTGGAAGCCCTGTGGTGACTATCATGCTCTAAACGCTCGGACCATTCCAGACCGATATCCCGTTCGGCATATTGCCGACTTTGCACAACAACTCGTCGGTCAGAAAGTCTTCTCCACAGTCAATCTGGTGAAAGCATATCGCCAGATTCCAGTTCATCCGGACGACATCGCAAAGGCAGCCATCATCACTCTCTTCGGACTCTTCGAATTCCCACATATGCCATTCGGGCTCCGAAATGCCACGCAAACATTTCAGCGGTTCATCGATGAGGTTCTCAGAGACATGGATTTCTGTTACGCATATATAGATGACGTGCTGGTTGCCTCTACCTCAGAGGAGGAGCACGAGCAGCACCTGTGTACCTTGTTTCAGCCCTTCAGAGAGTATGGTGTCTTGTTGAACCCAGCCAAATGTGTTTTTGGCACAGCGGAAGTGACTTTCCTCGGCTACACAGTTTCAGCTGAAGGTACTCGGCTCCTGGAGGAGAACGTCGCGGCAATAAACCGTTCCCAATGGCCTGTCTTGGTCAAAGACCTCAGATGTTTCCTTGGCATGCTTAATTTTTTACTGGCGGTTCATACCACAAGCCACCGGCATACAGGCACCACTTCACGCTGCGTTAGCTGGTCCCAAGGTCAAAGGATCACAATCGGTGGACTGGACACCCACCATGGTCCAAGCTTTCAAGGACTGCAAGGCTAGCCTCTCCCCTGCCACACTTCTGGCCCACCCGGACCCATCTGCTCTGTTGGCCTTATTTACAGACGCTTCTGATACTGCTATTGGCACCGCCTTGCAGCAGCGTGTCTGCGATGCTTGGCAACCCTTGGCTTTCTACTCCCATAATCTCAGCCCTACTCAACAAAAGTACAGTCCACACGACCGCGAGCTTCTGGCAGTGTATGAGGCCATCATGTACTTCTGACATATGGTCGAAGGCCATCCCTTTGTCATCTTCACAGATCACAAGCCTCTCACTTATGCTTTCCAGCAATGCAGAGATAAATGCTCACCAAGACAGTTCTGTCATCTGGAGTTTATTGGACAATTCTCTACTGACTTCAGGCATGTCTCAGGGCAAGACAATGTTGTAGCTGATGCCTTGTCAAGAGCGAACTCCATCATGACACCTCTTGATTAACATGCTCTTGCGAGTTCCCAGAATCAGGATGTGGAGCTGCAAGACATCCTGAAAAATGGTTCAGCGCTTCGGTTAGAACGGATACACATTCCGGGGATGGACGTCCCCCTTTACTGTGACACATCCACCCCACAACCACAGCCGTTCATAACCACACCTTTCAGATGCCAGGTGTTTGACACCCTACATGGCCTCAGCCACCCTGGGGCCAACGCCACCATCAAGTTGGTGTCCCAGCGGTTTGTGTGGCCGGGAGTGGGGAAAGACTGCCATGCATGTACACGCACGTGTACTCCCTGCCAACAATCGAAGGTAACGCGGCACGTGAAGGCCCCTCTAGGGACTTTCAACCTCCCGTCGGCACGTTTTTCTCATGTGCGTATCGACCTCATTGGGCCGCTGCCTGTCTCTTCGGGCTTCCGGTACTGCCTCACTGCCATCGACAGATACACCCGTTGGCCTGAGGCACTTCCTTTATCTGACATCACCACCAAAGCAGTTGCCAAAGCCTTTGTCTCCACCTGGGTCGCTCATTTTGGCTGTCCCCAGCAAATCACCACCGACCAGGCCAGACAGTTCGAGGCCCGTCTTTTCAAGGCTCTGGCTGCCTTCACTGAATCCTCTCTAACCTGGAATACTGCATGGCATCCAGCCTCCAATGGCATGATCGAGAGGTTACACTGTCAGCTGAGGACCGCACTCATGTGCCATGCCGATGAACATTGGGCGAAAGCTCTACTGTTGGTCCTGTTGGGGATTTACAGTGCTTGGAAGGAGGACTTGCAAGCTTCATCAGCTGAACTAGTGTATGGTTCTCCCCTGCGGTTACCGGGGGGAATTCTTTGCCCCTTCCTCCACTGATTGCACCGACATCATGGCTGAGGGTCCACATTGGACAGCATCGTCCCATACCAGCATCCAAGCATGCAGCTCCATCCATGTTCATCTTCAAGGACCTGGCCACAGCCCCGCATGTATTTCTACAGCATGGTGCCCCTCCGGGGAGCCCTCCAAGCCCTTTGTGTCGGCCCTTACCGGGTCCTACACAGGGGTGAAGACTATACCATTGACGTTCAGGGTTCTGGGAAGACAGTTTCTGTTGACCGTCTGAAGCCGGCATATGTCCTCCATGTTGACACAGAATCCACTTCACCGCCGGCTGTTCCTTCCAGTATCACAACTTGCTCTGGGCGGTGGGTACGCTTTCCAGATTATCTGGGGGTGCAGCGGTCTCAGCGCGGGGGTGGTGTGGTGGGTGTCACAGGCTAGCCCACCCACTTAGCCAGGATATTGCATCACCCACACACTGCAGTTGTGTAAACGTTAAGACGGAGTTGCGGGTGCAGTGGCAACTGAAAAGTAGGTCAGTGTGAGTCAGAGTGTGATGCGAGCAGCGGGTGACCGGGAGATGGTGTATGTACACGGGACAGTAGTGCTACACATTGTGATTGTGCATGCATCGTGGGTATTGTTTATCGTGTGATAGAACATTCATACCTATACAGCCACAAAGTGTTATTACAAGATTCTGCACAGTTGTGATGTTCTCTTAAGGAATTATCAACATTTTTGACTGTCCAACCTACTTTTTCACAAGACTAGAATCATCGCTGAATTGTTAACCAAGTAATCTAGTTTGCATTTTTTAATACAATAGGATTTGTTCATTGAATTTTCTACGCCAACTAATGCATTTAGTGCATTAGTTGGTGTATAAAATTCAGTGAATTAATCCTTCAGCATGGGGGCCTTTAAAACCCAGTTCATGCTGTGATGTGGGAAGGTTTTTCTACAGGGTATTTAAATTTTTAGCTAAATTGTGCAGGAGTTTATTCAAAATAATGTAGTTTTATTAATAGTGGTTGGATTTCGATGAAACTTGAAACGGAATATTTAGGAATGCCTAAGCTTTTCAAATATGCAATAAGATTTTACCTTAAAAATTTAACTTGGTGTGGAATGCCTTGAAATATTCTTCAACACATAGGGCAGCTTCACATTTGTGGCACCAAAACACTGTCTCCTTCCATCTGTTGTTTTTATAACACACTACACACCTCTTTGTTGGCCTGGCCTTTTTTCCTGTCGGTGGTATTCTTTCTGGAAAATGTCTTTCAATAAGTGGCGGCACATTTTTGTCTGTGGAATGATGGCCTTGAAATTTCCTGACACTTTCACTTTGATGTTCAATAAGTAGTGATGTTCAATAAGTAGTGCCTGTGCCAGTTCTACTGTGAATTTAAAATGGTCTATTTTGGTCTGTCCTGAATTTGCGTGGCATATTACCATACAATTTAGAACTGTAATATTGAGTAATCTCCTAAACAATTTTATGTACCATTTAGTCATTTTCTTTCTTTCCAAAAGATAGGGTTGAAGGAGTTGGTCTTTTAGATCATCTCCTCCCATGTTTTCGTTGTAATCTAGAACTGATAAAGGCTTTTGCTTTTCCTCTGTACATTTCATTAGCTTTATTCTTGTTTCCTGTCCATGGTAAGTCGAAATCATTGTAACTT
>Ga0209629_10004241_pt1 | contig 10549 bp, 10 predicted proteins | sample TergutCu122P5_FD_187286 | JGI IMG/M metagenome (GOLD analysis project Ga0209629, IMG submission 187286) | Cubitermes ugandensis P5 segment gut microbial communities from Kakamega Forest, Kenya - Cu122 P5 (SPAdes) (version 2) | ecosystem: Host-associated > Arthropoda: Insects > Digestive system... | reverse complement strand
CCTGAACTACAGATAATGGGACACAATAATTCACGTACCTGAAACACGCAAGGAACGTAACGTAGAATAAATTAAGTACTTGAAACAGGAACCGTTATACAGCTGACTGAGAGATTGACTTAACAATGTGAAGGGTGGTTTAATGAAACAAACCGAGAAATATTTGATATTGTTCAGTTTGGGAGAAATTTTTGGACGTTTCGGAAAGGCCTACTGCCTCCACCTTCAAGTACATAATGATGGAGGCTGACAATCCCATCCGAAATATAATTATACTACTATCATAATTAAGGAGTCACATATTAATTCTATTTATTAACAAAAGTGTACATAGTCGTCATTTTATGTCGTCTGCACAACAAATTCATTATAATATATCATCAAATCGGGTTACATATTTACAGAAATTATATGTCCTTCCTCAGGCCACTCGTCGAAACATGTAGCCAAATCTCTTGATATAATTTACTACAGTTCCTTCTGTCCATAAACCAAAATAACAACTGTATGTCTTACACAAACACAACATGATGTATAAGTTAACAAAGTACAATTAAATTCTTCCTTGTCCAGCCAAAAGTACATAAAGGGAGAAATTCTTACTTTCTGCACCAGATGGAGTTGAGTGTGTAACTTGACGGCCCGGACCGTAAAGGCGGACGACGATACGCACACTGACAGCAGTATAACTGATGGTCTTCAGACCAACGTAATTTGAAAACCTTGTCTTGCCAAGCACACAAATCCAGAACATTGAATCCACTCTCACACCCAAAACGGTATTACAAACACACTATGGTGTTAACAATAATTCATCCTGAATAACTTCACAATTACTCACTTCGCTTCCGGCCGTAGCTGACGAGAAATGATTGTCTGCAAGGTGTCTGTGCCACTTAGCACTGAGCCGTGTGAGAGAGTATGAGCACTGTGCACAGGAAGCTCAAGGGGTCAAGTTCTAGAACCGATTTAGGGTTACGGATGTTTGAAATCTGGGCCCAATACTGGTTATTCTGCCAAAGTTCCTTTAAGGTTTTACATGGTTTTTTTTCAGTTTCTGTAGGGAAGATTCTTGATACCAATAAACATGGCATGAGAAGGGTTACAAAATTCTTGTGCTATTTTGTGAGAAACGTTTTTTATTGTGGCGCCTAACATTTGTGTATCCTCATTATGGAATACTGATACGTACACCGTGTGTTTTGTTTATTTTAAAATCTCATTATAGATCTTGATTTTGTAAACCATTTGTCACCTAGAAATTTGAGTTAGCACATAAAAGTTTTTGAAAATTTTACGCTCCTCTAATATAGAAGTCAGTTTATACTTGCTTTTAAGAGTAACCGTAAATTCAGGGACGTCGCCAGAACTGGAGTTTACAGCTTGTTTAAGATAATTTTTACATAGTAGGTGTTTTGTAAGATAAAGTGAATGTGAAGATGACATTGAGTGTAAATAAATGAGGATTTAAAATTACACCGTCACGACCTGCCTTGCACAGATTTCCCCAAAATATAAAAGCCACCTCAAATTTCTAGACCCCACAACAATGACTAGAAGCACGTTCCATACTGAGGGCACGCATATATATATTAATGTGCCACCTTACATAAGTTATTTGTCTGAGCTATTTTACGCCCATATATTGTAAGCCCCTGTATTATTCTTGTGTTTAAACTGTTGTATAATATAGGTGTTTTGTTGCATACATGGATACAGCATATTGGGATCAATTTCAAAATATAGCAGTTTTTCGTATTACCCTATTCTTCTTGCTTCGTGTCATTGCTGCTTCTCAGCATTGGGTGAATCCACCCTGCAGAATATAGCCGATTGATAGAAATCGCGCCAGGAAACTTTTCACGCCGGCATTACACTTTACTTAAAATATTACATTATAAAACCGCTTTATTGCAAGCATGAATACAGCATACGAGTATTAGAATTAATTTCAAAATGTAGCATTCTCTCTTATTACCATAACCTCCTTGCCCGGTGCAGTTGTTGCACCACAGCTTTATTTAGATTCACAAGATGCGGTTCTGTAGAATTACGACAATTATGACGAACCGTTTCTATTCCGTTTGCTTGTATGCTCACCTAAACAGAACAGGAATTGTTCAAGCACAAAATATTTTCGGAAAAAATACAACATTTCTGGATGAAATATCTTTCCGGTGGCCTTAAAAACACACACACACACACGCACACCCGCACCGGTTCGTGGGAAGTGTCTATATAGGAGGGTCAGTCAATAATTAAAGACAAACTTTGTTTTAATTTTGGACGGGTTTTATAGGAAGATGCGGTTGGTAGAAGTGTTAGCCTCAATTTTAGCACTCCTTCTGAAAGGGTATCTCGCAAAAAGCGAGAAAGGCTCTTTCCAGCATGGCAGCTCCATTATTGAAGTGGACCAAAGGAAAACAGCATGCTGGTATCAGATTTTTTGGTCAGACGTGGTGGAAAAAGAGGAAATACTTCACAGAAAACTCCCCCCACTATTATTGTGGAAGTTGCATCGCCTAAAGTATTTGAATAATTGGGTGGAGATTTTCATAGGTGGAAGGGTAAACGTCACCGTCCTGGCATGCCATGTACAGCGTCTACCGAAGGAAAGTTTTAAAATATCGAAGAAATTATCCGAGTGGATAACAGTAGAAGACATTTCTGAGAAACTTTGCTCAGACGAGTGTCTGTGCGTACAGTTATTCACAAGGACTTGCAATTCAAGGGTTGTTAAACGGTTTGCGCCAAGTGAATTTTTGCAAAATGCAATTTTATATAACGAAAAATGCCGGTCCGCAGGCTGCTAACAAGACACATGAGACCATCCGAGACTTGAAATGTGGAATATCCTTATGTAACTTCATGTATGTGGTTTGGAATAATGTCATCATATCTTGACTGACCTACATATTATAATTCATATCATGGTATGACGTATTACTACGCCACTGAATGACGCACTACGCAATTGTTTGGAAAGTCCGCTCTTCCTTTTTACTGGGGTCATTAATGTGCTAGTTTCAAACATACAATCTCCGTTCTCCAGTTATTGTACGTATATACAATTGTCTTACCTATATCTAAAACTTATTCAAATATTTGTAATTGTAGGGTAAATCCGGGAGAGAAGGCACACTTTGAGTAATTTTCAGTGTAACTCAATACAGAAAATTTAAAACAGCTCAAATTTCAGGAATGCGATATGTAAGATTTCTACTTCACTAATCTTGATGCAAAAGAGCTGCAGAAGTAAAAACCACCGAGATAAAGGGCGACGAGAAAAAAGTGCCTCTGCGGCATCTCTTCCGGACATGCCGGTAGAGACGCCGCATTTTGTTAGGGAGAGATGCCAGTTTTTGAAAATATCCTGTGAATTCAATAAGCAAGCTAAGTAAATGAAAACTGTTGATGGTTATTAAAAAATAATGAAACAATATCAACATTACGATAAAAAATATAAGTACACAATATTTGAACCAAATAAACTAAACGGTCTAATTTTCATTGAAAGAAATTGCTAGATCGTTTTCTGCATTGTGCCGGTTTTCTCTCTCAGAAACCTTCTACAACCGTGTAAGCGTTTGTGTTTGAATGGAGAACTGAACTCGTGAATTCAGTTTCTGCACCTCTCACATTTTTCCCAGTCATCTTCCTCAGTTGTATGCACTTTGTTTCCAAACATCCACCACATTTCCCTTTAGAATCATCAGCTGTTATTTGATTATGAATATCTGTATTTATTGATTCCTTTCTCTGCTTTTCCTTCCCTTGTGGAACTGAAATATTGGAGCTGTTTACACTTTCGATTCCTCTGTTCTTTGAGTTTAATTCCTGTTTGTTTATCTTACTTTTACTCTACGTTATTAACTTCTTCAGGTTTAAAAAAAATTTCTATTTTTGTAATTGAATATTTTCTCGGTACTCCACTGATTTACAAAATTGAGGAAGAAGTTATTTCTTCAGAGAAATTGTATGAAGGAAGTACAGTAGCCAGAGCACTTAATAAAGGTTCTTCTGAGAAAAGTACCACATTTTGAAATTTGCGTATTTACCCCTTAATCAAAAACACTCACACAAATACCCACTGAAGCATACCTAATGATTTGAGCTATGCGATATGCATATCGAGTGATGTTACAAGCTGCGGCTTCCTTTTAGAAATAACTCTTAAAACCCCCCACACACCCAACCCCCCCCCCCAAAAAAAACACTTATCCACAAGCTCTAAGTTATGAGTATAGTCTCTCGGTAGACGAATGATAGTAAAGTTATTTTAACAACACCCAGACTCACTAACGAGGAGCTGCAATGAGCTCTGTGACCATCTAAAATTAGAATGACCATCCCTGAAGTTTTGTGTTTGAGGAGGTTCTATTTGAACCACTTGATGATATATCCGTTCTAAAATAAAACAATTTCCGGCTAATGTACATATCTGATCGTAGGAGTAAACCATCGCCAAATTCCTCTTCTTGTTGACGTCCTTGAATAATAGAACAGGCAGCAGAAATTGATATGAATTTTACAGCGTGCTATCACTGTAATGTATTCACTCTTAACACCCGATAATAAAACATGAGTTTATTTAGTTCCCTTGTCCGTAATTACGGTGTCAGAACTATTTACTTGTGTGCCGTTTTCATTTACTTTCGAAACAATCCCAGGTGTGCCAGAAATATTATTTTCAGACGCCACCTTCTCTGGAATGTTAAAAAATGTTCCAAAAGTATTCCGGTTCACCCTTCGAGCGCTAGCTACAGACAGACTTTCAGCAGTCATATCTTGCAATTTCAGTTTCATTATTGAAATTATTTGAAATTTTAATTTCTCTAGCAAGCCTCTATGCAGTGGTGCGAACAATCTGTCTTTGTGGGGTAAAACCTGCTGCTCATATTGTCTGAATGTGCAGAACAATTTTATGGCTTGATTCTCAGTTTTAGAAACAAATATGCAGTCTACTGGGAAGACAGTGCAATATAACAAATAATTTTGGCACGCTGAAATGTGTATGCATAACGTTTTCATAATACCGTGGAATTATTGAAGTGCGGCATCTCTCCCCCAATTTTTAGAGGCGTCCTTCCCCAACTTCAGGGCAAGATGCTGCACACCCTCCCACTTGCAGAAACGAATGAAGAACATGGCGGCTACTTAGAGTAAGGTACACAACGGTGGAAACGGTAATGTGTTGTGATTGCATAATTGCTGCGATTGGAAATAATGAAGACATATTTCGTGGTCAACTGAAAGAAGTTAAAAGCATAAAAATAATAAACTCAAACCATAAAATCAGTCACAATTCTTGAAATCAGCACTGGTATTCACTACGTTCCCTTGCAGCACTTCTTTACACTCAGCGAACAAATACATGTGCTGCAATCTCCAGAGTGTTTCCAGAACCCACGAAAATAAAAAAAAAAGTCACGTATCACCCGCCGCGATATCCCTCCCGGAATTACTACATTTATTTTATAATGTTATGTTATTCTTCAGAAGACCTGTATTTCAATACATCTGTGACATTCACATTATAAGGACCAATTGTGCACACAACGTTTATGTGAATTCAATAATATCCACAATTTTAAGGACTAAAAACACTTTAATCTTTCCAAAAATTCGTCTGTGTTTTGTATATGTTTGAGGTAATATTCCCTGAAGATAATTTGAAGAAGATCGAGACATGTCGGAGTATTAGAGGTTATATGAAAAGTGCACTTATAGCATTTTTGGATTTGTTGGTATTACGTATTAAATTGTTATTAACGCAGGGACATGAATTCTATTGAGGCTGTCAGAATAGCTGACGAGATGTTCATCTTATCGCGGACGCCTCACAATGTTACACCATAACTACATGACCTATCTCGTTAATGTATGTAAATAACTCACACAGTTCAGTTAAGTGCCACACGTGTGTTTTCTTCACTGATGCAATACAATTGTAATAAAATAATACAATATTTACAAACATTTTCCTACATGTGACCGTGCATCGTAACAAATTTGTTTGTAATAAAATCAAATAGATGGACTAAGTTCACAAATTTATTTTGTCATGAATCTCTACATGATTCGGAGAGATCGTCTGACCATTATCAGGAGTTTATTTACTGTACACTCAGCAATGGTATCTGTCATACAGGTTTGTAGACATCTTTCGAACACGACCACGATATTGCTAATAATTATTATAACTAATGATTAATTAAAGTTTTATATGGACTATATGTAATATCATTTGATTTGTATAACGTAACAACTGGGGATGTAAATTCTTCACTCTAATTTTCAACATGTATATTCGGACACAGAATGTGTTATTGTACGAATTAGCATCAATACATTAATTGGGGTAACAAATTATATCTCTTTCCCTTTAAATATTTTGAAGATAATTATAAAATTCATCAGCTGTACGTGATCAACACTCTGCTCTGAGATCCAAAATCTCCTCTCCTTTACGCTGTTGGAAATGTTGGCTACGTCATTTACTTTTAGAGTTAACTGAAAGCTTATGGACTGTATCAGAGGTTGTTATTTTCTGTCTTCAGCCTTACTTACTTCAGCCTACTCTGGTACACGTCATTTCCCCAGTACGTGTTCTACATCAGACTGGACAATTACATGTGTGCCTGCCAAACAGTCACACAGCTTAGCGTCTTAAAGCAGACGATAACATAGAGAATGGTATAAGGTTTGTGTCTGATTACACTGGTCAACAAGTTTTGACATTTTGGGCTTCGGAGTTACAAAATGTTTACATTTATTGACTTTTGGCGCTGAACAGGTAAATGGCAACAGTTTTCAGGAAAAATTGACTATCGTATTATATTTGATTTATTCTCTACATTCTTGACGCCTTGTACGTGGACTTGCTTGCCTTGCTTAATTGCGCTGTTACTTCACCTTCTTTGGTAAACAAGTTCCGCAGAATCTCTTGTTACCGTCAAACAGTAGTCTGCTATAATCGATGAAATCCACTTTCCCTCTTAAATTCTCTCTTTGCCAGATATATCACGATAAAAGGTACGCCGTGATCATCGCTCAGAACCCCAAAGTTTTCAGAAAATTTCCATGCAAGAATGTCGAAAGTGCAAATTTCAAGGCATATTGCAGGCCAATTTCTGATACAACTGCAAGTTTTCCACATGTTCCGTGTAAGGTTTAGCCTTGGTATTTCCTAGAAAGTTAGTTGCTACAAGCCGGATATCACTCCACGCCCTCTTCTTGTTACCACTGATAATGGGGTGGAACTGCACGTCTGTGAATACCTGTCAGATCTGTGGATCGATATGAGACACACTCCTTGTATTTTACAGCACCAATTATCTCATATTCATATCATTATTAAATGTGTCAAGTACGAAATAATTTCTGCCCACAAGTTCAGAAATTGTGGCGTATCTCTGGACAGAATTTTAACTGATATTATCCTGCCAATTTGGTTCATTTTTAACATACATGGAAACTTGCATATCCTTTCTCCGTATGGAAATTAACACAGATATTCAATGGAAGTTTTTTTGTAATGTATAACGTCACTCACTGGCAATTACAACTCTTTTAACTATGCATAACTTTTGCATAACCGTAGGGAGATGCCAAATGGAAGTTCATTATACAAGATGGAGACATTATTTTGGAAGACGAAAATTCTCATAATCTAGATATCCTGTCTCTGTGCCACTGATGGAGCAAATATCCTGGGAATTTTCCCCATGCTAACTAAGAGTCACATGACAGTACACTCAACAATGATGAAGGAACTGGCTCGCGGAAGACATCAAGTGACAGTCTTCAGCCCATTTCCTGAGAAATATTCTATCCAAAATTTTACATACATTGAATTTAAACTGTCATACTCTGAACTGCTACAGAATTCTGGTGAGTACAATTTACAGCTTCAATTTAATTTTACATAATAGAGTGTCGCCTTTACAGATAATAGTTTCTGCAGTGGATGGTGATAAAATTTTTAAAGAAGGCGAATGTCGTCAAAGATCTTTAGAGTTCTTTGTAATGTAAGCAAGTTCCTCTTAAACACCATCAGTTATAGTAATAGAACCATATATATATGTATATATGTATATATATATATTTGTGTATTCTTGGAATAAGGGTTGTTAATTTTATTTACACAATTTTTCTGCCTTGAACGTCACCCAAAACAAGTTGAGGAAAGCAGCTCTTACGAACCACATTTCTATACTCCAATAAGGAATGATTGCTTGTGATTCCAGGTAGATCGGATATGCTAAAGATGACAAGGACTTCATTCTTCCAAAATATAAAACTTTCTTGGGATCTAGGCATCAAGCTATGCGAAAAGTTAATTCAACATAAAGACCTCCAGGATATTATCAACTTCAAAAGAGAACAATCTGTTGATATTATTACCAGTGCTTTCTACAGTGACTGTGTCTTCGGCGTCCGTTATATGTTAGATATACCAGTTATTAAGATGTGTTCATTTGGTGGAACTAAATGGATGGATGATTGGGTTGGAAATCCAAGTCCCCACGCATATTTACTTCAGACACACTCTGACTATAGTGACATTATGAACTTCTGGCAGAGAACACTTAACACCCTTTCAGAAATATACGTGAAAATGGGCAGAGAATTTTATGTTATACCGCAACATGACCACATTTTGAGGAATTACTTCAACTCCAGCAACATTCCTTCAGTTTCGGTTTTGCAGAAATCCACAGCCTTACTACTGATTAACCAGCATTTCAATATAGGCTACCCCAGACCTCTCATGCCTAACACCGTGGAGATTGGGGGAATTCACATCAATCCAGCGAAAAATTAAACGCGGTAATTCTATCTGCTTAAAACTTTTGGCCTTGAAAATTTTATATATTATTTCCTGCAGACTGCTAAGAGTTAGGCACTAATAATGCATCAAATCTTGCCCTGGAATCTGCGGAGAGTTTTTCATACATTTTAATTACTCGTAATGTGAGTACCAGTCATGTTCGGAAAGTTTAGATACAAAGGTCCTAAACATACACAACATTTTTAATTTACAGAAGCGACACTGTGAATGAATTGCATGTATATAACTTTATTTTTCAACATAGTCGCCAGCATTGTCCAAACAATTATTATGTTTCGGAACCAGCTTATGTATCCCTGAGTCATAGAGGTATGCCGGCTGCCCTTTCAACCACGTCATGAATTCTTCTTGCACCTCATCATTGTCGTCGTAGAGTTTCCTAGTGAGATGTTTCTTTAGGTGAAGGAACAATTGGAATTGGCTAAAATTAAAATTTTTGTCCCGATCTAAACATTTAGAAATAAACACAAAATTTCTTTCGTATTTTTCGTAGAATGTTTGTTTGTTATGCAAGTAATCCTTCTATTACAAACTTCTGTAAACATTAGATGAAACCGACCTGGAAAAACGTTGGTCATATTTGAATAAGTTGTGAAGTATTGTCTTAGAGATTGTATTCTTTGGTCGGTAATTAATTTATTCTATAAATCTGACTGTAATAATAGGTTAATTTTTATATCTGCCGAAACACATCAGTAATAATGGTAGAAGTCGTAATATATATGACGAAAGTCTAAGCGCAAAATCGTTACTGGGTTCTTCAGTGCTCTAAGAGTTCGTTCTTCCAATTTATTTACAGAATTTATAAATACTTCTTTTCCATATCCCGAAGAAAGTTTGCTGGAAAAACCGTGGTGGAGAAGAACTATATATATTATCCGTAACAGAATATGTCTTGTCTTTATTCCATGTTTTTTCATTGCTCCGCAAAACTCAAGACAGGTTTACCAATGAAGATTTTAAATTGCTAACAATTAAATAATTTATTTTTGCAGGATCTTCAAAGATTTATTGATGAATCACCAGACGGTCTGATTTACTTTATTATGGGATCTAATTTACGTAGTTCTAATATGAAAAACGCAACCACGAAGGCGTTCCTCGAATCGTTCTTCAAACTGAAACAGAGAGTTCTGTGGAAGTGGGAGACCAACTCGTTACCTGGACAGCTGAACAACGTGAAGTTTGACAAATGGCTGCCACAGTCCGACATTTTAGGTGAGTTCGTATCATTGGTTTGCAAATAACGACTACATTAATTAATTATTCCTAATTCGGCGAACGTTCATGTACGTGCTCTAATTAATTTCATGATATGATATAGATTTTCTGGACCTAACCACAATCCTGTAATTGGTGCATTGCCCATCGTCCGGAAAGCCACACGAGAAATTGATTAATTTCATTGAAGCCAACTGTTCTGTCTAGAGCGTGCTGAATATCGCAGTTACGAGAAGGACATAACAACATGACCTGTTACTTCATTTAGCGCATCCTAATGTGCGACTGTTCATTATTCATGGCGGGCTGCTGAGTACTCAGGAGCCAATTCACCGTGGTGTACCTCTCGTCGGGATCGCCATATATGGAGATCGGTATTACAACTTGGCCAGAATTGTATCTTTCGGTATTGGGATACGGTTGGACTACGAAAATATCACAACGGAATCTGTGACGTGGGCATTGAAGTGCTGA
>Ga0209629_10004238_pt1 | contig 10553 bp, 13 predicted proteins | sample TergutCu122P5_FD_187286 | JGI IMG/M metagenome (GOLD analysis project Ga0209629, IMG submission 187286) | Cubitermes ugandensis P5 segment gut microbial communities from Kakamega Forest, Kenya - Cu122 P5 (SPAdes) (version 2) | ecosystem: Host-associated > Arthropoda: Insects > Digestive system... | reverse complement strand
CAACGCAAATTCTGGATCAAAAATAAAAAATACATACACTAATTTTAAATGAACAATTTATTAATTATTGCCAATAACAAACATATGATTCATGAAACTGTAACATTTAAGACTGATAATCATACTGTTGAACCATGATGCTCTCAAATACAAACAGTGCAACATAAACAAATACAAAAAACAGTGCAACATAAACAAATACAAACTAAATTATCAAACTGATGACTGAAGGTAGTGATTTAAGTAAAGTATTAGTAGGTACAATTGGTTTCATTACCACATGTAGAGTGGCTTAACCCAGTCTTTTTGGCATTTCACACAATCCCCACAGTTAGGAATAACATGTTTCAAACATGAAAATTTATAAATTTTGTGGCAAAAATATCTTGTGTTTCTTTCCTTTTTATTTTGCCTTGGAATTCTCTTGGGAGACAATCAATATTTTGTTGCTTTGCTGAATATGCTTGTCAGTCACAAGCACTTCCAACATCTTCAGGAGATTCTCTTTTGTTTCTTCCAATCGTCCTAACAGTAGTTAATCTCTGTGTTTCTAATATATGACAGGAGTGAGAAATGTCATAAGCAAATTGCTCATAGTTATGTTTCAAACTGAACCAGGAACTGGTACAGTCAACTTCTCAACTGCATCAACAGCAGAACAGCTGAATTTGCATGGAGTCTCAAACTGTTTTGTTCCCACTGACATGAGAAGACGATCCACTGCTCCTGCTGCTGAAATTTTCACTGTTTTTAAAAACATCTTCTTCTTCCTCAACTTCTTCCAACAACTTTCTCAACTGCTCCTGTGCCACCTTGTAAGCCAACCTGCAATATTGAACACCTCTATACAGCATACAAATGTCCTTTACTTTTCCATGTAACAGTAAAAACAATTTGCCACATTTGTAAATGTATATTAGATAATCAAACAGACTAGAACTTACGTTCAAGAAAGGAAACTCCATCATCGGTGGTGCGGTGGTGTCTGAGAAATGCCATCAACAGAAACAGCATCTGCTGTGTTCCACAGCTGTATGGTAACTAATGGTTCCCATGGGAAGGCACATCAGTGGTGATGAAGTGAAGGGACGCTGGAACCCAACTCTTATGCTTGCACCATCTCATGACACTGTATTAAAATGCCTACGCTGGGGTTTTAGAAATTCCACCACAATAACGAAGGGTTAATTGTTAATTTATAGTTCATGTGATTTCATCCCTCATGCAGTTAATGATGAATACAGTGGAAAGACATATTTGAAACACCCACATTTAGCAGTGTTTTGCTTGCAGTCATCAGTTTTACACTATTTGTAAGAGACTAGCAAAAGTCAGTATGCAAAAACTAAGTATCTAGTTAATAACACAGGTAATGCAGCAGAAATGTTCCAATATGTTTACATTTCCAACCCATTTCCTTTTTAGGAAGGAAAGTGGATTAAAATGGAAGGAATCAATGTCACATAAAATTTGAAACTACAAAACAAAATGATGTTCCTTACCTTAAAAATCTGCGCCATGGATCAATGAAATCTCTCGACACTAGGTATAAGACTTGATTTGATAATTGTCTCTGCCGTTGTTGCAGAGCAGCTGATTGAGAAAGGGCAATGCGATTCCGGTCGTAGTACAGATCCAAGAGGCTGTCTTTCTGAACAGCTGCCATCTGACGATAAACATCACGTGCTGCTTTGCCTTGCATCACCAGGTTCTTTGGAAGCATGTAAAGAAATATTAATATGTAAGGTATAAAGCACACTGTAACAGCAGTAACTAACCAGTCATGTTCTGCTTAGTATAGTACACTGAGTGTTGGAACTAATGCACTATGCCCTACACAGTAAACTTCATACTTTTTTCTAACTGTTCAAGAAATCCTCTGTCTTTCTGAACCTGAAGTTTAATAGCAACGTTCACAAACATCTAGCAGTAAACTATATTCTAAATCACTTGAATTCAACGAGCATCTTCACACTTTGCTTTCATGAGATTAATTTTTTCATCAATTTCTCGCAGTTGTTAAGCGCATATGCAAAGCTGTGAAAAGAGACTGTCAGCTCTGTCATGTCGGTCAGTCAGTCTGTCTGTCTGTCTGTCTGTCTGTCTGTCTGCAAAGAACTCGGCTCCCACTAGATAGATTTTTGTTAGATTTTATATTGCAGGCATCAGTTAAAATCTGTTGAGAAAATTCAAATAATGGTTAAAACTGGACAAAAATATCAGGCACTTTACATGATGACCTAAGTACATTAATATATCTCACTTAACTCTCCCCAAAATCAAAAGGCCTGATATTTAAGTTGAAGAGGAAATCAAAAGACACGCATTATTTATTTATTAGCTATATCTTTAAATCATGCCATTTGCAAGACAACTATAAAAAATACAACAGAGCCAGCCAGGAAACAGATCACTGAACACAATACAGTGCGAAAAAGATTTGACTTGAATGCTGGGTACGTGAAGCAAAGTTACACAGCGTAAGAATATTTAATATTTACTGCTTTTGATGACATGAAACTTTGAGGTGAAGATGCATTTTGCAGAAAGGGTAATAAAGGCACAAACAAAAATTCCTCCGAGTAAAATTTTGAGGTTATGTTCAACTGACAAATGTATAGATTTAAATGCGCCTCAGTGTCACCTACAATATACGTACCTTCCCCATCTTGTTCATTTTTGTTTTTAAAGATTTTTTTCATCCACCCTTCAAATTATGGCATTGCTCATGTTATTTAACACTTGTAACTTCATTTTAACTTTCAGACCCCCACTGTGAGAAAAGCATAAAAATTATACAGAATTTAATTTGTGACATCTGGAAGAGAAGTTCCTAGAATTCAGTGCATGACCTTGAAGTTATCAATGTGTCTGTTCTGAGTTGCTGTTACAAGGAATATAAAATGGCACCTTCTCAGCAGCAAGCAGAGCTTGAGTTGTGGAATGCAGAACGACATTCCCCATTCCAGTGCAAAGAAATTATGAGCAAGTTTAGAGAGCCAATAAGCCACGCGTGCATGCGTGCGTCTGCGTGTGTGTGTGTGTGTGTGTGAGAGAGAGAGAGAGAGAGAGAGAGACAAAAATGTAGAATGCATTGACCATGCATTTCAGGGTATCAATGGTGCACAGAGTTCTACCTGCACACAAAATGTAGACTATCCAGGAGATGAAACCAAGCAATAAGACACACTGACGGAACTCTGCTATTGATATACTACATCAACACAGATCCAGGTTACATTCCAAACATCTTGTTTTCTGATAACACTATATCTCCCCTGTGAGAAAAATATGGGTCTTAGGAAGTCCTCCCATCTACCAGGAGTTAGTTCAAGTTGCCCTGAAGTGAATACTTGGTGTGGCTTGATAGTGGTGGCACAGTTTGTTGCGACACTGCACTACCAACCAGAAGGTTGAGAGTTAAATTCCAGATGGGGTCACTGGGCTATTTCATTGACATAATCCTTCCAGCCACACTATGGCCCTAGGGTTGATGAAACCTCTAATAGAAATGAGTACCAAGGATATCTCCTGGGTGGTATAGGTGGCCGGTGCATATGGCTGACAACCTTGCCACCTTCATGTGCTGCATGGCTAGAAATTCTGGAAGCCTCAACTTCCCAGACCTCTACAGGCTTTTCCAGGCCTGTAATGGGATAACTTCTAAGTGCAAGAACTACAATAACATGTGATGTGTACCTTGATATTAGGGAACAGTTAACATACACCATGGGGTAGATCTGAAGCTGAATGACAACTACCAAACAGGATGCGAACCTCCAACAGTGGAGTTTGCATGTTTGAGATTCCCTCAACATATTAGTGGAATATCTACTGCAAGCCACTCTTCTGAATTTTGTTTTAAAGGGGTACGTCAGAGATCAACTGTGTGCCTGAAACTTCCATTATGAGCTTGCATCCACGACACAAGTGCCTCAATCACTCTGGACATACAAGGTGGTATCCAACACTTTCCAGACTGACGCTGTAAAAATCGTAAAACTCATCATAAGGCCTATCAGCCCCTATCACCCTCGAAGTAGTTCCCTCCCATATGTAGACACTGGTTCCACCGCCCCTCCATTTTTGGAACATTTCCTGAAGTCCTTTTCTATCAGAATGTCAAGCACTCTCCGCGATTCGGCCTGTATCTCCTCAATGGTATCAAACCGGCGTCCTTTCAGCTGCAATTTCATTTCTGGAACTAGGAATAAGTCACAGGGTGCCAAATCAGGGGAGTATGGTGGGTGGGGGATAACAGCCATTTTGTTTTTCAGTTCAGTTCAGTTCAGTTCAGACGTTGACACGCTGCTGCTTCTGGTCAGCTGTCAGGATCCTGGGCACAAATTTGGCTGCGACACGATGCATGCACAATTCTTCCGTCAAAACCTGTTGGCATGTCTCATAACCAATTCCCACCTCCTCAGCAATGTCGTGAATGGTCCTGACAGATGAATTCTTGAATTTGTGCAACAGTTTCAGGATTTGTGCAGCTTGTGGGTCTCCCTGTGTGTTCATCATTGTCAACTGATGTGCAACTGGTCTTGAACCGGGCATCCCATTGAAACACCTGCACACAACTCAAGCTTTGGTCCCTGAAGGCTTGTTGAATCATTGTGAGGGTCTCCATGGCACTTTTCCCAAGACCTGCACAAAATTTGATGCACACTCACTGTTCCTTTCTCTGATCCATCGTGAAAATCGCCACAGGTCACGTACACAACTCCAAATAAACGTGTGTGGAAACTGCCCACATCCACCCAGCTACATGCAAATTGGTACACTGACTCATTAGACATTGTAGTCCTACCATCTACTGGTGCTCTGTGCTACCACAACTGCTGTATAGATGGCGGCACCAGTCTGGAAAACTTTGGATACCACCTCATACTGGAGGATAAAAAATGGCAAGAAACTGGATAACACTTAAAATCACTGAAATCTTCTCAACTGTACCAATTGTCACTTGTCTTTATGCACAAATAAACTCTTCAGATATCTCTTCTGATGCCACAGATTCTATACTATAAAGTAGATGAACCTACCCTACTCTAACACTAGCACTGATATGCACCCTTATAACAGTGTCAATAAAAAGTAGTTAATGATTTAACCTTCGTATATTAGTGACAATTCTAACATCTTACATGGCCTAACATTCTGCAATAAAAAAATCTGGTAAGGCATATCTACCACTGCAGATAAGCAAGTCTCTGTTTATATGAGAGGAAAACATGCATACTGTTAAAAAATTACTGATTTCAAGTAATTCTTACCAGGCAAGATACACACGGTGTGGCATCTTGTTTGAATGGCTTGGCAGATGGAAAATAACTGCTCAAAATCTCCCACACCTGTTGAGGCACAAGACGCCGCTGACTTTCTTCTGTGCTTAAGTTACCTGTTTAAGCATACAAACAAACAATCTGTAAAATTAATTAAGGGTATCAACTTCAACCTAACAATGAAACAGTGAAATTTTGGCAATTAAGAGTAAAATACCAAATATAATATTATATAATACCAGACTCATGCTACATATTCACATACAAAAGGCAAAGTTGTCCCTGTGCATGCCATGAAAGGCATATACAGGGTGAGTCAGTGAATCGGGCAATTTTGCAACACTGTTTTTTCCTAGTTCAGCAACACTGGGGCGGAAGCCGCTATCGCCATTCTGCTGACAACTTCAAAGCATTTTAGTTGCAATGGAGCCGTGGACTGGAGCACAACATGCTTTTACTGTGAAAGCGTTTTACAAAAACGGTGACAGTTTGGCAATCGCTCAGCGTGAATTTCGAAGAGAGTTCGGGATTCATCACAATCGTGCTGTTCCATCAGCCCATGCCATCAAGACCTGGGTTCGAAACTTCGAGGCTACTGGTTCTACACTGAAGACGAAAGGTGGTAGTGTAAAAACAGTACGTACACCCGACAATATTGCGGTAGTGAGAGAGGCCATTGAACGAAGTCTACACCATTCTGCGCGTCGCCACTCTGTGTCACTCGGGCTGTCTGAAGCCAGCGTTCGACGGATTTTACACAAAGATCTTAACTTCTTCCCCTACAAAATTCAAGTTACTCATGAACTACATGAACGTGACTATGTAAACAGAGTTAATTTCTGCCAGACTTTTTGCGGTTAATTAATGAAAACCAAGAGCTTGTAAACAACCTATTGATGAGCGATGAAGCTCATTTTCATTTATCCGGGTTTGTTAACAAACAAAATTTCCGTTATTGGTCTGCCACAAACCCCACAAAATTTCATGAGAGACCACTTCACAGTTCCAAAGTCACAGTATGGTGCGCGATATCTTCATTTGGAATTATCGGTCCTTACTTCTTTGAAGATGAGAGAGAAAGGGCTGTAACTGTGACTGGACCACGTTATGTTCACGTGTTGGAGAACTTTTTAGGTCCTGAGCTTGCTCGTCATCCAGTAACCGAAGAAACGTTTTTCCAACAAGATGGAGCTACGAGCCACACCACACGAGATTCCATGGCAGCTGTGAGGAATTTGTTTCCTAACCATGTTATCTCCAGATACGGGGACATCATGTGGTCAGCCAGGTCACCCGATCTTTCAGCATGTGATTTTTTTCTCTGGGGGTATCTGAAATCTCAAGTCTTCAAAGCTCCAGCACCCCACACAGTTCATGAGTTGAAACATCGAATACAGCAAGAAGTCAAGGGAATTCCTGTGGAGATGCTTCTAAGAGTAATGGGCGATGTTCGCAAGAGACTTGCCGAGTGCCTAGAGCGGAATGGTGGTCATCTGAATGATGTTATTTTCAGGAAGCAGGACTTTTGTTTTCAATGTGTTAAATGTGAAAAATCTAAATGCTTTTATGTACACATTGTGTTCATATGTGTTAAAACTGAATAATTGAAAGCATTTACTGTTCATGACGTTTTTAAAATCGCCCAATTCACTGACGCACCCTATACAAGGAATAGAGAAGGTACAGCTCCACCAATTCTATAACCTTGGTGCTAGGTGGAGGTAAGTGGTCAGCTCCATGCCCCAGCAAATTTATTCCCAGAGGAAGAGCCCCAACTATGCCTTAAACAGGAGGATAGGTGGGATGCACACGTGTTGTTGTTGTTGTTGTTGTTGTCGTTGTCTTCATCGTCAGTATTTTAAAGTATCCAATATGTTGGATGAAAGGGAAAAATAATCTGGCTGTAAAAAAAGTTACAGGTGGCCCTCTACATATATTTTGATGCCCTTACACAAAGTTACATTGGCACCAAAAAAAATTTCCTCCAGTTACATTATTCAATCATTCAGTATAGCACAGAAAAGGACAAACTCCTACTTTGTGCCTACACCTTGGTAACACCCCTTTCCAAAAGCTTCTGTGTCCATTCTAATCTCTTGTACTTCGCATGGTGTGTAGGTAGTGATCAATGTTATGGCATTAATTTTATAATGAAATATCTCATAAAAAGTTCTTAGAAGCATATCTCATCCCTCCCATGCCCAATTTATTCATGTTGAAATGGCCATTCTGATCATACTTACAAGATCTGGGGTACTGTAGCAGTGCAGTTGAGAATTCTGTTCTTCTGGAAAATGATGCACAGTCACAGGGTAATCAAAAACAATCACTCCAAGATGCAGCATCATATCAGAGAAGCACAGAATCCTCATCATATCCCCGAAAGCATGCCACGCTATAACAGTCAGTATCTTCAAAAATGATATAATAATAATTAATACCTTACAATTTAACTTACCATGTGTACAAATGATATCATCATTAAAACCCTCTTCATCCTCCTCCTCTTCATCATAATCTTTGCCTAATACATTACAATCTTGTTTCTGACCTTCAACCTGTTGCCCATTATCTACATTTGAAACTGCTACATCACCACTCAACACATATGAACCAGTTTTCACTGCAGAATCTTCCATGGTCTCTTGAACAATGTCCTCACTTTTACATGTAATATCTTGAGGTTGCTCATTCAAGTTCTCTCCAAATTTTTCATGCATCGCAACTTCCTCTACACTCTGGATTATGTCATTACCAAAGCCTGGAGTTCTGATGCATCTGGACTTTGGTCTTAATGCTTTAACTGAGTTTCTGGTGCATATTCGTGAGATACTAGTCTCAGAAGAGCTTTTATCACTTTTTATGAACTGTTTCTTTAACACACCTACTTCTTGCCTCTGGAAACTGTTCCCTGAAAGCGCCATTTCATTATCACTCATTCGACTAGCTGACATTTCATGACTCGAGGATACTGAATTATCGCTACACACAAGATTGGTACCAAGGTTTTGTGATTTTTCACAGCCCCGTTTGACAGTAGAAGACACTTTCATTTCTTCAGCCTGTGTTCCACCATTAACATCATCTGTATCAGACAGGACTGTTCTTCTCAAACGTGGTGATAAGGCCTTCACATTTCTTCTCCCACCACATGAACGAACTGGTGAATTATTCACAGAATTATCACATGACAATTGTGGCAAAGACTTTGAACTATGAGTTTCCAGTTTATTACCATAAGTTTGTTCATTATCTGACTTCGAATTAATTCTTGATCTGGACCGTGTAGTCATTTGAACAGTGTCTACAGAACTTAATGAAGCACTAGAAGATTCGCATTCCAGTTTAACACTTGAAATGCTTTGCACTCTACAGGTAACTTTTGGCTATTTTGTTCCAACAGCTTCCCCCCATCAAAAATATTTTCGTCACCAGTTTCAGTGGTACTATCACAGCTCATTTTATCAACACAGTTATCAACAGAATGTCCAGTCACTACTTCCATCTGGCTGGAAGTATAACCACTTCCGTCCTCTGTATCAGTTTGGCCTTTTACTTCTTCTACATCTCGCAACACCAATTTTCGCCAACATCTGAGCGAATTTTTTCCAACCCAAAAGGTAGACTCCAAACTAAAAAAGAACACAAAATGTCAATGAACAATCTGATGATGTAAGGTTGGGTGCTTCCAGGCTGAAAAGATATACTCACATCTTCTCATGCATTCAGTCATACACAGTTGTACTAAAAAAAAATACATTTTCAAAGATTTGCTCTGCCTCTGAAACATGTTTTTTTAAGTTAAACCATGATGTGGATAAGTTTACACGATGAAACAAACAACAATGGAATAAAAACTATTCAATTCACAATATCTAAAGGTTTTAGTGTAAAAAGTACAACATTTCCACATAAAGATATCCACAAAGAGACATGGTACTCAGCAGACAGTAGGACAGCGAATCAAATTGATCATGTCTTAATTGGTAACAGATTTAGAAATGCAATAACAGACATCAGAGCAATAATGGGATCAGACAATGGATCAGATCACAACTTATTGAAGATAAACTTTAAAGTGAAATTAAGGGCAAAAACTGAAAAGAAATATAATGAGAAAAGAGAAATTGTGAATACTTTTCAACATTCAAAGTGGAAACAAGAATATGCTATAGAACTTAATTATAGGTTCAAAATATTGGAAAATATGGAAGATGAAGATAATATGGACAATAATATTAATGAAAAATGGGAAAACAGTAAAACAATAATCAAGGAAACAAAATCACCAGCTAATAGAAAAGGTTGAAAGCACATAAACATTAAAAAATAGATGGTATGATGAGGAATGCAAAATTGCAATAGAATAAATGAAGAAAGCAAGAGAAAAGTGGTTAATAAAAGGAGGAAGGGAGAATGAAAAGCAGGAGTATCGCCATAAGAGAAAAGAGGCACATGAAATAATTAGGAATAAGAAAAAATTATATATTAAAAATGTAAGAGAATCAATAGAAGAAGATCAAAAGTAGAATAACACAAGGAAAATGTATCAAACAATAAACCAATTTAAGAAAGGATATCAACATAATTTAACATGACTAGGTATAAAAAAGGAGAGTTGGCAATGAAAACTAAAGAGACAGCAGAAATATGGAAAGAATATTTTGATAAATTACTAAACACAGAAGAACCAAAGGAATTAATTAAAACAGGATAGAGAGAAATTAATGAAGTTGAAGTAGAAGAACTTACTATAGAAGACGTAAAGAAGGCAATGAGAAATTTAAAAAATAACAAGGCGGCTGGAACTGATGGAATACATCCGTAATTAATAAAATACGGAGGAAATAGAATTTATGAACTAGTAAGACAAATTTGGGAGGAGGAAAGAATACCTGAAGAACAGAAAGAAACAATAATAGTTCGTATATACAAAAAAGGAGATAGAGATATGCATGAGAATTACCAGAGAATAGTATTAGGAAATGCAGCTTACAAAATTTTGGCGAATATAATTTTGGAAAAGATTAAACCATATATTGAAAAAATTACCAGGGACTATCAGAATGGATTCAGAGATGGAAGATCTGTAATTGACAACATATTTGTATTGAAAATACTAAACAAGAAAATATGGGAACATAATCAGTGGTGTACAACACAGGGTTATTCATAAGTCCCTCCGGAACTTCCGAACTCGACTGCTCAACAACCAAGAAAGACAGGGCAGAAAGGAGCATATCAATAGGTAGAGAATCTCTTAAAGTT
>Ga0209629_10004237_pt1 | contig 10555 bp, 9 predicted proteins | sample TergutCu122P5_FD_187286 | JGI IMG/M metagenome (GOLD analysis project Ga0209629, IMG submission 187286) | Cubitermes ugandensis P5 segment gut microbial communities from Kakamega Forest, Kenya - Cu122 P5 (SPAdes) (version 2) | ecosystem: Host-associated > Arthropoda: Insects > Digestive system >... | reverse complement strand
TGGATCTATACCTCCACTCCCCTGTGTGCTTTCATGCCATGTGCAGAGACAACTTTACCTTTAGCTGCTACTAGGTAGGTAATGCTTGTGATACCTTTCCTTAATATTCCTTTTAATGTTACCCTCCCATCCGTGCCTAGCTCTTTGAAGTGGTTTTCACCTGTGAGGCTTACAGGCCAATTCTTTGTACACATTTCTTTTTATCTCCAACATTTTCTCTTGTCTCATGTATTTTATCCTTTCTGGTTTGTTTATGCCAGTAATATTCTCTGAAGAGTACAAATTATGGAGCTCCTTATTATGCTGTAGATGTAGTTGTGCTGTTAATAATTTTTTATTATAGAGCATACAGCTAAAATTGTAATGCACTCAGCATATTTTATTTGCAAGTTAATATACCAGATAAATTGCTGTACACATGCATTCAACTCACATAGTAATATATTCGTGTATAAATATGCCTATGTTTGCATGAGTTATAATGTTTCATATAAATTTAAGAACTGAATAGATGGATTCAGGGGCTGCATTAAACTGCCTTCTGTTTTAGTGAACAAACATTGTATTTTGAAGGGATGGCTTGGATAGATTTATCCCTTTTGGATTTATGGCATGTAACTAGAATATGGTAAACATTGCCACTGAATGTTTTAGGTCTACACTGCCAGTACTGTCATGCACTACTAGTATCCACTAAGCCACTTCACTGAATAACTAGGGAACTATGACTGACTTGTGTTTATTGTGTAGGAAACTCTTGGTTTTCTGTCAGGTACTCTTTACAGTGTAGGCAGTGGACTATCACTGTGTTGGCAGGAACAACAGAGTTCTTGACCACAAAGTAGTGGTACCCACTGGAAAACCAATGTGGCCCAGTCATATACTTGCATTGCCCCAGGCTGAGTTACATCTTACAGATGTTGAAATTTTTATGAAGTTGTGCCTGCTTATGTGATTAAGGTATATGTGGGAGTGGAGGTACAGTTGCACTCATTCTTAACCTTGGTACTAGATGGAGGTGAGTGGTCAGCCACATGCCTTGGCCACATTCAGAACTTATTGCTTTTTGCATTTTAAACATTTTTGTGTTGAATATTTAAGTCTTTTGGGATGCTAGACTGGTTTAAGTATTTAGCAGTTGACATTGTATATCATCTCGGAAGATTGCATTCTTCAGCATCACTGCTGTGAGATGTCAGGTCTTGCATCTCTAGGTTGTAAGTTATAAATGTTATTAAAACTAATTGATGATGACTATAGGTAGTGGATGGAACTTCTTAAATATTTTTTACATGCCTGTCTTTCTTAAGCATCTGCTGTGTTTCTGGTACTATATTCTGTCATTGTCATCAGCATCTGTGTACAACTTGCGTATACTGTTAGTTTCTTTTTGTTCTTAAGGGTGGTACTTACAAAAGTTTTATTGTACTTGATCTCAGTAGTTGTTATATGTCACACCCGTATTATCATATTTAACCTAAACCTATGTTTTGTGGTTTTAGTATGCCCATTTCTTGTGCTGTGTGTTTGCATTTTCTCCAGTATAATGATATGACCTATGTCAGCCTTCAGACTCTGTATTTGTTAATTTGTTGACAGCTTCTGTCTTCATTGTCACTACCTCTAGCTTGTATAATAGTGATGAATTCAATTTGTTGCCATTTTCAGACATTTTGTATGGGGGTGCTTTGTCATTGTTGAAATGATCCATGTCCTGGGTGTCTTTTTTTATGTCATATTGTGTATTCACTGTGGACCTGGCTGTACTTTACTGTACAGAAAGCAGCACATCTTTACCATCCACCCAGCTGCCAGCATGCTTGCTTCTGCTCTCTTGCTGTCTGTCCATGGCCTGTGTTATTGGTTTTCATCTACACCACTGTTAAGTTTGCTTACAAAGATGACTGAAGGAGTTCAGATTGGTTTCCATTCTTCAGAGCATGGTAAATGAGTGTGATTTCACAGTGCCAAACTCCATTATAGTTTTGAAGGCATATCAGTGGTGTACAGAACTGCAGCCAAAAAGTGACAAGTTTCTAGTTTCCTTCCCCATAAATGGTGAAAAAGAAATGACATAATCAGTTTTCATTTAGGCCAGGTTGAAGTCATCAGAAGTCATTTGAGACAGGAGCACCTGAACAGGTGGAAGACCTGTAAAGGTTGTTGCCAGTGCATGACCCTAATGAGTGAACCTCTGCCAAGCAGAACAGAAGAGCTTCAGGCAGTGAGTAGACAGAAGCTTAGAGTGGCTGTGGGGCTGTTACCAGGCCACAGAATCCCTAGAGCCCATATGTTTAAACTTGGACTCACACAGTGGCAGGATTGCTGACTGTGTGAGGATAAAAGAGAAAATAGTGTACATTGGTTGTTATTGTCTGGCACTGGCATGCAAAAAGATAGAGGACCTTGGGTCCTATGTTCTTGAAGCCCAAGGATCTAGAAAACGTGAGGGTAAATGGCCTAATGAGCCTGATAGCCAATACCAGGCTTGGCATAACACCTTAGCCCCATTTTAAAATAGCAAGGAGATACAGTGGGTCTATAAAGATCTATGTGTCATTAGGAACCATAATGAAACCACTCGCCCTTTTTCTACTACTACTACTACTACTACTACTACTATTACTACCACCACCACCTACTACAAGAGGCCAGGTTAAATTTATTCATGTCCTTGCAGTTTGTCTAAAACTAAACTGTGTTCCGTAGTCAGGGAAAGCATGTGTGTCACAAATGTAGAATGGTGAGAGTTCCTTCATACCCATGACGGTATCTGATTATCCTGTTAATGTTGCAGTCATGTTGGTATATTCTGTGCAATAATTTGCTGAAAATGCTTAATGTTTACTCATCATGTTGTATATGTCCTTTTGATTATGTGACCTTATAGCTGTGAAGTTTATATTTTCTGTACATTGTGTGTGTTGGAACCTGTGTACCTTGAGATTTGCAACTTATTTCAATTATTTTCTCAGCCGTTGTTTAATTATTGCAGAGGGAAGTGAAGATGAACTAATAGAGTTTCCAGTGTATCGCTCAACAGAATGTGCGCGTGTTGGGACACAAACATATGTTATCACTATAGAGACAGAAACATTATTTTTGAAGTTCAAAGATGATCAAGGTTAGTATTACTCCTTATAGTCATTAATATGTTTGTAAAATTGTTTTTATGACTTGTTAAGGTAAATGGTGAGGAATTATTAGCCCCTTGCCCAACCCCTGAACTGGAGGACCACTGTGACTGTTCTTGATTTCTGCTCCCCTCCCAATATTTTTTGGGTAATCAAATCAAGAAGAATGAGATGGGTGGGGCATGTGGCACACATGGGAGAGAGGAGAGGTTTATACAAGGTTTTGCTGGAGAGAACTGATGGGAAGAAACCACTTGGAGAACATAGTTATAGATGGGAGGATAATATTAAAATGGGTCCTAAAAATCAGATGGGAGAATATGGACTGGATTGGTCTGGCTTAGGAGAGGTGCAAGTGGTGGGCTCCTGTGAAAACAGTAATGAACTCTCGTGTTCTAAAATGTGGAGAATTTCTTGACCAAATGAGAAACTATTGTGTTGGTGGTATGGTTTCTTAAATTAAGTCATATATGCTTCTGAGATGTTTAAAATAATTTTGCCATATCACATTTGACATTACGTAGCTATAGATGCAGCTGTAGTAGTGTACAGTAACCAGTACTGCAGAAACTAAAGGTCAGCATTAGTTATTCCTTTGCGTATCACTACATCATAAAGTTGTGTTGCATAGTTAGAGTGTTTCATGCAACAAAGTAGAAATTAATTTGTATTATAAACATAATCTTTCTGTGTATTCTGTTTACATGGGTCACACATCTTGTTATTGTTAGAAGGGTTTAAATTGTTAATACAAGCAGTCTTCTACTTGCGAACGAGTTAGGTTTCAGAGAGTCTCTTCATAAGTCAGTTTGTTAAGTCCATCTTTACTGTAGCTGTTGCCAGCCATGCCTGTAGGATAACATATTTCGTAGTACAGTACAGTATATTTTACCACATATTACAGCATTAGGTTGTCTTTGGAACATGATGAATGGCTGTGAACATTGTATAATCTGTGGAACAACCAGCTGGACATATGGGCAGACTTTTCATTATTTTTTAAAACTCATCAGTGGAATTTTTTATGTTTTTCTGACCATGCATCATAGTATAGACTTTTTCAAATTACCAACTTAATGCACAATGCCTTTATTCTTCAACAATATGTATGTTACACTACGATCCTCAACATGTTTCGAGTATGCAGGTGGAGAGCGGACTGAGTCCGCTGTCCACCTGCATACTGTACGGCTGTTTACAGAGGGTGACAATACCAGAGGCTGTGGTGATACAATTTGTCCTCCTGAGGATGAGCAGCGTGCTGCTCAAAACATGTTGAGGATCGTAGTGTAACATACATATTGTTGAAGAATAAAGGCACTGTGCATTAAGTTGGTAATTTGAAAAAGTCATCAGTGGAATGTTTGTAAGTAGAGGAGCACCTGAGTATAATTTGTATCAGAATAATTGCTTTGTGGTGAATGATGTGTGGATAATTAGGCATCAGTAATATAGCAGTGTAGAACATTTCATTGGCTGGCCATAAGGAAAAGTGAAAAGTGACATGGTGGGTAGTGACTGCAAGTTGTGCTGAATTACACATACTACTTTAATACACAGTTTGAGTCTTGTGGTCCATTGCTTAACATTTCCATCTTGAACCAGTTGACTGTCTCAAAGTTTTAAGATCCTGTGTTGCCTGGTAGGTTGGTACCAGTGTTTCAGAGAAGTCTGCCGCTTCCAACTTCCAGATTAATAGGATTGAGGGAGCAGATTCCATCGGAACATTGCTAAGTTTTTACCAGACTACATGACAACACAAACCAGAAAGCTGTAATGTTAATATTTATGACTGCGAAATCTTCAAATTTTCTATTGTTTGAATGTATCTATTCAGAAATTACTACATGTCATCATTTTGTCATGAGTGTGCTGTGGCTTGAACTGTCATTTGTCACAAATTTCTGCTGTTAGAGATTCATGTAGTTATTTGGGTATTCACTGTGATTCCTACATGACATGCTTCATACATTCTGTTGATTAAATACACACGTTTACTTTGTCTGTGTTCCAGATTCAAGAAGCTTTCACGCTGCTGTAAACAAAGTGAAGTCAGGTAAAGGTGCATCAGCGTTTTCTGAACGTACTGATGACTCTTCAGCTATGCAGTACTTCCAGGTATTGTATGTAACAATCATGTTAGTCAACAGTTTTACTTGTATGTGCTTTTCAACAAGAGTGTACTTTAAAGCGATAGTAGTACTGTTAATTTCTGTGGTCATTGTTGTCAGTACCATTATGGCTTAATTAGCAATGGAAACATGTTTCTTGATATGGGAATGCTAATTGAAGTAGCTTTTGCACTGTCATTTTATTGTAGTGCTTCTGGAGGTGATTGTCTAAAATCAAAATTTATTATGTATTTTCAAAATACTGTGTTACAATTGCATTGTATTACTGTAGCAATGTCACACATAATTACAGTAAATGAAGTGACCGCCTTCTTTGTAGTTACAATTGCTTACAATTGCTTTTTTTTTAAATGAAATACAAATTAATGTATACCAGAGAAGGACATACATTAAGATGGCTCAGTTATGACATTGTTGAACACTGAAGGCATACTGAGCTTACAATAATACTAAGTAAAGTAAAGGTTTCCCTCGACAGGCCAAGGTGACCCAAGGGGTTCCGGGTAGGTTAAGGCCTCGGATTTTCTTGACGTTTCAGCACTAGGAGGGTGGTAGGTCATCAGCCAAACGCACCAGCCGCCTTTACCCCAGGAGAAATACCTGGTACTCACTTTCAGAGGCTGAGTCGACCTCAGGGCCCATGGTTCTGTTGGGGGTACCACGGAAAAAATCCCCAGTGACACCACCGGGAATTGATCCCGGAACCATCCAACTAGTAGCGCAGTTCCTTAACCACTACGCTACCCCAGGCCCCCTTACAATAATACTGCTGAACCATATTTTGAGATGAACCATTCCCAGAAGATGCATCTTCTTATCCATGCATTTGGGTATCACTTCCACATGATGGGCACATGCATTTTGGAATACTGCTTTGTTGCTCAAGGCATCTATGATTGATAGCAAAGCAAGGGTTTCAGCTGTTTAATCTTCCAAAACATTACTGCCTGACATAGGTGTCATGGAGTGTTGGGTGATTTTTATCCCTTTAGATCCAAAGGTAGACTACATATGACAGGTGCTATGCACCTGAAATTCCTAACAGCCTATATATACATATATATATATTTGTCATGAAGGTCTTGTTTAATAATGGCAGGAATTTGAATTCCCTTTTTGCCTACACTTTCTATTTAAATAAGGTGCCATAGGGTTAAACTCTGGTGCGTGCTTCTCTCCTAGAGGCATGAAAGACTCACTGTGTTCCAAATAACAGCTGTTTTATTGAATTGGAAACAAGCTTAGGAGGATAGCCACCACAATTTAAAACACTGACCATGGCAGTGTGATATGTGATGCCATCCTTTTTGTGCACCTTACATGTTTTAAGTGTTTGATTGGTGAATTTTCCTGTTCATGCCAAGAAAGCACAGAAGGAGAGTAGGTTTATGGCTCCATGACCCCATTGCTGGTCTGTATGTTTTTAGAGATGAGAAAATCTCCTCCGACTAGAATTCTAGCTCCTGTTCTTCCAGCCTGTAACCCAATTCCTCTGTCCGTATGCTTCCTTAACCTTCATTGTGTGAGTGGACTGTTGAGTAAATAAGTATATAAGATAGTCAGAAGTTCAGCAACAGGATGTTATGAGTATTAATGTGAATTTGTTGGTTGTGAGGAAACATCTGTTGCTTCACATTGCCTTGTCATAAGAGTGAACACTGCTATTTGATTCACTGTTTCACTTACCTTTTCCTGTTAATGTTTCACTGACAGTAGTAAGATGTAAAAGATGAATGTGGTGACATCACTGGTCCAAAGTTGTTTTAATTTCTTCCCAATAAGATACAGTGTCTACATATTATTTGGACAAAATGTCATGGTCTTCTGTAGTTCTTCTTTGCAAAGCCATTTTTCGTACTGGTGACGTCTGATGAAAACAAGGTACAAATCTGAATCACTTGTTACAGTGTTATATTTCCTTATAGTGCCAACATATTTACTGTTGAGTAAACCCAGGTGGCTAATATATGCATCTTGATGGTACAGTGTATCCAAATAAACTATGAGACACATCAGCAATATGTGGGATAGAAATTTTGTCCGTCCACATGACCTGGCAGCTGTGTTATGAATCTATGCATTTTCACTGACAAATGACACTTGAATTTGTTAGCTGTTTTGTAGTTAATGCAGTAGTGGACATAGCCGAGCCTTTTGTGTGCTCAGAAATATATATAATTTTTTTTTTATGCATGACTTATCTATAGGGTGCGGCATTTAACATTACCCATTTTGATTTGGCAATAGTGCTTGTGTGGGTTGTGGGAGGGGTCACTGACAACGGTGGTTGGGTTCTGTGTGGACTTGGATTCAGTGCACAATGGAACGTTGGTCCGTGCAGCAGTGCTTATTTTGTGTGGAACAGTTAGTGTTAAGCAAGTCGATCGTATCCATGCAGCGAGAGTTTCGTCGGAAATTTGGTGATGATCGGCAACGTGGGGCTGCACCTTCAAGAAAAATAATCGGTCAGTGGGTGCGACAGTGGCAGGAGACTGGATCCATACAGGTTAAAGCCCGTACCCGTCGAAACACCGTCAGGTCACCTGAAAATATCCAGCGTGTGAGAATAGCCTTTGAGAGAAGTCCATGTCGATCAGTGCGGCGGCATTCCCAACTCTTGAATTTGTCGGGCAGAAGTGTGCGACGAATTTTACATCATGATTTGCATTTTCACCCTTATAAACTGCAAATCGTCCAGGAGTTAACTGCTGCGCACAAAGCGTTGCGCGTCCGTTGTTGCCAACAGATGGTGCACACGCACACTGACCTCCAATTCACTGGACCTTACTGCAGCAGACTTTTTTTATGGGGGTATTTGAAAGCTCAAGTTTTTACTCACACCCTCCCTGACATTAACAGCCTTAAAAATGCAATTCATCAGGAGATTGGTAATGTTACGCAGGACACTCTACGTCACGTCATGGCAAATGTACCTGAAAGATGGCAGCAATGCCTTGATTGTCATGGAGGACATCTCCAAGACGTTGTATTGAAGACGTGAGGCTTTTTTTGTGAATCCAATGCACTGACTTACTTAACCGTGTTCAGTTGTATTTATTGCTGTGTACAATAAATGTGTTATCCTACTTTCAAAATGGGTAACGTTAAATGCCGCACCCTGTATATCTAAAGCTTGACCTATTTACATTTGATGCTCATGTACTTTGCAGAGGATACTTTAGTGTCCAATCCCACATGCCCCATTGAAATTGGTTGTTATGAATTGGTAATATGTGGGGTAGCAGTTAAAGATTTATTATACTTCGGTCTTTTCCTAAGTGTAGCACAATTTTCAAGCTTATTTGAAAATTGAGAATAGCAACTGTTTGCGTCTGTCTGTCTGTGTGTCTGTCTGTCTGTCTGTGTCCATCTGCATGGAACAACTCAGCTGCCACTGGACAGATTTTGATGAAATTTGGTATTTGAATATTTTTTAAAAATGTGTTAGGGAAAGTCAAGTTTGATTAAAGTGCGACAGGAATAACAGATACTTTACATGTAGAACTCTGTACATTTATGATATCTCCCTCAATTGCTATTAGTATGAGAAATGTTTCAGACATATTAGTAGAGCAAATCAAGACACGCATTTTTTGTTCACTGCCTTTTCCCAAGAATCATGCCGCATGTGAGATAATGTCGAAAAATATAGTAGAGCTAGGCAGGCCACAGATGACAGTATAATATGGTGCATGCACATTGTGTGCCAGATAACGAAGGCTACAGACATACTTTCAGAATGTATAATACTTCATGCTTGTCCATGGCAACAGTGATTATGCGAACATGCCTTTATGTTATGTTATATGTTCATTGCCTCTCCTGTCTTTTCATGGCTCACTCTCCAATTTATCGTTTTGTTTTGATTTCCAGTTCTATGGTTACCTTTCCCAGCAACAAAACATGATGCAAGATTATATTCGGACTGGCACATACCAAAGGGCTATCCTTGCTAACTTGCCAGATTTTAAGGATAAAGTTATATTGGATGTGGGTGCAGGATCAGGAATTCTTTCTTTCTTTGCCATTCAGGCAGGTGCTCGAAAAGTTTATGCTGTTGAAGCCAGTACAATGGCACAACATGCAGAGGTAAGCTTACATCTTATTTCTGTTTCGGTACAGTTGCATTTTGACATCTCTTCTCACACACACGCACACACACTTGTGTGCATGCATGTGTGTGTGTGTGTGTGTGTGTGTGTGTGTGTGTGTGTGAGTGGATGAGAGAGAGAGAGAGAGTATGTGTGGGGTCAGTGAATATGGTTATATGCATGTGCTTGAGTAGACATGCACATTTGTTTTGATTGTAAAGTATGAAAAGAAACTCATGTGCAAGCTCTCAATAACATGGCTCCTGTTTTTATAAAAATGAGTTAAAATGCACAAGAATTAGCAGTATCTGAACTGAGGTTCCTAGAAATGCTTCCTGATGCCAGCATTAAGCTATATCACGCTGTTCCCATTTGCTCTAACACGTTTTCTGAGGAGCAGCTCATGTTCTTCACTGGTGCATCTTGTACAGAGACACATAATCAATAATAATACCTGTGACTGTTTGTTACCAGTGCCAGAACGGTTTTCATAATTCATTATAAAATATGGACTGTGTATTGTTTACTTCCAGACACTTGTCACTGCCAATAATTTAAAAGGAAAAATAGTAGTAATTCCAGGGAAAATAGAAGAAATAACATTACCAGAGTTGGTAGATGTCATAATCTCAGAACCAATGGGTTATATGTTGTACAATGAACGGATGCTCGAAACCTACCTCCATGCCAAAAAGTGGCTTTTACCAAATGGTATGTATTGTTATGTGTTAGAGTATTAATAATTTAATTTCAAATTTAGTGTAGCCCTGTTTTAGAAAATAGTTCATTTAACATAGGGGCTGGGGTAGCTCATTTTGTATAATAGCTAAAGTATGGGCTGGATGGTTGAGGAATTGTGGCTTGATTGTCGGCATGGGCAGGAGACATTTTGTTTTCTCTGGCATGTCCAGGAAGTATCTTTGGTCCACACAGCCTTCGATTGAGGGCTGAAGTGGCCAGGTAGTGCAGCTTACCACTCAACTCAATAATGCTGAGGTTAAAAATGCATGGCACTATAACTGCACCACCCCCTATGTCTTAATTTGTGCTTATTTAAATACAGGTTTACCTTTACTGAGCCTTCTTGCTGTGTGGTATTTGAGCAGAAATAATTAAACTGCAATTTCTTTAACCTGGATGCTGATACTCAAGAAATCCCGATACTTTGGCAGTTGAGGAAAATGGTCTGAAGTCCAGA
>Ga0209629_10004236_pt1 | contig 10558 bp, 6 predicted proteins | sample TergutCu122P5_FD_187286 | JGI IMG/M metagenome (GOLD analysis project Ga0209629, IMG submission 187286) | Cubitermes ugandensis P5 segment gut microbial communities from Kakamega Forest, Kenya - Cu122 P5 (SPAdes) (version 2) | ecosystem: Host-associated > Arthropoda: Insects > Digestive system >... | reverse complement strand
CGTACCGTGAATTTTGTACAATTTTGCTATATATGTCCAACGTATGCACAATATATGTTAACAATTATTTTTTTCTTATAGTATCCCTACTTGTTTCGATGTGTATATATATATATATATATATATCATCCTCAGGGAGTTTCTGATTATGTATGCTAAAGTTACAAAATTAATAAAATGGAAACATTTGTACAAGTGGCTGTTACAAGGAATTAATTGATTAAACCCATTAAAAACATAAGATATGTCACGTAGCACTCGATTTTGGTAAATTCAGCTTCACATTTATATAGCCATTCAACATTTTTGCTTGTTGAGCTTGCTGACATATCTTCCGATGTTTTCAATGGTTGTAATCTATTCCGCACTTGTAACAACACGCGTACATATGTTCCCACTTTATTAATTTTGTAACTTTAGCACACATAAAAAGAAACTTCTTGAGGACGGTGTACAAACATCGAAACATCTAGCAGTGCTATAAGAAACATATTTTTTTAACATATATTGTGCATACGTTTGACAAATATAATAAAAAGTCACATGGACTTCAGTCAATGTTGGTACGACAAAAATGATCACGCAATTTACAATTTGAAAACAGTGCAGTAGGGTAAAATTAAATCACTGAAAGCAGTGAACCGAAATATTGCAAACGCAGTAGTTGAGTGTTCCAAATATTATAGTGTAAAGGTAAATACCTCTTCCATCGCGCTGCATAAGTATAGTTAAATCTGTGTACAACTACCTAGGTACTGACATAAAGATGGCCTGTCTTTCATGTTTGTTATAACAACGTCCATTATTGTCACTTAATGTTCTCACTACGTGTAAAACAAATTTCAGACTGAAGCCTACAATGTCAACAAAGAGCAATGAAAATAAAAAGCCTTGAAACTTAATTACGATCGTTACTGTCGCTCTGAAATTCTATAACACCTCTCGTCGATAAATTGGGTTCTCACGACACGGTTCAACTAGACAAGTGTCAGAGAGCTGTCAGCAAAACACATCGCACGATAAAGGCCCTTATATCAACAAACCTTTCCATTCTAGACAAGCGTAAATGAATTTCTTTTTAGTTTTCTTTTCTCTCTCTCTCTCTTTTTAACTTCATTTTACGGGTTAGTGAAGTGACTGAGATCTGGTTTTGAAAGCTTTAGGGACACAGTATATATTTATTTGCTTGTAATGGGCACAAAGATAATTAACTAAATTACGGGAATAAAAAGAAACCCTAACTAAATCCAGGCAGTCAGCACTCAAGCGCACAAGGTAAGTCATTAGCCTTCATGGTCCTGACACATCGTTCCAAATCAGTACTTGACAATTTTATTGTTTCTGATTGAAAGGACTGCTGTGATTAATCAAACAAACTGAAACTTTAAAATGCATCCGTATACACAAATACCGTATATGTAACTCAGCTCATATTATCAGTACTCACACTGCATGAACTGGCACTCTGTGCGACTCAGTGCAGGAATGCAGTCGTGCACATTCTTCGGAACAGTCTATTAGAAATAAGGAACAGATACGATGATCTCAGGGATTTGCTGAAACTTTACGTCAGAGAAACTTCTTACGGGTTTAACTACTCAAATAGAACTTTCACCTAGTCAAGAAATTCCACAGTTTTTAATATTCATTAAGCTGTTCACAAGTACCGCCCACAAGGTCCTTTCCGGATCTACAAGAATCCAGTCCATAACACTCTCATATTTTAAAAGCCAATGCAAAATTATCTTCTCATCTATGACTGTCTTTAGCATGCGTGCTATACGTCATATGCACATCAATCTCCTTCATCTTATGTTCTTTAGGGTAAAAGTTCATTGTACGAACATAACTAAACCGGAGGTGATTCCTGGCCTACTCTCATTTGTTCAAGTAATAGTCTCAATATCTTTGGAACCCTTGTAACTTAAAATAAATTATCGCCAAATCTCTGCTAAGCAAAAGTGTAAATTTTGGATAAAAATAAAACCAAACGTTTTAAAAGAGACCTGTGTTTATAATGAAAAAATAAGGCACATGTATGAAGAGTACAATTTTATTTTTGGCGATTCACACTGAAAACAAACCAGCGCTATGCACAAAAATACGGAGATGAAAACAAACACTTCAATTAAAAGCTACGAAAAATTTATTTAACAATTTTATGAAGCAAATGTGTTTCCGGTACCACAGAAAGTTGCCCACGAAACTCCACTGTGTTAGAGGGTACTCACTTTAAGGTAAGGTAATGTTTCACCCTGTAGCAGGCCACACGGGCCCAGAGGGGGAGTAGAGGTATAGCTTTACTCTTTCATGACCTCGGCACTAGATGGGGGTGGGTGGTCAACGTCACGCCCTGGCCGTCTTTACACCTGGGAAAGACCCGGTACTCATTGTACAGGAGTCTGGGTGGGCCCCAGGGCCGGTCTGGATAGGTGCGGAAAATCTCGCCCCCACCGGGATTCGATCCCCGAACCTTCCAGCCAGTAGCGAGTCGCTATACCGACTGAGCTATCCCGGCCCACATTTTAAGGCACAGTTTCGGAAAATAATTTAAGAATGTTATAACATAGCTGTAATTCTGAAGCTTTATTAGACACAGAAAATCCATACATGTAGATGAAGAGGGATCCATTCTCAGAGTAAATGAGGCGTATAAGCAATGTTTTTATCTTGTCGTGTCTGCTCCATCTTAATTCACAAGCGACAAGCATTTTATTTCTTTTCCCATCTTTAGCAATTCCCGTCGCACTATAACAAGGGAGATTCTCGGATTCCGGAGAAAAACGACGGCCTCCAAGTAGGGATGGTAGCTGTTAAATACTGCAATCGAGGCCACTCAGAAAGGCGGGTCATCCATCTTGAGCAAGCTTTGAACCCTCACATTAAGACCGGATCAGCAAGTATCAGCTTCTCAAGAACAACAGCATTCTACGGATTTAGGTTTTTTTTTTTTTGGCTTGTTTGTTCGACATTGGGAATCGTGATTATTTGATTAACATAAACTTCATCTGAAGAGAATTTGAAACGGATTCATAAGGCACAGGATAGAGTACAATGGCGGGCTGTTATGCCTTGGGGGACCACGAAACGGTGAGCATTCCTTGACTAAGTGACTGCTGGCATCACAAGATGGTTCCTACTCCACGAAGTTTGTTACTGAAAACTTCTTCTATTTCATAATAATAAATGTACTGTAGCCTCCGCACGGGCCCATTTTCTAAATGTCTCCTCTAAATTTACACCTTTATGTCCCAATAAAAAAACACACTGAAAATAAAATAGAAGGATGCACTTAGAATTACATACAGCATCGTCTGGGTGTCAGAAACGATGCTGGTTTTAATTCTGGTTCAAGAGCGTGGAAAGGGCCAGTAAGTCCGCCCCCCCCTCACCCCCCCAAAAAAAAATTCTTGGAAGATTAACTTCGTCTAATACCTTTATAATTCTCATACTTGAAAAGGACTTTCAAAAACTTACACATATAAAAGTTAAGCATCAATTTACAGATGGTTTACTGCGTACAGTGATTCCACTGCTGCGTGCCAGTAACCAACCTCAACGACAGTGACATCAGACCGCTGCCACGCAGTCTCAATCTATGCAGCGTTTGTAATAATTAATCATCCTCCGGAAGCAGGAACGTGGAGAAGAGGCTTAGCAATAATGAGGAGGGAGGATTACTCTCATCCCTCCTAATACCTTGCTCCCAAACACCAAGACTGGAAATAAGTATCCGAATCTCGACGACGTGTTTTTCCCAAGGCATTATCTGTGTTTCTGTATCCATTACTGGGTTTGATTTTCATGTGTTGCTATTGAAATCTATTTATGAGCTGATAAGCAGTACGTATAGGTTATTGCATTACACATTCATGAATTCCCTTAGAGGAAAGTATGAACAAGTGACATCACTACAGATATATGGCATGGGCACAGAACATATCTCATTCGTTTGCACATATTGCATTACAAATGTGCAACTGAAAGTCGTTTCAACCAGACACCTTACAGAAATTTTTATATTGCGTAGACTTACCAATGACTGTAGGATAAGCCTTCTTTTTCAGATATCCGCCAACAGGTTTTATGAGTTTAAACAGAATAAAATCAAAATTGTCCAACAAGTTAAAGTACTGAGTTGTACAGTACGTTCCACTAATTACAATATTCTATCTATACATAAGTTTAGTGTTTTACTAAACTTATTTATTGTAAAAATCCTGGGATTAAATTAAAAGTACGCCTCCCGTATCGTCCTGTTATCACTCCCTGATTAATGTAACGACAAGAGTCTAATATGTACAGGATGTTAATGAAGCGTGTACAATAATTGTATTTCTTAGTATGTTGTTAAGTTTGAAACCGACCAAACAGATTTCATCAGTATGCCTTACGGAAAAAGATATGTTCTTGATAAAATTAAGGAAAGAAAAAATCTGGAAATGCTTGACGTTTACCAGTCTGAGAACAGTTTATGAGCCTGTAAATCTTTCGAACATCCTGAAGGCTAGGACATACAACGATCATTCTTACAGTTGATATGTACGAGTATGAGACGTGTCATCTCTTTCCATGGCACATCGTGTCAATAAGGAGTTCAAACATTCTGACCTGCTGGGCTGAAGTGAGGAACTCATATTACATAACGATGAATTCATAACCGTTACAGACCACTTAGTTTTACCATACTGAAATCCAGGAGGCTACAATGTACTAAACAGTGTGGCTAGAATGAAGGGAAAGGAAGAAAATACAGAATTTTGGTTCGGAATCTTAATGGTAAACATTCATTTGTAAACCGGTGGCAAAGGGAAGATAATATTAAAACAGAACGGGGTGGTTGGCAGTTGTGGATCACGCTCAACAGAGGGCTGTGTTATTAACGTTTTGAACATTCGAACTCTGTTAGTACTGAATTAATTGGTCACTTCGTGAGCTAGTTAGCATACGTTACACATAAGTAGCCTGTTTCCAGACACAAAACACGAATAGCGCTCACAAGTCGAGGAGATTAACCCAATTATAAACTCTAGAATGTCCTTCTGCAAAGGTGTAACGTAACTACATTTTCTACACAGTATGTAAAACTTGCTCGCTTTACGTCTGCCTCTCTTCGTACGATAGATACAGAGGAAATGAACAAAGAAATTATTTTTGTAGAGGACGTCCCGTTGTGTTATAGAATTGACACACAATAATAATATTATTAGTTTCAGTCAAACACAACAATATTTTATTATTTATTTTAATTTATTGGCGACAAGTTTCGGTCGTTAGACCATCATCAGGCCATCCTTAACTGAAGTTTTAAAAATCGGTTACATGTAGTGCATATTAAATTCTGAGTCATGTGGGATCCCACAAAACTTACAACACCAGTGTTAAAATTCTGTTTGAACAGTGCAATAATTGAGTTGTTATATTGACTGTGATATATTACGAGTTGTATGAAGAAATGAAACGAAATTGAAATTAAAATTGATACACAATAAATATTTTTCTAGGTTGAACTAGATTAAGATTAAGAACGTTAATACATGTATATAGTCTGAAGTCACAGTTTTGCTAGGTGAAGAGTTCTTAGTTTATCTTGTATACGCCGAACACTGGGTGGTGCTGTAGATATTTGTAACTGCTCCGCGTCTCGTTTTGTGTAACGACGGATATCTAGTATTCCCTCATTGTAAATTGTAGTTTGTAATGTTATAAAGTAGCAACCATAAGTTTTGCTGGTGTATTAGAAAGGCTCGGCTTATACGTGTGTGCGTCTAGCGTGGCGATTAGTGACTCAATAATCGCCACGCTAGACTTAAGGTTGCTACCTTATCACACTAAAAACTACAATTTACAATGAGGAAAATAATAGATATCCGTCGTCACAAATAACGAGACGCGGAACAAATACAAATAATATCTACAGCACCACCCACTGTTCGGCGTATACGAGATAAACTAAGAAATCTTCACCTAGCAAAATTGTGACTTAAGACAACATATACATATATATTTTTTTAACTTTTTTATTTTAATATAGTTCAACCTAGAAAAATATTTATTATGTATCAATTTTAATTTCAGGTTCGTTTCGGTTCTTCATACAACTCTTAATACCTCAAGGCAATTTTTACACTGCTTAAACAGAATTTTAACACTGGTGTTGTAAGTTTTATGGGATCCCATATGACACTGAATTTAATATTTTTAAAATTTCTGTTAAGGATGGCCTGATGATGGTCTAAAGACCGAAACTTGTCGCCAGTAAGTTCCAATAAATAATAAAATATTGTTGTGTGTGACTGAAACAATTTTATTTTGTCATTCAACAAAGACACAAGTTCTTCACATGCTGTTACCCAGCTCAAAATTCAATAACAGGAACGTTCCCACACTGACATATAACATTAGCTAACTCTATGGAGCAAAGTCCTGCTCAGAAGCAAACGCAAGCAATCTTTCCCTGCCTACAGAACCCGGAAGTCCATTACTCTGTTTATCACCAATAACCTTTTCAAAATTCATCTTAATATTATTCTCCCATATGTCTAGCCCACCCAAACGATCTTTTTTCAGTCTTTCCCACCACCATATTGTGTGGGTTGCTTATCCCCATCATCCGAGCTGCGCAAATGGCCCACCTTACCCTCCCTTATTTCAGCGATTACAAAAAAATGATCGGCAAAGAATAGGCACAAAAATATACGCATGACATTGTCAACAGCAACACAGAAAATTTATTTTTATACCCTATGCCAGAACAATATGTGCTCCATTTCTTGCCTGCACAAACGAAACGACATTCGACTTCGTAACAGACATTTAACACATTGCAGTGAAAAGCGCGGATTGCAATTAACGCCCAACTACTTGAAGACGAACCAAATGTTTGTTCTAAACATGACAGGGCGTCGCCAGACATCCACGATGAGGCGGTTGCCTGAGTGATGATTCAGCCGTGGGGGATCCATTTTCCGGGCCTCCGTAATCCTCAGATCTGACTCCCCAAGACTTGTACCTGTGCTGCGTCTGTGGAAAATGAAGTTTACGGTCTACCGATACCTATAAGCCTGACTCTGAATGAACGACTAGGAAAAGCGAATCCCAGAATTGGATTAACTTTAGTGGACAATGTTTGGCACAAAGTCGAATACGTCTTATGTGTGCAGAGGAATTAATACAGCATACACCGAACAGCGTAAGTTATAAAAAAAAATCTACGCGAATTTCTCTTTACAATGGTGTGCGTTGAATGTTTTGTGAAACTGTTACCTTCGTAACAATAAACTTATGCAATCACACACATCCTTTATAATCACCCTGTTTTCAACAAAACTGTCTCATCGTTTTTAAGTGCTTACAGAATAAAGAAACTTATCGTATCCTAAAGAAAGGCAGCACTATTGGAGCATGTATGGAGCACTTGCAGTCACACACGCAAGGGACTTGCCAATCACGTAGTTTGTGAGTTAACGCCCCTACCTAAAATAGCCTCTAAGGACCGTGCATTGTTAGGTGATAGTGGGACCGGGGAAAGTGTCAATACAGTCACAACGCGCAAAGTAGACACGATGTCTGCCTCTGGATACGGTGTCCGGAACATTTGCAGAGTGCAGCCACCAGAAAACCTTAGCGCACATTCAGCAGTGTTAATGTAAAACAGCAGTAAGTTTTATATACTGTAAACTAAATTTAAAAACACGTAGAAAGAAGCGTACCCACAGGCGGAAGGGCAGAAATACAGCAGGAACACACACAATCCTCACTCTCATTTCCGAACAATAAACAACGCACTCTCTTAGTGCGGGAGTCTGAAAAGCCGCATAATACTACTCTCAATTCCTTTCAAAATGCAAAAGAAAGATTTGTAAAATAACAGGGTTTTTATCATATGACGATCCGTAGGCCCGGCGTAAGCGATGAACTACATGAGGCCAGTTCGCTTTTACACGCAAATTAGCAGTGCCATAACTTAAAAACCCTATATGTGTATGCATATCCACCCATTCCCTACGCAGACATGCATGCATATATAATTTTCGGGCAGCTTTCCGTAAGAAAAACAAGAATTACCGATTTTGATTCCTATCTATTGTGGTGAACAACTTTTCACCAACAGGCTCTTTTAACCCAGCGGGCTGTTCACGCCATGAAATGTTATTCTGGTGTACTGTCATGCCCTTAAGCTATACGAAAATATATGTTCTTCAATCGTGCACGTTCTGCTCGTCAACTCTGACCCTCTGTCGGTCGCTGTGCATCTCTCAGATACATGTGACTTCTCATTTGTTTATTTGAATATACTGTACAGTAAATGCGCTCGCGTACTTCTAAGTAGCTGCCTACATTGCTACTTAGAAGCCCGTTGAGTTTGTTTCGTGTTCGTAATCACATTCGTTTGGCTGCATGTGGCAGTTTGTGAGTGACAGCGCGACGGACGGTCCGTGTTACTATTGCGGTGTTAGATTTTGGCGGCCGTTGTGGATCGCTTGTACGGAATTAATGCAGAGGGAGGGTGCCAACCGTATTCGTGCAATGATACCGTCTGATGATGTAAGTGGTGATGACAGCATTGATGACGCGACAGAATGCGATGGAGATAATGCGGAACGGAGAGGTGACTAGGAGAGTGCAGAACACGCTACGCCGGATGATTATTGCCGCTCTGAAGTGGACGCTACTGATAGTTGCTTTCGCTACTGACAGCTGTTTTCATTGGACAGGACAAGACGCAGTGGGGTACGGTGATAAGTCCTACACACATTCGACGCAGATGGCAAAATATTCTGACAGAAACTACTCGCCGTTATTAGCCAAGCAAGAAAACCCATGCCGCCCTTCGAGACATGAACTGTCTCAATACAGATGAAATCTTAGACGATATTGTTCAACACATACATCCATACATTTCTTATCCAACCTAACTTCAGCCGCGCGAGGGATGCCAAACTCACAGACAAAATTGACATAAAAGTTTTCATCGGTCTACTGTGCTGAGCCACGACAAACGTAACTTCGTTTAGCGTGGCGGGGGATGATAGTTTTCGTCCACTGCCAGTCGTAGGCTTCAAAATCATACTCTTTTTCTTCCATGAGATAAACAGGTAGCTCTCAAGCCAGTCGACGGTTATATCCTTTTTCGTCCACGGCTATTATTCATGTTTGCACCCCGCCAATAAAAACATTACCTAAGGTGTCCAGGCATACGGCTGCAAAATCATAGTTGGTCATCTTGAATTAATGAACTTTGTTTTCAGCCCAATCTGCCAAGATGTGTGGCCAATCAGGTTCGATTAACATGTTATTTACTTTTTTCTTTAGCCAATCAATTCGATTACCACGTTTTTGATTCCTACTCTTACCATCTCCGCTCACAGTTTCTAGCAGTTATTCTTCTTATTCTAAGTGCGATATCCAGAGAGGTAAGAGGATCAGCCGGCCCTTCAACTGTTCATGCACTATGTCGTCGGTGTTTTGACGTCACCACTTCATGTCCCGCTCTGGGTCCCATCGAGATCACTGCTGTATCGTAGGTCTGATATTTAAATAATTAGATATTTTGTCAGGATGCTGAAAAGAGTGGGCCTTCACTCTAGGAATATAACGTGATGTTGAGTAACGCAAGGCAAGATCATTCAGTCTGTAGATGGTGACGGACGTACATTTATTATTATTATTATTATTATTATTATTATTATTAATGAAAGCGTATTATTTAACACACTGAGACGACAATAAAGTACATAAAAACAGCAGCAGTCTGCAGTTTAAAAGGGCAGTATTTCAGTTCAAACGAGCATTGCTGCGACCTTGAGAAATCACTTTCAAGGCGGTCCATGGCGGCAGGGTCGGAGCACGGCAGGGACACAACCCTGTATGTCAGAACTAGTCATGTAGGCCACAATTTCAAGATGATCACGAGGCACAAAACAGTTGGGACATGGTGGCCGATAACACGGAATAGGAACACCTTTCAAGAGGGAACAGACAAGCTCTTTGTACGACAAGATCAATGCCTCAACTAAGGCCGGATTACGTGGAAAAGAAGTGGGACAGCAGTACAATTAAATCTGAACTGTTCTTATTAGAAATGTAAACAAAACCCAAAGTATATGGATTTTAAAATGCTATTCTCGTCGACCCTGAAAAAACAAACCACTAAGAACGCTACGCCATCTTAACAAGAAGAAACTGAACTCCATGCATTTATGTGTACACGACTTTCGTACCCCTAAAGGCCAGTATGGCAGTTATCACATTTGTGGAACAGATACCCTATGTAGTTAATACCAGACTACGAGCACTACTGATATTTTGTACACAGTATTGTCCAAGCCTCTTGCTTTCTTTCATTCATTCTTTTTACACTTATTCTTAATAAAGTGTTGTGATAAACTACAGAATCCAAGACCTTGAACAAGATCATACTGCTTACACTAAATATTTATATACGAGGGTTGGAACTTTAATAGTGGCAACTATTTATTTACAACTGATACAAAATAGATACATGTTTCGAAGTTTTACTGTCCTTCACTGTAGTCACCAGCATTGTGTACAACCC
>Ga0209629_10004235_pt1 | contig 10559 bp, 3 predicted proteins | sample TergutCu122P5_FD_187286 | JGI IMG/M metagenome (GOLD analysis project Ga0209629, IMG submission 187286) | Cubitermes ugandensis P5 segment gut microbial communities from Kakamega Forest, Kenya - Cu122 P5 (SPAdes) (version 2) | ecosystem: Host-associated > Arthropoda: Insects > Digestive system >... | reverse complement strand
CTGCTAAAGGTATCCTACGACTTCCACATCGCTGGCAACGGGTTGTACACAATGCTGGTGACTACATTGAAGGACAGTAAAACTTCGAAACATGTGTCTATTTTGTATCAGTTGTAAATAAATAGTCGCCACTATTAAAGTTCCAACCCTCGTATATAAAAACACCTCAAATATTCTTCGATATGGCACCAAAGTCTAAGAAATATAGTAAACAATTATTTACGGTGTATGCATTTGATTTCTATTGTTGTGCGCTTTATAATGACGGTGTACGCAATAAACAAACATCACGAGCATGGAGATATAAAAATTCACATTGAACATATCTTGAAATATTTGCACTCAGTCGCTGTAGCCTATACCTTTCTGCACTTCTCTATATGAACTTGCTGCATGAAGGAAGTTAGTCTGTATGGAAAGATCAGCGTTTCTTACATGAAAATAAATTAAAAGTCATTTCGCCTGTGCTTATTCATTGAAAAAACGTCCCGTTCATTGACATCCTCGAGTATATACGTCTATTATTTTTTTAATGGCTCGACAGCTCTAGTGGACCTAGCCTCCTCATTGTCGTGGTTTCGAGATCGCACTCAGGCACACCACGCTCAGTAGGACTCCTTCGAACGAATGATCGGTCCTGCCAACACACAACACTCAGAAGGTATGGATATTCAGGCCACCGGCGGGATTCGAAATCGCAATTCCAGCAAGCGAGCGACCGCAGACCCACGCCTTAGACCGCTTGGCCATCTCGATCAGCATATTATTCTATTATTCGCATATTTTATTAACCCCTCCTTTGGCTTTCCCGACTAAACAAGTGGGCAGATATGTTATAAGATACTCTTCTCTAGATACGCAATGAGTAGAATTAGGACTGTAAGCATTTTACATATATCAAAATACATATAATACTAAGCCTAATGATAAAGGTAAGACAGTCTCCTTCGTTTTGTGCTCCTAACTGAAACGTGGAATTGCCTGCAGGTCGTCAATTAAGGTATATAGGAAACTTTATGCGATAATACTGGGGGCATTGGGTAGCGTAGTGGTTAAGGCGCTGCACTACTAGTCGGACGTTCCCGGGATCGATTCCCGGTGGTGTCACTGGATTTTTCAGTGACATATTCCTCCCGACCGTACCATGGCCCCGGGGTCAACTCAGCCCCTATTGGAAATGAGTACCACGAACATTTCCGGTGGGTAAAGGCGGTCGGTGCGTGCGGCTGACCTCACCACCTTGGCGTGCCGAATGTCATGGAATCTGGGAGCCTAAACCTCCTGGAACACTCTGGGCCACACCGGGCCTGTTACGGGACTGCTTTACCTTATGCGATAGTCCTAAGCCTAGTAATAAGAATATACCGGACTGGGGAGGCATAGTTGAGGAACACAAACTCTTTTTAAAACGTTGCACAGAAAGATTCAGGAGTGACCGGAAGAACTTGACGATTGGAATGGGATCTGAAGAGTAAAATCCCAAGGACACATCCGATTAAACGAGTTAAAATTTCATGTTAAATCGTGTCTGACGAACGTAATCCGGCCTATTTTTAATTGGTATCAGTAATAAATTTCGTCATGTACGACAGTCTTGATTGAGAACTCGCTTCATATGCTGATAAAGGACACGGATCAACAAGAGCGGAGCCGGCCACTGTCTGGAGATTGGTTTGACTGCAGTGCGTGATGTCACGAGGCCTGCTTTATCTGTCGGAACGTGTGCTCAGGTTCCCGGAATTTATATGAAGCCAAATGATGAAAACAGCGAAATGACGTCAAAATAAAATACAGTGCCAACAAGAAGCAGTTTAAGCAGATATGTTGTGTGGCAATACGAAATACAGGTCATCGGATTTAGTTCGAATTATCACTAAGGCTTTGCACAAAATCATCGCACATACCTGAACCGAAAACACATAACCTCAGCAGCTGACGAAGTGTCCTAATTTATTTATTTCCTGGTGGTTTATTTTATGGTGCTGTCGTTTGCTCAAGCGATATAGAGTAGAAATATAGGATGGTCGTGAATAATGAATTTGAAAGTGTGGAGAAGGAAGCGGTAGTGGCCCAAGTTGAAGAAATACCCTGAAACTTGCTTGTTCCCATAAATATTTCGGGAGTTACGCTCGAGCTACCTGCAAAAACACGTGCAGGTCTTCATATAGGATGTCCGTTCCTTCTGCATTATTGTAAACAAAACTGTAATGCATAACCTAACGTCAGCAAAGTTCTTTTAAGTTGATTACGAATAGTCTGGGCAACTGACGAAACGCAGTTCGATTCCCGGCAGAGGTAACTGTCTTCTTTAAACGGTCCAGACCAGCTCTAGAGACCACCCAGCCTCCTATTCATAGTTTGCCGGGAGCTATTTCTCCGCTCATAAGGCGGTCAGGACGTTAAACTGACCACTCACCTTCATCTAGTGTAGAGTTCCGTAATGACGGCCACTATACAATCACTTCCGCATATGCCTGCGTGGTATGAATAGGGACGATTTTAATTTACTCCTTAATATCAAATTTCATGAGAATCTATTCAGCGTTCTCGAGTAGCTGCATATAGACAGATGGCAAGAGACACCAGCATGCCAACAGAAGTACGTATTTTTGCACCTCCACATTGCAAATATGTCGAAATAGCCTACACAGTCAATATAACACTCAGCACAATGAAACTGACGGATCCTATTAAATTCCAGACAGTTCGTTTAACTCTCTCATTGATACGAAACCACAGACAGAGGGAGACAGTCATCCTTTCAGAAAACCAGAGGTACAAAATCGACAGAATGAACACTTTACTTGATGCCCTAAAATTTAATTTAAAGTGATGTATAATTTTGAACACTCCCTAGAATTTAAACCTTTTCCTTAAGAAATAACATCTGAAATAATTGAGATGTTCCACACTTGATAAGTAATATTTCTATTGTCTATGAAAATCAGACTAGATTAGACACTGAAAATATATTTATTCAGATTTAATCGCAGAAAATAACAAATTATGCTTGAATGTCGCATCTCCACAATGCAGGGCAGAATTAGTCTTGACATTAAGATAACTAATAAGTCCTTCGAAGATTTGACACACTTCAAATAATCGTAATTGCTAAAATAGTAACAATTCAAAATTCCATCTATGAGGAAGTTAAGAGCCGATGAATTCGAGCAATAGATGCTACAACTATCTGAACACTCACTATAATTTTACCTGCTGATATATATAGGTGCGACACTTTGTCTCTAAACCTAAGGGAATAGAGTTGACATCGTTCGAGAACAGGATACAACGAAGCATGTTAGGATCTAAAGAGAGTAAATAACAGAGAGAAGAAGAAACAAGGTAATGAAGAAAATTACGTAATAAGAACGTTTATAATTCCTACTTCTTAGCAAACATTATTAGAGCAAAAAATAAAGGACGGTACCCTGGAAAAGTAGCATACGTGTGATAAGCAATGCACATGAAATTTGGTCGGAAAATATAAAGGGGAAAGACGGCTATAAGACGTAGAGGGGATGATTCTATTAAAATGGAGCTTAACAAATTTGGTTGTAGGGATGTAAACTGGATTAAACTGGTTTAGGATAGGAACCAATAACAGACATGATAATGTATTGTAGGCTTCGACAAAGATCTATTACACAACCAGAAGCAGGGATCTCATCACTGGGTACGACGCCAATGTACAACACATTACACGTGTGAGAGAAAAGCATGGATCATAAATAATTCAAACGTGGGGGAGAGGAAAATTCTAGACCAGATGAATAACTCTCAGCTTCTCAAATATACCTTTGCTACATAGAGTTAGGTGTTATGCAAAATGAAAACAGGAGTATATGACAACACGGACCACCGTTTTGAAAAATGTGCCTCCTCTTAGCAGCAAAAGGTCAAGTTGACCCTATGCTTAAGTGAGTATCACGTATTGAAGAAATGGAGTACAGATCTACGTATTCTTCACTTCGGCAGAAGAATAAGGTTCAAGGACTGCCTTCCCTTCGGGAAAACAACACCAAGTATCCGCTGGATCGGAGGATGCACAAGCTGCAGATACAACACACACAGTGACGAACATAAAAGCATCTGCCCATACAGGGACTCGAACCCCTGTCGTCCAGCCAATATTAAAAGTCAGCTGTCCCGTCTCAACTACCAAATCCTACTTAAAATCTAGTTTTTAATTATAGGTTAAATTCATCCCCATGTTACAGAGCTACGTGTCTCATTGTCACGTAACTTAAAACAAGGTACTTGTTTCGTACTGCAGGACTGGGACGAGAGTGAGTAGTTCAGTAACTGCAGCATCATGTGGGCCTCTTGTAGCAGCGCCAGTTGATGTATATCAGGCATCGGTGAAATTATAACAGGCAGGAAAGAAAACGTGTTTGGAGAAACACCCAAGTGTCAACTGTGACCAATACAAACCCAAGACGGAGTACCCTGGCACTGATGCTGAGTACCCACAGTGAGAATATGGCGACCCCCTACCTCAGCTATGGCACTACCTACATAATATCTTAGTCCACAGTCTGAAATTACTCCCGACAGATACTAATTTATTAAACATACTGTAGTAACTTACCAATATTACCTCCTGCAACGAATAACAAGCAACATAATATATACATCGTCACAGTCATTGTGATTTACGTTGTCACGATATACGCACCAAGGGATCAACACAACGTTATTACATTCACTTGCTTGAGCAGAATTTAACGGACCCTTCTATCCAGAGGACCCAGCATTACAAACATCCCGATAACATCAACATGAACACATTTAACATAATAAAACACACAATATATCTTCACTGGAATGCCTATAATCGTAACATAATATGTTTCAAGTTTTCAACTGCATTGAGGTCCAGTCAGCTAACCGCGCCAAGCAACGTCTCTTGGAAAGTCCTGGTCACTGCTGTGATTAAAGTTCAAGTTGGCACAAGAGAGGTTATCAAAAGCTAGTGATGACATGGAACGCTTGTTTTCCTAGCCAACGCGCTAGCGAGAACCGCTACTGAGTTCGGCAATGGAGCGATTGCTCTACTTGGGTCACGTGGTGCACTGATTGACGAGGGTGAGGGGGGGGGGGGGGGGGGGGTCTGTCCATCAATAAGAAACACAGTAACGTAACACTGTACGATGCCGGTAGCTCAGCCAGCGTGGTGAAATAGATAACTGAAGAATATTCCGAGTACCCGAGTTTTCTCCTCACCATCGCTCTGGTGCCCAACCAGCCTCCTATCCAATGGGCATAGCGATACTAGCTACTCGCCCCCATCTAAAAAGAAGAAAAATGTAAAATTGTCCGTGTACCCGTCATGAAGGTATATTAGGGGAGTCTTAACCTAAATAGCAGGCTGGGTGAGTCCCAGAGCTGATCTGGACGTCTTAGAAATGCTGATGGTTAAGAAAGTTGAACCTCCACACAACCAAAAACTGTTGTCCCTAGTGCCAACCCTTTGCTTATATGCATGGCCTGTTTACACTGAAAATGCCAGAGACAACAGAGAAGGGCCACATGAAGGTTCGTTTATCTAGAAGGCTATATGGTTCTTTCTTTGCGTACGTGTTGCTACACTGTATCAATCTCCTATTTACTGATGGATTATGGAATATCGGTGTAGAGGTCAGCAATCCTCGATACAAGAACCGGCTTTGACTTTCCTGACGGTCACCCTCAGCGCCTCCAAGGAAATACTGGAAAATAGCTTCACAACAGGCAACAACCACTTCCTCTCTATCAATGCACTGCTCAGAATCGTCCTGACATTTGACTCTACTGAACCAACAGAGCTGAAAAGCGAGGGATATTGTATATGTCGGGGGCGGTATGACTGCAAGGAAACAATAAACTTGTACTTCCTACCGGCAAACAGCGACTATTGGTACTGTACGTTTTAACTTCCAATAGCTCGGCTCATCCACAGAGCTAGGCTGTTACAGGGTGTTTATATGAAGAATTGTAACTACAGTATTTTGAACGAGTTTGAACATTAAAGAAGTTGGCATACATATGGACGAAACTCGGCGGCAATGTCAGCACTTTCTCTAGCACAGAACGAACATTTTGGACGTGTCTTCACCGACACAGGATAAGGTTTCACTACAGCTTTACTCCTAATAACGTACCTCAGTGGATGATATTCCCATTAGTAACTTACATGCACAGCATGAGACGCACATACATCACTCGGTCTTGCCTAGAATTAAAACTGTATTTTAGTTTACAACACCATAGTTAGACTGTGCCTGAGATTCTGGATCAATGGGTACTGGTGTGCGCTATTTAAGGTTCTCACAGCAGTGCTGTTGAGGATTCAAGTCTCCTGGGATGTTTTGCAGTGTCTGGTGATAAATATTTACCAGAGTTTTTGAGGAACTACGCTCCTCTAAAAGCTCAGTAATTATTTACCAGTCGACACAGCGAAACTTCCCAGTAGACTTGAATCAAATGACCACTGCTGTTACTGACTGCTAAATAATTAACACAAGAATAATTATACAAGTATTAGTAAGACAATTATGGTGATCAAATAGTAGTAAAGTGTGATCAGTATTGAGTGTCAATGTTTTGTGGCCTACTGCGTAACGGGAAGTGGTTTTGTAATATACAAAATTTACATAAGTCAAAACACAACTATATTTAGAGAGCAGTGTTTACAAGTCTAAAAGAGTGACATGTTATGACCTAGGACAGGTCCTTCTCAAGCTCACAACAATTCTAAACAACATACAATGTGTTTTTTAGAACTGTTATAAGCTCAAGAATGACATATCCTAGGTTGTAACATGTCACTCTTTCAGACACAAATTCTGTTCTCTAAATACAGTTGTATTATGAATTATACAAATTTTCTCTGAAATTTGACACACATGCTGCCATCAAACACAACAAATTTTATTACTCTCATCAACACATACTACATGTTTCAGTCATACTGACCTTCCTCAGGCTTTACATACATGATTTTAAAACTCAAAATAGAATGCATGTATATACATTTTAAATTCGTAACATCTCACAAAATGTACAAGCCACAACAATTTTACGTAGCAATTAAAATATAAACATTTTTTTAATTTCTTGTGTGTGGTTTTTTTATTGTCTTCCTATTTTGTCTAAAAGTTGTTAAAATCCTTACTTTACATACTACAAGACACTCAAGTTAAAGTAATGATGTCACACATAAAGGAAGTGCTTCTAGTAAGAACTCACTTATCACCAATTGCCACCTAAAACGCACTCCAGTCTGGACTCCCTTACAGCCTTCCAATCAATCACTATCTTCTCTTTGCTCTGATAAAGTCACCTTAGCACAAGAACCCTCCAACAGGTCACTGTCAACTGTCAAGATGCAGTTACACAACTGAGCACAATATCTCATCACCATACCTCATGTCACCTCTTGCCCCTCATATTTCAAGATGTTTTGCTTACAGAAGGCTAAGAGTGACCACTTGCATTCATTTCCAGAACAAGCAACAATTACTTTCTGAAATGACTGGGGATCAAGTGCTGTGGGCTGTTTCACATTATCCCAGTGACTGCCTCAAATGATTGAATAAAAATAATTGGAACTAGCTAGCAGGGAAAACTTCATCCCTCCCCCAAAGTGTCTCACTGGTATAATAGACCTCCCAAGTACTCGCAGGCTAGCACAACTGATATTTTTATCACAGTTGTTTGCACTGTTTTCTCCTGTCAAGTATCACTCAACCAATGCTCAACATTCACATTCATAACTGTTCATCTACCTGATGTACACAATAAGGCACTGTACTGTTCTGCTAGGCCAGACCTCCAGATCAGGATTTGCCACAGCCTCTACCATCAGTGCAGGGCCAGCCATTATGTACCAAGATTCACTGACAGTGCACATTCTGGCAGAAGAGTTTGGCACTCCCCCTGTCAAGCTGCTGACTCATAAGGCATAAATTTCATTTTGGGAAGGACTGTTGAGAAACCTCACTACACTGTAATACATGCATGACAAACCTCAAGAAAACATTTGGCAAATTACAATGGTACCTAGGAACCATGTTGGAGGGCATGGCATACCTCACAGTAAACTTCCACACATTCTTGAACATGGCAATAGGTGGAATTAAGTAGTTACCTTCATAGGCCAGGTCATTTCATCCTAGAAATGGACCACCTGTCTTACAGTTATATAATAATGTATTTTATGCAGCTGGGGTGGCCATTTTACACTACCGCCCCTGCCTAAATGCTACAGGAACATTAATACAAAACATTAAAACCATTATTAGAAAAGCTGTAGGAACAAACAATAGGCAGGCTTAATTTAGCATTTTATCAACAGTATTTATTAAGATTCCTCAGAGCATTTATAATAATCAACATTTCACATCTTACAAACACAACAGCCATATATATCTTACTATAACCAACTATCATATATAAATATACATTTATATATGTGTGTCTGACAAACTTCAACAGTGAGTATTCAATATATATTTATAAAAATATGGTTGTCATCGTTCCTACTCAGGTCATGAGCTTCCTAATTATTAGATACCTCAATATGTATCTTCTTCCGTCATTTCTATTCCATACAGGCTAAAAGATGTAAAATCATCTTTCTTCCCATAATCTTGCGTATTCAATTTCTTGCCAGCTCCTTCCTCTCTTCAAGAAATCTTCTAGCACCTGGCCAAACCATCTGGTTCTTGAACATTCCATAGGTCTTATTCCTTTACATTTTAACTGTAATGGGCTTCCCACTATCTGCCCTAGCCAGTATTTTACATGTGCAAACAACTTGTATGGTTTCTCCTCAAAATCTATAAGAAGTTTTTGAATTTCAACTTCTCCAGGAATTTCATTTCTCAATCAATTCCTTCTTCTTTCTCCTTCAATGAATTAACAGAATTTTAATACCCATTGTTTAGATTCTGCTTTTGTCTGTCTTTCTAACAGCTAATGTTTCACCATTATGTTAGTACCAGTTTCAAAGATAACTAACTGTACCTTGCAGACTCCTGTACCTTCAGTTCACATATCCCAAATTCTCTCTTAAATTTAAATATTCTATTATAAACAAAAAATTACAGCCTAAAGTCTCTGGCTGGAACAACTGATGAAGCACCCACACACAGGGGCAAATTTACCATAAAGCTAATGAAGCTTACACTTCAGGGCCCCTCACATGTACAGGCCCCTTCCAAGGCCCTGGGAGGGGCCCTGCTTAAATATTCACTTGCATGCCTAATATTGTATCTGTAATTTTGTATTATTTTTCATAAAGAGGGCCCCAAATATTGTATAAGCTTAAGGCCCCAAAAGCTTGGATCCACCCCCGCCCACACATCATCTCTTATAACTGCGTTACATCATCCAAAAATTTAGTCTTAAACTAATCATGCCACTGATGTATAATATTAATATCAAAATGATGAAGCACCAAATATAAAAATTTATAAGCACAAGTGTGGTATGTACCTGTGTGATGAAGGAAACATATGCATACACTAATACATCACAAAAGAATTCCACCTGTAATAATGCACATTTTAATACACTTAAGTCTAAATACAGTGACTGTTAATTTGACCTTACAAATGCATTGAAACCACATGTGAAAAATTACACACATGGACACACACCGATGGACAGAACACACGCACGCACGCACGCGCGCGCACACACACACACACACACACACACATATATATATACAATTAGAAGAATTTTGTAAAACTCAGACATTTTAACACGAATATAATATCAAGGTGCTATCCGCTCTGGTTTCTAATTACCTTCAACACATAAAGGAACCATTATCCATTCAGAGGACTTGTACCATACACAGAATTGCCACCATATGTTCAAGCATTAAGTCATAATTATGTTGTTTAAATGTCACTATGAATAAAACTACAAGTCACTACAAATTATTGGCCAATGATGTACATCTTTAGACGGCATAAACAAATTTTCATCTGCAGCCATGTAAAACATTATTCTTTTGTATCCTAAATGCAAATGTGGCACAGTTACAGGTGAAAATGACTGTTCCAGTACTGCTTAGTGGTCATGAGACATACACAAGTAAAATGCCTTTGTACGTAGGTCATTTCAAAAGAAATGCACATTTTGGCAACACCGCCTAACTAATGGCGCCATCGGTCCCGCCAATTCAGCAGTTGTACTTGAGAACGTCTGGAAGCTAGTGCAGTGTGTTTCGCCTCCTGGAAGTGTGTGCACGTCGAAATGACAGAGCGTTGAAATGGAGGCTGTTCATGTCTCAGGTACCGTGACTAGTGATGATCAGCGCGCGTACATCAAAATCGAAACATTGCGCGGGAAAACTCCAACGGAGATCCACAGTTCGCTGATGGAAGTGTGTGGTGTTGAAACTGTTGAAAGAAGCACAATTTCACGCTGGGCACAGCGCTTTCGTGAGGGAAGGTTGAGCATACAGAACAACCCGAAGTCAGGACGACCCCGAACGTCGACTGATGACCAAAGTGTGGAACGTGTGCTCCAAATTCTGGAGGAAGACCGCAGAATGACATGTG
>Ga0209629_10004234_pt1 | contig 10560 bp, 11 predicted proteins | sample TergutCu122P5_FD_187286 | JGI IMG/M metagenome (GOLD analysis project Ga0209629, IMG submission 187286) | Cubitermes ugandensis P5 segment gut microbial communities from Kakamega Forest, Kenya - Cu122 P5 (SPAdes) (version 2) | ecosystem: Host-associated > Arthropoda: Insects > Digestive system... | reverse complement strand
GCCTGGGGGCTCGGCCCCCAGACAACACAGCCGCCGGTCGGAGGTTCGAGCCCTCCATGGGGCACTTGTTCGTCGTTGGTCGAACCCGCAACGCGCGAGAGTTCGGCGGGTTCGACTTCGTTGTCCTCGGGGTCGCCGCTGCGGAGGATGGTGGCGACGGGTTCGGCGAGGGTCGGGGTGATCTGCTCGTCCTCAGTGAGTGTCAGCTTGGAGTAGAAGGCTTGGTTGGCCAGTCGCTTCCCGCTGGCTCCCGAGTGCGCGTACATGCAGTGGGCGTCGGTCAGCAGCCGTAGCGACGAGTCGAGGTAGGCGCGGCCTCCGCCGTAGTCTTCGTCGTGCTCGGCGAGCCTGCGGTCGATGTCGGCGAGTCCTGAGCGGATGCGGTCTTGGTGGCGTTTCAACTGGTCGAGGCTGATTGAACCTTCATCCGCCTACTCGCCGATCCCACGGTCGGAGCCATCAAACCCCTCACCGCCGCCGTCAGCACCTGGCGCAACCAGTTGCGCGCAACCATCCTCACGGGGTTGCACGACGAGCAACCCGGCGACGATCCCGAACTCGCCGCCCAGGCCGCCGCCCTCGTCGGACCCGAACTGGGCCACAGCGCCGCAGCCCTCCTCGCCACCGCCCTCGGCCACGGACTCCTGGGGCTGCCCAAATGGGTCACAACCCTCGAAGAAGCCTCGGCAAAGAACTACGGGAACCCGTAGATTCCGTCCCCCACGACAGATCGAAGAAGGAGGGGCTCTCGACAGGGCGACTCTGGGCGCGAGGTTGGGCGGGCTCCGCCGGGTCGGAAGGTCTCAGTCTTCGACTTGCCTGGTCGCGAGCTGCCAGGTCGTGAGGGTTCGATGGCGTGCTTCGTGCCAGCACTGTCGGTGGTCACCGATACCCTTAATCTGTGGTGTCTGTGGGAGGTCCTTCTGAGCAGAGCACGGTCGATTCACTGATCGTGCCGCTGCTGCGTGCCTCCGGTTGGGGGCATGAGCAGATCACGCATCAGTACTACCTACAGGCCCAGCGCGTGGCGGTGGGCGAGGCTGAGCGCTTCCTTGGTGACGGGTTCGCCGACATCGTGCTGGAAGCATTGCCCGGTGCTCCGGTTGCGGTGGTGGAAGCGAAGCGGCGCTACAAGACCGCGCAAGACGCGATCCAGCAAGCGATCCGCTACGCCCAGCAGCTCGACGCCCCACTGGCGTATGGATCCAACGGCGTCGAGATCATCGAAAGGAACCTGCGCACCGGAGCGGAGCGCCGTGTCACGGAGTTCGCTGCACCCGCTTTGGCCTGGTCGGAATACTGCGCCCAGCATGGATTGGACGATGCTGGGGCCAGGCTCGTCGGTGAACCTTTCAACCGCCGCCGCCTGACCCAGGCCGGTGACGTAGTGACGCCTCGCTACTACCAGGTGAAAGCCGTCAACCGAGTGTTGTCCGCTATCGCTCGTGGGCAGCGGCGAGTACTGCTGCTCATGGCGACCGGCACAGGCAAGACGTTCACCGCCATGCAGATTGTCGCCAAACTCCGGGCGTTCGAGGCAGCGGTACATACTGATCGCAACTACCGCGTGCTTTACCTTGCCGACCGCGACCAGCTCCTTGACCAACCGATGCGCAAGGACTTCGCGCCCGCATTCGGCAACGACCTGCTCCAGCGAGTCAAAGGCGGTGCCGACGCGAGCCGAGAGATTTACTTCGCCTCATATCAAGCGCTGACCGGCATGACAGCGGGTGCGATGGCCCCGCTGTTTGAGCAGTTCCGCCCAGATTTCTTCGATCTGGTGATCGTGGACGAGTGCCACCGGGGAAGCGCCGAGGAGAACTCGGCCTGGCGGGCTGTCTTGGACTACTTCACCTCAGCGGTGCAACTCGGCCTGACCGCGACACCACGCGATGACACGGTTCACTCGTACGAATACTTCGGCAACCCGGTGTTCTTCTATACCCTGCGACAGGGCATCGAGGATGGTTTTCTCGCTCCGTATCGGGTGCGCCGGGTGGTGCTCAGCCCCGATGCTGATGGCTGGGAACCGAGCCCCGGGGAGCTGGACCGTTACGGCAAGACGATCCCGGCAGGCACCTATTCGACTCGCGATTTCGAGCGCGTTGTCTCTTTGCTTGCTCGGACCCGCCTGGCTGCCAAGCATCTGTCCGCGACACTGCGCAAAGACCCGACTGCCCGCACCATCGTGTTCTGCGTCGATGTCGAACACGCCAACGACATGCGCCAAGCGCTCATCGAGGAAAACCCTGCTTTGGTCGCCGGTGACCCAGAGTGGGTGGTGAGAATCGTCGGCGTCGAAGGCGAGCGGGTGCGATTACTTGAAGACTTCACGAACGCGGAGAACACCAGCCCCGTAGTGGCGACCACCTCGCGCCTGCTGACCACCGGCGTCGATGTCGAGGACCTGAAGTACGTCGTGATCTTCCGCCCAGTGGGGTCGATGATCGAGTTCAAGCAGATGATCGGACGCGGCTCGCGCCTCTACCTGGACAAGGGCAAGACCAGCTTCGAGATCATCGACTACGTGGGTGCGACCGCCCACTTCTCCGACCCCGGCTTCGACGGCTACCCCGTTGACATCACGGTCCAGACCGTCGATGGCGACGGGAACGTGATCGACACCAGCGGCGGGGTCTCCGGCGATGACGATCCCGAGGTCAACGAACCAGAGCCGCCCTTCACCCCCACCGACCCACCTGACACTCCACTGCCGCCTGGCCCCACCCCGCCAGTGCCCGGCCCGATGCCACCGACCGCTCGCTCGAAGTACTACGTGGACGACGGATTCTTCGAGATCGCCTCCGAAGCGCTGCTGGTCCCGGCTGACGGGGCAGGCGGGATCATGTTGACCGAGTATGCGCAGTTCATCCGTGACCGCATCCGGGCTGTCGGTAGCGAAGCCGAACTACGCCGACAGTGGTCAGAGGCCGACTCCCGCCGTCGGCTCACCGCGATCTTGGCCGATACCGGCGTGGACCTCAGCGAGTTGGTGGCGGCAACCGACCCTAACGGCGCCGGGGTTGATCCGCTCGATGCGCTCTTCCACCTCGCCTGGAATTCTCCGGTACGCACCCGCGCTGAACGTGTCCGCCGTGCCCGCGAGGCTCATGCTGAGGAGTTGGCCGCCATGTCAGTCGAGGCCCGTGCCATCTTGGAGGGACTGCTGCAGCGTTACGAAGTCCACGGCGTGAACGACCTGGAGACCACCGAGGTCTACCGGCTCGATCCGCTCAACCGACTCGGCAGCCTGACCGAACTCGCCCACTCGGCAGGCGGCGCGGACGAACTGCGCGCCGAACTCGGCCGTGCCCAACGATGGCTCTACGCTTCATGACAACCCCACAGAGGAAGCCTGCCCGCCCAGTCAGCGGCTCGGAAAACGAAAGTACCCCGGCCTCGTCACCGCTCAAGTCGGGAGAGGAGGGTCCGGGGATTACCCGTCCAGTATGACAGCTCCACCAGCCAAACTCAACCCACAGGCCGTCGCCGCACTCCAACGCGCCGTCTCCACTGGACGCTTCGCCGCGTTCAGCACCGCCGCAGCACAAGACCGGGAACTCGCCTGTCGGCTCTACCTGTGGGACCGTGACCTCGCTGCCGCGATCCTGCGTGACATCGCCATCGTGGAGGTAGCCCTGCGCAACACCCTGTCAGCGGGGCTCATTGCCCACCTGGGCCCATCCTGGTTCACCGACCGCACGCTGCGCATCGACCGCCGACTCGACGGAGCCCTCACCCAGGCCATCGACGCACTCGCGCGCGTCAACAAGCCTCGGACCTCTGACCGGATCGTCGCCGAGCTGTCCCTCGGATTCTGGGTTAACCTCCTCGACGCGCGCGGCAGTGAACGATTCTGGCGTGCTTCACTGCACCAGGCATTCCCCGGCGGGCGGGCGGAATCCGCCGCAGCAGGTGCCCGCTTTCAGCGCTCCTGGGTGCTAACCCAGCTTCGGGTGATGCGCTTCCTGCGCAACCGCTGCGCCCACCACGAGCCGCTCATCAACGGCGTGCCCCTGCCCGGTCAAGCTCAGCGCGTCACCGTCACGGAAGGCATCACCACGTACCTGCGGCTGACCCGGATGATCGACCGAAACCTTGCCGACTGGATGACCGGCGACAGTACTGCTGCCGCAACGCTGACCGCCCGGCCCCAGCCAGTCCCCGCCGCACCACCGAAAGTCCAGCCATGACAAGCACCGCAACCCAAGCCCGACTCCAGGCAGTCATCAAGGAATCACGCAACATCATGCGCAAGGACGCCGGGCTCAACGGTGAGCTCGACCGGCTGCCGCAACTGGCCTGGCTGCTGTTCCTCAAGGCCTTCGACGACCTCGAGGCCGAACGTGCCATCATGGATGCGGCCTACCGACCCGCCCTGCCAGACACCTACAGCTGGAAGACCTGGGTCACAGACTCCGACCGCACCGGCGACGCACTGTTGACCTTCGTCAATGGCAGCCTCATACCCGCCTTGCGCGGACTGACCGGCACCGGCAAAGCAGGCGACACCCGCGACACCCTCGCCCGCGTGTTCGCCGACGTGTCCAACCGAATGCTCTCGGGCCATCTGCTGCGCGCGCTGGTCGATCAACTCGACAAGATCAGCTTCTCCGCCTCCGACGACCTGCACGCGATGGCCGTGTTCTACGAATCAATGCTGCGCGAGATGCGCGACGCTGCTGGCGATTCCGGCGAATTCTATACGCCCAGGCCGCTCATCAAGTTCGTCGTTGAGCAGGTAGACCCTCAACCCGGCGAGGCGATCATGGACCCCGCCGCCGGAACCGGCGGCTTCCTAGCCGAAGCCTTCGCCCACGCCGTCAAGAACGCCTCGGTTGCCGAACGCCGCCGCACCGAAACCAAACTGCGCGGGGTTGAGAAGAAGCCGATGCCATTCTTGCTGTGCGAGATGAACATGCTCCTGCACGGCATCGACCGGCCCAACATCGTGCAGGACAACTCGCTCAACTACCCACTCGCCGACATCAAACGCGACGGCGTCGATATCGTCGTCACCAACCCGCCCTTCGGCGGCGAGGAAGAAGCCCTCGTCACCCGCAACTTCCCCACCCAGTTCCGCACCTCCGAAACCGCTTGGCTGTTCATCCAGTCCGTCATGGCTCGGATCGAACGATCCCCGCGTGGGCGCGCTGCGATTGTTGTGCCGAACTCGGTTCTCTTTGACACCGGCGTCGGTGGGCGCATCAAAGAAGACCTCATGAAGCGCTTCAACCTGCACACCGTCGTGCGGTTGCCCAACGGCGTCTTCAGCCCCTACACGATCATCCCGTCGAACGTGCTGTTCTTCGAGAAGGGCAAACAGGGGCCGGTTTGGTTCTACGAGATCACCGCCCCCGAAGGCCGCAAGAACTACACCAAGACCAAACCCATGCGCTACGAGGAGTTCGCTGACTGCCAAGCCTGGTGGGGCGGGACGACTCGCGAAGGCCGAGTCGAGAACGAGCACGCCTGGCAGGTGCCGCTCACCGACATCAAGGCCAGCGGCTTCAACCTCGATCTCCACAGCCCGAACCGCGCGGCGACCCTCGAAGAACGGTCGCCCGCCGAGCTGGTCGCGGAGTTGATCGCCACCGAGAAGGAACTGCTCAGCCTCTACGAACAACTCCAGCGCGACATCGAGGAGTTCACGCTGTGAAAGTGGAGCAACTGACCCTCGGCGATTTGCTGACGCTCGATCAAATCGCGGTGCGAGTTGACCCGTCTGCGACGTACCGCTCTGCCGGAGTTCTCAACCGAGGTCGAGGCCTGTTCCGTAAGCCTGACTTGCTCGGGTCCGATACCAGTTACTCGACTCTGTATCGACTGCACGCTGGTCAGGTCATCTACAGCCGATTGTTCGGGTGGGAAGGCGCCGTCACCACAGTCGATGCCGAGTTCGACGGATGCCACGTCTCCAGCGAGTTCCCAACGCTCGCTTCAGACGCAAGCCGGGTCTCCACCGCCTATCTCGACCACTACCTGAAGTCCCCGACGCTGGCCGCACTGATAGCGAAGGCAGGAAGCGGCCTTGGGCAACGGCGGCAGAGGGTGAGTGTCGGGAGCTTCCTCGGGTTGCCCATACCTCTCCCGTCGCGCGAGGACCAAGACCGCATCGCCGCTCACTTCGACTCCCTCGCCCGTGCAGGCGAGCGGGCGGCGGTGTCATCAGAAGATGCGCAAGCACTTTACGCGTCTCTGCGCGAGAGGGTGTTTGCCAACTTCGATGCGGCTGATTATCGTCCGCTCGGGACCGTGCTGACATCAGTGGATCAGACGGAAGAAGTGAGTCCTGAGACCGCCTATCCCACCATTGGAGTGCGCGCTCGGGGACGGGGCGCTTTCGATAGCGGCCAGACGCTCGGCTCTGAAACCTCGTACAAGCGGCTTCGCCGCTTTTCCGCGGGGCAGGTTTGCTACCCGAAGCTGATGGGTTGGCAAGGAGCATTCACGGTGATACCCGCTGAACTTGACGGCTACTTCGCGTCCCCTGAGTTCGTCGCCTTCGATGTCGATCGAGCGTCTGCTTCTGAGCGCTACCTTGACCACATCTTCCGCTGGTCCAACTTCGTGAACGCCGCTGCAGAGCGAGCGACCGGCACGAACGCAAACCGCAGGCGATTGCAGCCAGCAGATTTTCTCGGCCTTAAGGTTCCCCTGCCACCAATCGAGACCCAACACAGGATCGCCCGCTGGCTTGACCTCGCCACTGGCGTTGTCAGCAAGGCCGTCGACGCCTCCCAGCTCGCCTCCGCTGTCCTCCCCGCCGCCCGCAACAAGGTCTTTGCGGCGCTGACCAGAGGCAACACGCCATAAGCACCAGTGATCGAATCATGTATGAATCTGAAGTGTAGGTGCTAGGATAGGTTCAACTTCTTGAGATGGAGGACCTGATGCCGAACACCCTTGAGCCGTCCGCATGGGCGGAACGCCACTTCCCTGGTTACTGGGAGCAGGTCGCGCAAGCTCTCGCTGCTGCTGGGCTGGCCGCGCACGAGCGAGCGCTCGACGCCAAGAACGGCAGCCACCTTGAGACCAACGAGGCGTACGGGGCAACGTTCTGGCTGGCGCTTCCCCAGGAGGTCAGCGCCCGGCTGGTGACGATCCCTGGTGCATCGCTAATTCCTCCCGGAGCCGGATGCCGGTATCCGCTGATCGCGTTCGGAGACTCACTGCTGTTTCCCGCTCGATTCGGGAACGGCTCGCAAGGTGTTGACCATCTTGTCCTACATCCCTCCGGCCTCCGGACGGAGATTCTGGCCATCCGCGACTGGTCGGACGCGGCGGTACAGGTGCCGCTAGACCTCGGCCCAGAGTTCGAGCGTGATAACGAACCGAGTCGGATTCAGGAACTGCTGCTCGGCGTCGCGCGGACGATTCTGGTCGCTTATGAATGCGAGGCGCGCTCGGGCCTTCTGCACGTCTACCTCGGCGAAGCCTCCTTCGACGCGGAGACGGGTCAGGTGACCTGGCTCTATCGCGAAGAGCTTCCCCTCGCCACCCTCCGTGGACTCCAATCGCTTGCCGTGCTCGCTGATGAGGACGTGACCTTTGACAACGCGCCAGAACCGACAGTCGATCTGCAACTGCGGGATGACGATGCCGCCGCGAACGGCAAGGAGTGAGGGGGATCGCATGAGCCTCGACCCTGCTCGAATCGCCCAAGTGTTCGATGGAGACCGGCTTCGCCAAGCACGCCAACTGGCCATGAGGACCAAGCAGAGCGTCGCCGCCTCTCTTGGCGTCTCAGGCGCAGCGGTGAGCCAGTACGAATCTGGAGCGACGACTCCTCGCGGCGACCTAATCCCTAGGCTCGCAGCCGAACTCGATGTCCTCCCGGAGTTTTTCGCGGCGGGTCGCCCTTACGAAAACCTTGACGTCAGCAAGACCTTTTTCCGCAGTCTCCGTTCGACAACTTCCAAGCAACGCTTCCGTTCAACGGCTTATACCGAGCAGTATTGGGAGCTTGTCGCAGCCATCGAGAAGCACGTTCGCCTGCCCGAGGTTGCACTTCCTGGCTTTGGTGGCGGGGAGATCGCGGAAGATGCGTTCCCACACGACCCAGTAACGGCAGCCCAGTTCCTCCGGCGGCACTGGCAGATAAATCCTGGACCGGTGCCGCACATGGTCCGACTCTTGGAGAGCAAAGGGATTGTCGTGGTAATCGTCCCGAACTCAGACGAAGAGGTCGCAAAGATCGACGCCTTCTCGACGTTGGCGTTCACTCGTCCGGTCATCGTCCTGTCGCTCCACAAAGCCGATGACGTGTACCGCCTTCGATTCACGGCGGCGCACGAACTCGGGCACCTCGTGTTGCATGGTGGCTTCGCAAGCGGTGACCCCATCCTCGAACGTGAAGCAGATCGGTTTGCAGCAGAGTTCTTGACCCCCGACCTGGAGATACGGTCTGAGCTTCCGCGACGAACGGACTTCACTGCCCTCGGCAAACTCAGCCGCCGGTGGGGGGTGTCGGTCAAGTCACTGCTCTACCGAAGTCAGGAGATCGGGTACATCTCCGAGCCGACTGCTCGCCGAGGGTACATGCGCCTTAACCAATTGGCAGCGGCAGGAGTCTTCAGTCCGGAGTCGGTGAGCCAACACCCTGGTGAGATGCCCTCCATGCTCAACCAAGCAATCGAACTTGCGGCGCAACGCGGCGTCACGATTACTTCCTTAGCAGATGAGTTGAAGTGGAAACCTGCCCATCTGCGCCACATGCTCGGTGTTCCGGACGAAAGGCCGGTGCTCCGATTGGTGACCAGCACGGAACGTGAAAGGAGGTGAGACGCATGGCAAAAGGAGGACATTCACGTAGCGCAATCACCGGACGCTACATCTCGCACGCCGCTGCCGCTCGGCATCCACGCACCAGCGTGACCGAATCGAGCAGCAACGCGGGGACTGGGACGCACTACCGCAGCGCGATAACTGGCAAGTTCATCACACCAGCTGCGGCAGCGCGCCACCCGAACACCAGCGTCAAGGAGACCGGCTGATCTCAATAGACTGGGCTATTGAAAGTGTCACAGTCGGCAAGCGCCCAGGCTGCTCTAGGTCCGACTCCCTGCACTGCGCCAGTTAGCGGCAGTCACGACCACATGGTCAAGGAAGCGCAGTCCCACCGTCTGTGCTGCATCGCGCAAGAGCGCCGTCGCCTTGATATCGGCAGGCGTCGGTGCAGGGTCGCCGCCGGGGTGATTGTGGGCTACGGCGAAGGCCACGCCGTCGTGCCTCAGCACAGTGGCGACGATCTCTCGTACCGGCATCGGGCACGACTTTGCCGTTCCGCTGGCGACTACTTCCTTGCGTTTGAGCCGCGAGCCGCCGTCGGCGATCAAGACGGCCACCTTCTCGGTGCGGGATCGCCCAATGAGCGCCCGGGCATGGGTGGCAATGTCCTCAGAGGTGAGCAACTGGGGTGCGGCTGAGGTCGCTTCGAGACGCGAGGCCATCCCGAACGCCGAGACCAGCCGTGCTGCCTTCGCCGTACCAACGCCTTTCGCTCTGGCTAGGTCTTCGGGGTGGGCCAGAGCAAGCGCCTCCATCCCACCCCACTCAGTCAACAACCGCTGCGCGACTTCCAGTGCGCTCGCTCCAGCATGGCCGGAGCCCAACTGGACAGCGATCAATTCGGCATCGCTCAGCGTGGCCGCACCGCCGCGCAGCAACCGCTCTCGAGGGCGATCATCGACGGGCAAGTCGGTCATCTTCACGCTCATGGCGGTAGTTTGACAGTAGGGTGTGACATTGTTACTGCCTCAGGGCGGAGGGGTGGGGCTACTGCAACTTGCGGTGGATCGTCGCCCGGTGGACTCCGAACCGGCGGGCCAACTGCGGGGCCGAGATGCCCTCGGAGTACAGGGTTCTGATCTGATCCACTTGGGTCTTGGTGAGTCGGGTTCCCCCTCGTCTCACCGGCTCTACCGCGACCGCCATCGACGGATCAACGGCCTCGCCGACGGTCTCCGGCTCGTCCAGAATCCCGTGCTCCCACGCGGAAACCAGCCGTTTCACCGCCGGTCGCGGGTTCGACCAACGTCCAACCTGACTTGGCTCAGGCGGGGCAAGTTGGATTGTGGAAGTGCCTTTTGACTAGGCACTTCGCATTGCCGGGGAGTGCGTTCGTGCGCACTAACGCGGGTTTCCGCACAGCTGGTTGGGGGCAGTGTTTAGGTGTAGGTGAAGTGGAGTTTCCGTCCGTTCCACCAGGGGATGGGGGTGTCTTGGGGTAGGTCGGCTTGTCGGAGGACGGGGCTGTAGGTGCGGCGGTCGAGGTGGACGGTGATGGTGTCGTCGGGGTCGAGGGTGATGCGGCCGCGGGTTTGGAGGAAGCGGCGTTGGAGGGTGTCGGGGGTGGTGCGGGTGTAGCCGGGGAGGCGGCGGGCGAGGGCGGCGCAGCTGGTTTGGGCGAGGACGCAGAGGGCCATGTCGAGGTCGACGTTGAGGTTGACCGCCGATGACAGCGCGTCGGTGTTGAAGGCGGCGATGATCTCGGCGAGGCGTTGTTCGATGGTCATGCGGTGGGCGTAGCAGTCGACGAGTTGGCGGGCGGGGGTGGTC
>Ga0209629_10004232_pt1 | contig 10561 bp, 9 predicted proteins | sample TergutCu122P5_FD_187286 | JGI IMG/M metagenome (GOLD analysis project Ga0209629, IMG submission 187286) | Cubitermes ugandensis P5 segment gut microbial communities from Kakamega Forest, Kenya - Cu122 P5 (SPAdes) (version 2) | ecosystem: Host-associated > Arthropoda: Insects > Digestive system >... | reverse complement strand
TGTAACGTGCACAACAAGACTTGTTAAAATCTGTTAAATGTTTCAGAAGGTGGCACTGGGGGTAGTGAGGGCGGAACCACAGCCCGTACGGTGAACTTCAGAGCCTGCTTCCTCTCCTTCCTAGAAGGAAAGTAGACCAAAATATAAGCTCATAAAATTAGCGGCATCGATAAAAGTGTACTATTCCCGCCTTTAGACGAACGCTAATAAGCAGGCTGTTACCATGTGTTGTACAAAAAAACAGAAGGCCGTGCGCTACCACTAAAGAAGACAGAAGATGCAATAGACTAGTGTTTCTCAACCGCCGGGCCGCGGCTCGGTACCGGACCCTGGCATCAATTATACCGGGCCGTGAGAGGTTTTCCTGGAATTTGTCATTTTCGTTTTCTAAGCATTTTTCATGAATAAATATTTTATAGCGGAAATATTCTGAGGCGAATAGCATTCTTGAATGTGTCGAAAAACTCAGACCCAGAACGCCTAAATAACATTTGTGTAGCAAATGACAGTGACCAAGATTTCATTAGTCCAGTGATTGATAAATAATTTAATATTTGTCAACATACCACATCTTATACATAAGTGTACTAATACTCTTTATGATTATGCTATAATTAATTATAAATACTTATGTTAGTTTAACGTACGAACTTAAAAAAAATTGGAAAGGTATTTACGAGTAAATTTGTTAGGACCGGGCCCTCGTCTTATAAAAAAAAGAATTTACCGGGCCGCCGTCTCACAAAGGTTGAGAAACACTGCAATGAACCGATGTTGTATCTTTCAACCGAGGATTAATTTTAATGTCCATCAGTACTGATCGCGATGTTCACATAGCTGAGCTTCAGATTTACAGCTCCGAAGCTGAAATTTTATCGTTTTATCATTTCTGCAGACAAAGGAAAAACTCCAGAAATCGAATCTACCGATCGCGTACACGAAAATCCTCATAATTTGCAAGTCACCTCTCTCAGAACAATGAACAGGCAGTAGCGCAGCTGAGGTCCTCGCAGACCCCGCGCCTCGGCGGGGCCCCCAAACGTATAGAAAGCTACAAATTTTTATGGATTATATCGGACTGGATTCCGTTCTTCTGGCAGACGGCGGTCTTGTACTGTTCACATTACGAGATCTGGAAGTAACACTGTTAATAATTTAAGGGGGACATCAATTATCGATTCGCGGGGGGAGTTCGTGCTGACCGATGACCAAGCATAACTTACATGTTTTACGAACACAAAGAGGAGATAATTAACCACTGTCTACTTGACGTTCCAGCTCAACAGATTTTCCATCTCGCGAAATTCAATCTAAAATTAGTATGTGGAAAGCCAAATGGAAGTTTCCAATATATGCATGGACGAACAGAGGGTTTTGTCTGCAGGCTTAAAGACGTACTAATATGTCGGTGGATGTAAGAATACGTGGAACGATGAATGAACTGAACGACGGATATGTACACATATGAATGAATGTAAGGTTACTGGGAGAAGAGAGATAGACGAGTGGATGAACGGATGCACAGACGGACGAAACATCTGAAAGACGGATGGATGTACGGATACATGAATATATGAGCAAGCTTGAATGGAGGGATCTAAAGGTGCATGGTCAGATCAGTGGAAATGCGGATTGCTCGAGCGTTGGATTAAGCACTGGACGGCTGGGTGAATGGATGGAAGCTGTCGGGGGCGGAAGCCTATGATATTCGTAGTTAGAAAGAACACGATCTGCCACAGCTGAGGACAATCAAGTGAGCGGCCCCCTGCTGATTGCGGTTAATTCCACCTTGTAGTCAGGAGGATGGATGCACGCACTGAGCCGTGGACAGAAGACCGGCTTGCAGCGGTATTAAGTCTGCCGGTCACCGTTCTGTACCATAACGGTCTCAATGGGGTCGCTTCCGATAAGCGACCTCGAGCAGCAACTGTCGTCTTAATTCGTTTAATCACGAAGGTCGCACTTACATTCCTCACAGCTGCATGGCCGGCTACGCATCTCACACCGTACAAACGTAGTGCTGAATAACATGTAATGTATGCACATGCAGGAATACTGTAAACGTCTACAATTATTTCGATTCCACAAATTATACTAACGTATAATTTTTATGAATTTCATAATTTATTATTGCCGGAATCCGTAGTTTACATGTGACTTACGTAACATTGCGTTTGTAAGGTAAAGGTAAAGGTCATCCCGCAACAGACCGAGGTGGCCCATGGGGTTCCGGGTAGGTTAAGACCCCGGATTTTCTTGACGTTCGGCACTACAAGGGTGGTAGGTCGTCAGCCATGCGCACCGGCCGCCTTTACCCCAGGAGAAATCCCTGGTACTAATTTTCAGAGGCTGAGTCGACTCCAGGGCACATGGTTCCGTCGGTGGGAGCCACGGAAATATCTTCAGTGACACCACCGGGAATCGATCCCGGGACCGTCCGAATAGTAGTGCAGTGCCTTAACCACTACGCTACCCCAGGCCCTAACACTACGTTTGTAAGGTTCCGAAATCTCTAAACCCCGATGCTGCTGTAGATATATCCTTTTTATGGTTTTGCGATCAGCCCGATGATGGTTACAGCCATTAGCCGAAATACGTAGCTGATTTTATCTGTAAAATGTGGTTGTGTTTAGACTGGGCATATTTGCATTTAAAAGTCTTGCCTGTGCTCCTTCAGACCAATGCTAAGACAGTAACTTAAGGGAGCCCAAGATCTCATCCTTCAATGTCTATCATAATTTTGCCATTTAGAATCAGCCTACAGCTTGATGTTTTATAACCTAAGCAGTCTAGAATGTCGTTAAACAGCTCAATATTTTATTAACCGATTACTTTTTATTATACACTTATCAAAGCAAAGTTCCCCCAAAATTCCTATGTTAACATCTGAAAACGTAAAGGAAAAGTTGTAGCTTTACAGGCTTTGAAAGCACGCGGGGGGAATGGAGATACAGCTCCATTCATTCTTAACTTCGGCACTAGATGTCATGCTTCGGCCGCATGGTAGACCACCTAACCATTCAGAAAGCATCCTGAATATTATGTAATAATAAAGTTCAAAGTTCACCCTAGAACAGGCCACGAAGTCCCTGAGGGGGGAGTACATGTACAGCTCTACTCTTTCTTTAACCTCGGTGCTAAATGGGGTGGGTGGTCAACGCCACGCCCCGGCCGCTTTACCCCCGGGAAAGACCCGCTACCCATTGTAATTATGTGATGATGATAATAATAATTATTATTATTTATTTCCTTATATTTATTTTAACAGAAAGTGGCATAAACGTCAGACGCGAGTTGAAGTAACGACCGTTGCCGGTTATGCAGGAACCCGCTCCTTCTAACCTCTGATCTGGTTCCAGAGAGCAGCAGCAGTGCTCTGGTATTTCGGTTCAAGCAGGGTGTGGTTCATCTTGAAGTCATCTACAGCAGCAGGTGATTACCTGTTTCATTCCATTAAATATATCGACAACGTTGATCAAAACGCAGCAGCTGGCTACTTGCTTCATCCAGCATGCAAGTCTCCGCGTCTGATTTCAAATCAACATTCTGTCGACAGCCCGTTTAGCAAAGTGCAAGCCAATTTAATTCTCGGCCAGGAACACGCATGCGCACACAAAGCATTCAGACGTGGGCTCAACTCCCACACGAAACTGACTGTTCTGATACCTTTTATTTTCTTTTCCTTGAAACATTCTACGCATGGTAGCCATCGCTTAGGTCTTATGTTTTTCATCTGTTTCGTATGTCAAAGCCTCGTTTGAAGAACGCTGAAATCAGACAGAGAAATCCTCGACATGCCTCTCAGTTGGGTCTGACGAGAAGATCATCTTGAATTGTACAATGAAGATTTTATGAAATCATTAATCAGCAACCAGCCGAAACCGGTGGCTACGCGGGCTAAGGCGTAGGTCTGCGGCAGCTCGATTGCGGGGGGTCGCGGGCTCGAATCCCGCCGAGGGCATGGATGTTTGTCCCTTCTTAAGCGAATTCAAAAAATTCCGAAAAGCGACTACCAGCTTTGTCATGTCTGTCCGCCCTTACGGAACAATTCGGCTCTCACTGGACGGATTTTCATGAAATTTGATATTTGAGTTCTATTACGTTTATCGAACAAATGCACATAGTATTTCACACTTATTTGTTTCTTGTAACTCCAGCATGTTTCTACACACAAGTATCATCATCAGGGAGCTGTTCGTAGGCTAAATCAGATTTTCCCAACAGCTCCCTGATGAAGATATTTAGTTGTTGAAACATGTTGGAGTTATAAGAAACAAATAAGTGTTAACAAATACTTTGTGCACATTGGTTAAACGTAATAGAAATCTACAAAAATGCTCGGTACACGTCGTACCAAGATTAATATTTGAGTGCTGTTAAAAAAATCTGTAGAGAAAATTCAAGTTTAATTAAAACTTGTCAAGAATAATTGGTACTGTACGTGACGACCAAAATATATTTATGACCTTCTCACTGAATCCTTCTTAGAATGAGAAATACTGCAGACAAAAGTTGTGCAGAAAATCGAAACACATTTTATGTTCAAAAACGTTTTTCCGAATATCCTGCTGTTCATGAGATAATGTGAAAAAATATCGCTGAGCCGGACAGGCCACAGAAGACAATATAATACGGCACATGCACATTGCATGCTGGATAACTAAGGCTACAGACACTCACTCAGAATGTTTAATGCTTCTTGCTTTCAGACCTCAATGGTTACGCGAACGCGCCGAAATGTTACGTTATACTTACATTGCCTGTATTGTATTTGTTGCGTGTTGTGCCGGTAGGGGTCTCTGCGACGGGCCGATCAATCGTCCAGAGGAGTCCTACCGTGTGCATGTACCGCAATGTGTGTGATCAAACACAGCAATAACCCTCTACACCTGCGGTGAAGTATGTGGAAGGGATTAAAAGATACAAAAGAAACTAGTAACCACAAAATATACATGGCAGCTGTAGTCTCGGGAAAACCGTGAATTAGGGGATTTCCCCAGAGGCTGGATGCTAATTGAAATTATGCGTATTAGAGTCGTGAATGGACTTTTTAAATGTTAGTCTCTGACTTTTTAGTAACATGAGAGTGGCATGTAAATACTTGAAGTGGTAATGAACTAATTCACATTAAAGTTGCCAGTTTATACGAAAACCGTGGGCCCAGATGGCTCAGTCAGTCTAGCGACTGGATACGGGCTGGACGGTCCGGGATCGACTCCCGGTGGGGGACGAGATTTTCCGCACCCGTCGAGACCGGCTCTGTGGCCCACCCAGTCTCCTGTAAAATGGATAGCGGGTCTCTTTCCCGGGGGTAAAGCGGCCGGCGCGTGCCGTTGGTCACCCACCCCATTCAGCGTCAAATTAAAGAAAAAGCAGGGCTATACCTCTACTCCCATTCTTGGCTATCATGGCCTGTTCTAGTGTGAAATTTACCCTGTAGGGAACCGTGAATATTCAACACTGATTATACCTAAGCTTGACATTGGACACATCCGTTAACCAATTTCATCCACCCCCATCAGCAAATCAGATTTTCCCAACATCCATCTCTATCTTTTCCTTGTACGAGTATATCTTTCTCAGCGCTCCAGTTGGAGTTTTCCAAGGGATTTTCCCCAAAGAGATACGAGTAATATACGTATTCCTTAACTATTCCTATTCTCCTCGTTTCTGTCGCATATTTCAGCTCATCGTCGTCTCCTAAATCTTACTAGGAGCCATACAAATTACAGTTTTTCAATTTTTGTCTTTCTAAACTGCTCAATGATATCGTTCTGCCCATACACACACATTTTTGAGCCCTCGTTTTCCGACTCTTATAATTTAAATACACCTAGTCCGTGTTGTTTTTTTCGCCCGTTTGTTTTAACGCTCCCAGCCAATTTCTTAATTTTCACTTTTCTCATTTTTGTTTTATCGCCCTTAGGCTGGCTGCGCTCTATGACACCAAACCCTGTCTCTTCCATTATCTTTTATGAACAAATCATTTTTAATTTAGGCATTTTTGAGTTCTTCCCACATTTTCAGGAAAACAATTAGGGAATAAAACAAGGGCTGGGTGTACTGTTCTTCTGCCATGTGACGACGTGTATTCCTGTATGTTGTTATCGACGTTGCGGAGAAACCTGATGCCCATAACCTACTAAATCCGAATTTAACCTCCCGCAGAACCTCAAATATCACCTGTACGTCATGTTTTCCCTGAAAAAAAAAACACACCACGCTTCATGCTCCGGCTGTCCTTACTTCAGTAACTTTTTATATAACGAGTCGAGAGGAATTCAAACAGTTCTACAAGACAAGGCCTTCAGTGAGTATAAAAGCGTGAATAAGTTAATTCAGTTTGGACTAAAAGGAGAAATTCCTGAGATGCTGTATAAAGTAACAAGAAGTCCCGTTGCATCTAAACTACGAGGACAGACTTTATGATAATTTGTAAAAAGCAGGAGGGAATTCAGTTGAGTTTGGTTCAAGCGACAGGCTCTGAGATTTTGTGTACAGGAATCAGAAGTCCAGTGAGTTTCGTCCAAAAGAGATACAGATTTTTGGGTTTGGGAAAATAACAAATTCAGTGAGAGGTGAGGACAGTCAGGACTAAGTGGAAAGAATTTCAGGAAGCCCAGAAAATCAGATGCTTCAGACAAAAACGTAGTGCTGTAAGTAAGAAGGTTCTCTGGTCATAAACTACAACGCAAAATCCCTGACCACGTAAATTATTGCATAACGGGCAATTTAAACAAAAGCTACGAACAATGCTGCAAGACAGCATAATTTTTCTTTCCTCTAAGACACAAAGGTTTCTACGTGCGACATAACGCACTCACGGTCACAGATGTAACGACGATCACGCTCTGCAGGAGGTTGGAAAAGAGGAGGAAAAAATTAGCGTGCAAGGTTGCTCGAAATTAATCAATTTGCTAGCAAGCGGACGGGCGAGCGACATCCTTACGTTATGATATACCGAACACTCGCATACTACATTAGTGTGACATCTTGGCTGAATTATAAAATAGAGACCAGAGTAACACTCATACATATTAGCGGTTCGTTCCAAAGGAAAATGTCCATCATAGCCACACCAAGAGCATGCCCTACTCAGATTATTAAACGTTACAAGAGAATTGCTCTTACAATCCTTTGTAAGTGAAGGTGTAGAATAATAATAACAATAAAAAAAGAAACAAGATACATCTAAATTTTTAGCACGTGATGTAAGAGACAATTCGCGTCCACCACAGTAATATAAAAAGCATGTATCGTACTTCGAATTAACCATGACAAAACGGGCAGTACAACGTGACAAATATCACTGTAACTAGGGATCGAATGCACGGTGTTTGATAAAGGAGGCTGTGGAAGTGGAATGTACAGGTAATTCGATCTTACCCCCCGCAAAGAAAAAAAATTACGCATACCAAATAAGGTCTAGACTAACAAAGAAATGTGACAGTCCTAAGATATAATATATAAGGGTTTATAAATTAAGTCACTAAAAATACTCTAGCAAATATCTGTTCTTACAGAAGGATAATTAAATGCTTTAAATTACTGGCACACCGTCGCGATTAAAGCAGGCAGCATTGGCCTCGTACTGACATCGAATTTTGATTTTGCCACACCACAGATTTTTATTTTGCAAATTTATTTTGTGCCACTGTGTAAGGGTATAGGCCTGTATCTAGTCCGAAGGATGTAACGGTTATTTGGAGAAAATTTAATTCATTTCTCTTTTTTTAAATATCTGAAGAGGAAATGTGGGAGACCTAGAAGTGTGCGTGAATAACAGACGCGACTGGAAAAAGAGGTTTCTATTGCTGGCTCAGGTGTTGGCAATTTCACGACTTTAAAGCTTCTTCTGCCTACTCTTTCTCATACCCTACATACACTGCGGCTCTTTTTCTGTGGATAAAGGCGGCAACAGCGTGAATACGACAAATCCTAATACACAGCTAGCAAATGCAAGCACCTACACTACCACGCCCCCACAGGGTTTCAAGTCGCAATACTGAAAGAATTAACCGCGTATTTAATAATAATGGTACATCAGACTTCAAATGCCAAGGATGTAGTAACTGCAAGGTTAAAGTTGTATTGGTACAAATGGCCATTACAAAATAATCAATGGAGGAAACAGAGAAGGAAAATTTAAATTTATAAACTCAACATTAGCCTGGAGGGACTGAGGAAAGAAAACTGAAGCGTGGACACCTATTCTCTGGACTAACACTCGAAATTGGACCTCCAAATACCAAAGACTGCTAACAATCGTTGACTTCGAAAAGAAAGAAAACTTATCAAAGAGTCAGCCTTACTTCCTCCCCTCGAATACAATCCAAGACTGCTCTTCATTCCTACCGCGACATTTGGCCGATGTGTGCAATTGCCCTTAGTCCATTTTACCTTTCCGGACAGATCTCAGTAAATTGTTATGGATTACCCCCTTCCATGCCTAAGTTAGGACCTGTGTGATTGCATCGTGTTTTCAGTGAGAAAATAAATTATCCGTGAACTCTGATGTCACGGCATGAAAGAGAGGTGCCGGTGAATCGCCCGAGCGGAACACCTCGCCCTGTATTATTCCCAGCATTGGGTTGTCGTCAACCAGGTGGCCTTCCTCTCCCACAGATCATCAAGGTCACAGTCAAAGAAATTCAGCTTCTCCTCTGGTCCAAGTTAGCGTCGCGATACCGGCTCCATGTTGTTACAATTGCACTGCGATTGGATGCTTCTTTTGCAGCTTTCACGGACCAGATCCTCCGGCCATTCCACATTGAGAATTATTTGTTAACTCTTTGAAAGACGACGAAGCACGTTTTTTTCTTAACGCTCTCTGATTTCTGAAACGACATCACTTCTGACGGATGGTCCCCCGGCTGTGCCCGTTTATCCTTCTGTTAAAGAGGATCTCTGGAGATGAAGATGAGTGTGCAACACTGGTGGAACGAAACAGACAGGTGAAAACCAAATGAAACATTAAGTTATTCTAAATCAAGTGGATAACTTCTGCTCCTTATTGTCTGTGAGTGCTGTTTAGGACAACAAACTTTTCTCCGAGAGTAGTACAAAACACAAGTCCATGTTGTGGGCAAATTGCAAGATTTTTTTTTAATATTAGCGTATGGTACACACAGTAACAACTTTGCAGTAAAGGATTTGAAAAAAAGAAAGATCAACTTTAAGGAGTGTCATCCCCGTTGTGTAGGCAAACTAGATAGGTGAGAGGGTAGTCAAAAACACAACTCGTATAAAATATAAAAGATGTATATTCTTAAGATTTAAATCAAAGCAACATGTTTCGGCCGTATATGGCCATCATCAGGTTTTGTCAATTAGATTTCACTATATAAATTGCGTGAAATGCGGTATGATGTGGAGATCTCCCATCAGATTATAGTTCCAATGTACCTATACATAAGTACATTGGAACTATAATCGGATGGGAGATCTCCACATCATACCGTATTTCACGCAATTTATATAGTGAAATCTAATTGACAAAACCTGATGTTGGCCATATACGGCCGAAACATGTTGTTTTGATTTAAATCTTAAAAATATACATCTTTTGTATATTATACGAGTTGTGTTTTTGACTACCCTCCCACCTATAAAGAAAGATCGAGACAGAAAAGTGTACGTTGTAAGAAACGATGTTATCAGGTGACTGGACTGTTTTAACAGATCACTGATTTACTGTTTAACTGATTTTGTCCCTGAATCTGAAAAGCAGACAAGAATCAATGTATCAACACGAACTTTTCAAATCGTTTACACCTTCTCCAAAGTGCCATTAATTTTCGTATTTCTTACCCAGTTGTCCACAATTTTAATTCTTAATTAACAAACGGAGTTTTTAAAGAGGGTTCGGTTCGTCACAAGAACAGAAAATGCAGATACGATTATAGGCCCTACATACGTGCTGGACGTGAGATTCACTCCTGCCACTCCCAGTGTTTTAGAGGATCAAGAAGCCACTGCAGTAACAAAGGAGCAGACGAGGTGATTAAATTGAAGTGGAGGAGGTGAAATGTAAACTTGCCCCTGTTCACGGCATGAGGCCGTATGGGGGAGTGGAGGTACAGCTACATTTATTCTTAACCTCGGAATTAGGTGCAGGTGAGTGGTCAGATTCACGCCCTGCCGCGTTTCCCCTAAGGAAAGGCATCAGAGCCGGTTTGGACACTCCGGGGAACTTCTCTTCCTCCTGCCGCGAATCCTCGGTGGCCCGGCGCACAGCACAGTCCACACACACATAAACTAAAGAAGGTGGGTAGCGACAACACGAAATGGACAGTAATTGTTAAGGACAGTGTATAAAGAGTGATATCTCGTAGTCATAAACATAACTAGATTAATAATGGATAAAACACCAACACATGCACTTTTTACTTAACACTATATTAGTCTAGCGTGTTGATTTCATTAAAATACATAAAAATATTTAATGGTACTCCGACATGTTTCGATCTTAAGATATCATCCTCAGGGAGTATGCCTGTACCTTGCTAAAGTCACTGAATTATTTAAAAGATTTTAAGAATTTTTTTTAAATTTAAAACAC
>Ga0209629_10004231_pt1 | contig 10562 bp, 5 predicted proteins | sample TergutCu122P5_FD_187286 | JGI IMG/M metagenome (GOLD analysis project Ga0209629, IMG submission 187286) | Cubitermes ugandensis P5 segment gut microbial communities from Kakamega Forest, Kenya - Cu122 P5 (SPAdes) (version 2) | ecosystem: Host-associated > Arthropoda: Insects > Digestive system >... | reverse complement strand
CCTAAAACAGTTGCCTCGCCTCGTATATAGCCCAATACGTTAGCGCGAAATTTAGAATTTAGTCAGGATTGTAATAACCAGATTCATAACCGAAACTTGCTCGACTCGTGATCGTAAACGAAAAAGGTAATTATTCAAACAATCAGCACGACTTACCTCGAATCAGCAGTACGCCGCCGGCCTTATGGTTCATCGTAAAATAACTCAATGTTAAAACTTTATAAATATCTCCAGTTCTCTGCAACAGAGTGGGGCACTTAGTCGTTGGTGATCGAACCAAATCGAGTGAGCACACTTCGCATTTTCGTCTGAGGTTGTATAGGTGCGAGGCAGTTAGCTAATAAAGTTCATAAAGTTACTAAACTTATTTGCTTCAGTTGCTTAGCTGGCGCAGTTTGTGAAATGGAGTAAACTGTTGCAGCACTTGCTGGCAGCAAGGAAGTGACCTAGTTTGTTGTGCAACGAAATGTCGTAAGAGTTTCAACACACAATTCAAAGTTAGTCAAATTTGACATTCATTACACTTATTTTGACTGGCATCAGATCTAATTGCAAGAATGTCAAATACAAATGCAGGACAGCCTTTGTCACACGTAACTACCACACGTCATGGCTTGTTGGTGCATTTCCAGCACCTTCAAGACTGTGCTACATCCCACACATCATACGCGCAACCACTACAGCCAACGTCAGCCATTACTATGGTTCACTTACTTATGTACCAGGTGCGACAATTTAATTCCCGGAATAGTCGCAGCGTGTCGCTGGGGTGTTGAATCAGGCATACTCTTGTACACAAGCACATTTGGACATGTTCCATCTTGCGTTTACATGAGCCACAGACAAAATCAGTCGTTTGCTCCCGAGCAGCAGAGGAAGTAGTACGTGTACGTGGTATACGGTTGGCGGAAAAATTAGTGACAAGAATCTGGAGCAGCGGCTAAACATCAAGATTTGTGTGAAGATTGGTAAAAGAGGCAGTGAAACGTTAGCCATATTAACAGTGGCTTATGGTGAATACGCTATGAAGAAATCGAGTGTTTTTGAATGGCACAGGCGGTTCAAGGAAGAGCGAGAATATGTGCAAGACGACCCAAGAATTGGGCAGCCAAAAACACAAAGGACAGATGTAAATGTGGACAGAGTACCAACCTTGGTGCGCTCAGATCGAAGATTAGGTGTGAGTGTAATAGCAGAAGAATTGAATATGAATAGGGAAACAGTGCGACAGATTGTAAAAGAAGATTTGGGAATGTGAAAAATTTCCGCAAAAATGGTGTCTCGAATCTAGACACATGACCAGAAACAACGTCGGCTTCACATTTCATCTGATCTTTTACGCAATGCAGAGATGTTTGATAGGATCATTACCGGTGATGAAACGTGGTGTTTTCAGTACGACCCGAAATCAAAACGACAGAGCATGCAGTGGAAAAGACAGAATTCACTTCAGCCGAAAAGCTCACATGTCTCGGTCGCAGGTCAAGACCATGCTTGTGTGTTTCTTCGCTCACAAGAGGATAGTTCACTATGAATTCATTACACAAAGACAAACGGTAAATCAGCAGTGTTATTTGGAAGTGCTGACAAGGTTATGTGAATCTGTTCGGAGGAAAAGACCCAGACTCTGGCCTGATAAATGGATTCTCCACCATTACAATGCCCCTGCGCATGATGCGTTAGGCGTTCGCGAGTTCCTGGCTAAGAACGCAATTACAAAAAGGGACCATCCACCTTATTCACCTGACTTAGCCCCTTGCGATTTTTGGCTCTTTCCAAAATTAAAAAATACCTTGAAAGGACAAAGATTTGCTGACCTTTCTGACATCCAACGCATCGTGAAAACGTTACTGCGAGGTATTCCGGAAAACGATTTTCAAGACTTTCTGGCAGTGGCACCATCGTCTCACGAAATGCATAGCTTCACAAGGAGGGTATTTCGAAGGCGACAGCAGCCGCTAGTGCACACGTAAGCAAATTTTGCTTTCACAGGGCCATTCCGGGAATTAAATTGTCGCACCATGTATATTGCCGTGAATATGCGTGTCACGAATTAGCAACATGTGTGTCACGTTCAACTTCGTACGTTTCATGCCGTTCCGCTGAAACGTCAGGAAATGAGAACTGCGCTCTTCTGTGTTATTGCGACTACCCAGAACAGCGCATTTCTGAGACACGTCGCGGCGGAAGACTGAACTCACGTACGTAAATGATGTGATCTGTGTGTAAATGTATACCCAACTACCTGCCAGTTCCTACTAGAATAAACATCTTTTTATTACCTTTGGTCTACATCTTTCACGAAGAGAAATATACAATGGGGTAGGGATAATTGTTTCTGTGCAGTTTCCACGTTTTGAGCCGCCGCGAATTATGGTCTCCGATGATTTTGAAATATATTTTCCTGTGCTAAATTTGTAAGTATCGTGATTACGAACGGCCTAATTAGACGAATTCAAGAGGGACGGTTAAGCTGCAGTAACGGCTCAAAGACATATAAAGGTAGGTTGCCATTTTGCGCGATTAAGTAACAGACGGTCGTTCGGTAGCTCGGTGGTCATGTACAAAGTAAACAGACTCTGTATTATGATGTTAATTACACGAAATGAGTATGGTTTATTTCACGGATGACCAAATGTGAGTTACTGTACGAACTCAGTATGTTATTTAGATTAGGTCTATTTGATTTAATTATGACAAACATAATGGGATTATCTTATGAAAAGGAATTGGACATTGATAACAAATTACATAACTATTTGAAAATTAGAGGTATTTTAATTAATGTGTTTAGACCACAAAAAACCCTTAAGAAAACAGGAATAAAATTATATAATACACTAGCCCTAGCAGTTTTGTTATATGGCAGCGAAACTTGGACTATTAAAGCAAGGGATGCCAGAAGAATAACAGCATCAGAGATGAAATATATGAGAAGAACAGCAAGATACACTTGGACAGATTACAAAACAAATACACAAATTACAAAGGAAATAAAAATAACATCAATTTTGGACAAATTACTGGAATACAAGAGAAACTGAATACAACATGTAAATATAATGCCTCGTAATAGATTACCCAGGGTAATAAAACACTATTCTCCAACTGGCAGAAGGAATCAGGTCAGACCTTTGAAGAGACTTCAGGATACGCGAGACCGGAATGGGTGAACAAGTGGCACAACCACAGATCATCTAGTATATGGTACAACTCCATGACAGATATATCATGATGATCATCATCATGGTATTACCATTGAGTATCGATGTAGCTTGGAACATACACAAAATTTGAACGTAACGTGTTATTGTTGCAAAATCATCATGGGTAACTAATACTTCTTTAAGGTTATAATTAATTACCTTGTAAGAATTTTGCAACAGTAAAACCTGTGACATTACAGGGTCTATCACGTATGTATATAAAGTTTAATTTAAATGATAGATTTTGGGATCTCACAGCTGTGGCATGTGAGATGTGTTAGATTTTGAGGCCAGTTCTTCAAGAAATAATGTGGTCACTGGAGAATACATGCAGCATTTGCATTGTTGAGCTTGCTGTATGTGCTATAACCCCGTCCAATTGAAGCCAGCAGTCTTGTTCAAAAGTTTGAATATTATTTCATTGTAACACTCTGCTGTTACCATTTCTGTGAAGAAAATGAGACCAATTACTTTATGTTGAGAGATGCTACACCCTACTCTGATGTTTAAGAAACATAACATTCTTGCATGGAAGGTATGGCAATTTTCACTACTCCATATTCTGCTGTTTTGGCTAGTAATGTATAAACTGAGGGGAAACTATGCTTCATCAGTAAAGAAAACTTTTATCTAAAATGTCTGTACTCTTTTGGATGTAGAATGTATAATATGTGGTTCTAAAGTTGTAGTTCCTCCTCAAAATCCTTGAGTGTGTGTATAATATATACAATATGGATGCAGTTTTAAAAGTTTTGTGCCCTTCTGTGCACATCTGTAAGACAACCTATTGTGATAAGTAGTTTTCCTCAATGACTTTCTTGGAGACCAGAGCAGACTCTGACAGGTAGTTTACCAGAATGGTTTATGGCCTGCATGCTTCCTGTGTCATGGAAACGGATAACCAGACAATATATTGCTTCTTTTCTTGGCACAGGCATTGCAATCCTGAACTCATTCTTAAAAGTTATGTGAGCATGGGATATCAGGTGGTGTTCAGAAATAAACCCTTGTTGCACTTGTGAAAAAGCATGTTTGCACTTTCACTGTTTAAAACTGGTACAAAATCAAGTGACCTGTACGAATCCTGCACTGGTATACAATTCTTCTGTGACTGCAGCTGAATTTAATCTAATTACAGCCATTGGTAAATATTTAATTATTGGCTGAGTAACTTTTTTGACTGCACTCTTTCATAGAGGTATTGTGTAATATAATTTAAATTTCAAAGTAAAATGGAATGAGCAGTTCAATGATATGGTACAGAAGTATTCATAGGTACTGTAGTTTACTGCAGTCCAGACAAAAATTCAGTCTTTGGTAGTAAGAAGTGTGTTTGGAAACTACCACTTACAGTGACTGAAAAAATTATGGCTCACATTCTGAATAGAGATGACATCTTACCTTGTTCCATGTACTGTTTCTGTATCAAACAGACCAGAATTTGTAGAATTATAGGCATATACTAGAGTTAAAATGCTTTGGGTGCAGGTTTACTTTTTTTATCAAGTTGATGCTGTAATACAGTTTAGAACACCATATCATCTCTCAGTTTCACTGCAAGAACAAAATTAACCACTTCAAGCTCAGCATCACATGTAACTCTAATTGAAGCCTTTCCCCCATCTAAGTGGTTTACATGCTGACCCAAAAATGTGAATATTCCAGAAACATTTCAGGGCAAGAATGTCACCATTATTCTGAAGGTATTACAAAATTTAATTATAAAAAGGAGCGTTAATCACTTCAATATTTATTTACCGTGAAACCCGTCACTGCTGTACCAGTTTCTGAAATCATTACGCTAAAACTTTGTGATTTTTTTCTCAGTCATTTTCACTTTTGTAATGTTTTTTATAAACTGGCTACACATGCATTACCTTGAATTTTTAAAAGTAACTGGAAACAATTCATGTTTCAATTCCTCTGTTTGTAATGTGTACACATACAAACCAGTGCTTGAGGTTTTCAGGTACAATTGACTGTTACATACGAGTATCTGACAATGCTCAACATAATTTTGCAGCACTTTAATAAATGTTTAAAAATTACATAAGTTTATGTCTATAATATAAACTGTATAGTATCACAGTCAAAAGTTATTTTATTTATAATTTACAGTATCCATTAAGACATTTGTATTACGTTTATGTCCATGACATGCAAGGTAGTCTTGGGCGATGTATATTTTATGTATCTGTTTACAAGGAGTTTAAAACATTCAGTGAATGTGGAAGGAATTTGCTTCATACAGGCATTAGGCTTTATGAATGCATTCTGCCTACAACTATCAGAAAGTACACCTTCTACAGGCACAGATTATCTGACGGTACAACTGTCCAACAACCCATTTCTTTCTGTAACCACAGAGCACTAACCATAAGCATCCAGATACAGGGCTGCCTAGTTGGACATCATTTGCAGTACCTTTTTTAATTAAAGTGTGTTATTTAATGAAACTGTCAACTTTATAGGATTATATAGCACTGGTGATACATGGATGGATAAATGAATGAATGAATGAAAAAAAGAGTATGTACCAGTGGTGGAATGATAACTGAAGTACATATAAACCTGTCCCAATACCATTTTGTCCACCACAAATCACATGTGGACTGGCCTGGCTTCAGACCTGGGTCTCCAAAAGGATAGGCTGGCAACTAACTGCCTAGGTTGTGGCTTGATAACTTTGAAATATGTCTCTGAACATTACACTACAGCCACAATCTTATTTATTCTCAGCCCCCTACCCCCACATGCACAGTATGTAAGTCTGAAATCTTTGCAAATATATGCTTGTTATAATACGCAGTAATCAGAAAACAGTGGAACATGTTATGAGCTCCTTGTCTTTGTGATCAAGGCTGCTTCCCTATGAGCATGTGCCCCCACAAATGTCCCTTGGTCTTTCTATATTAATGGGTTTTGAACGGTGTGTGGCACTAGGAAACACCTCGCTCCATATGATCACAAGATTCCTTTGACAGTTTTTCCTCCCAGCAGTGCTATCTTAAGAAAGACATCGACAGCTTCTTTCCCAAAGCTGCTATCTGAAGAAAGACAGGCAATTTAGTATCACTGCATAATGCAGCACATTTCAATTTAAGTGAATGCTAACAGTCAGTGTCTGATCATTATACTCGTATATTCACACAGTTCTGTATGATAAAAAAAAACACACAAAAATATTAATAGCCAAAAATAGTCATCATTTTCTAATTACTAAATTTTATGTTGCTACATTGGTGCAAAGAATGAGGATATCTGATACAGATATAACAGTAGTAATTTACATTAGGCCTCCTCCTCCTTCTATAGGCTGACGCCTGTTCTTCCAGATTTTAGGGCGAGGGAGCTGTGTTGAGACTTTCTTTCCAGCGTTTCTTCCGTCTGCCTCGACTGCGCACTCCCTGTTGACGATTATCTCTAGCTATCTTTGCGAGACGGTAGTCCTCCATTCTTTCCACATGGGCATCCCACTCTCTTCTTCGATCATTTGTCCATTTAATTATGTCTTGAATTCCGCTTAAGTGTCGAAGTTGGTCACTACGGATTTTGTCTCTAAGCGTCTTTCCATGTATTGCCCTTATTTAGGCCTTAAGCTGTGTATTGCATATTACTGACATTGTATACAAATCAAATTTTTAAATACAATTAAATAATTCATAACTTAATTATTACTATGTATAATGTATTTTTAGCAGTCAAAACACAACTAATTTTATTGTACTATATGTACAATGTATACACAACTACATGTTTCGGCATATTTTAGGCCATCTTCAGGTTGTTTCGTATAGCCTAGAGAGTGAGGTATCCTAAAGACAAAAAATACCACATAGATGATGAGATTGCATTCATCTTTACATTTGCTTATTGTGATGGGAGTATTGGGTAATTTTATAGTATGAGTTGGGTGCAGCTTAGGTGTGGGTTTACTGTTGTCTTCTTGTTTTTGTGTCTACATATTTTGTACATATAGTACAATAAAATTAGTTGTGTTTTGACTGCTAATTATACATTATACATAGTAATAATTCATAAAACACAATGGGGATGTCACACTTAAAAGTCATAACTTAGTATTATTTTATACATATTCAAACAATGGATAAATTTTAAGGTATGCGTTTTATGCAGTACTTTGTGTACAAAGATAATTTAAATCTCTGCATCCCCAACCAATTAAAACTGATTTATGACTATGCAAACTGCTGAACAAAAACCCCCTTTTTATTTGGGTTGGATGAAAATTTTGGCTTCTCTCCACCAGTTTAATATATTATTATGAGGGCACTAATATAGTATCACAATATCCAAAACCATTGTTTTACAAAGTTCAAATTATAATTCTTGGCTTAAACTGATAAATTACAGTAAATACTTTCCTGCGATGTGACATCAATATAGCCTGGTGGTTGAAATTTACAAATACTTCAGAGCAACCTTCTGCCTCTATATCCAGGGTAGAATTAATTACAATTTGTGGCAATCACTTTATGCACAGTTATTCCTGGCCATGTCATTTGATATACGTATACTGCATAATTACCCTCATTTATTTGGAACTATTAAAAAGCAAATTTCATCCTCTATATATGGGAAGACATGTCCTCTAGTTATTAGAAACAAAGAAGTGTATGAAAAACTAGAATAGATGTCTACTGCAGGTAAAATAATATGTACAGTATTTGATTGAATTCCGTTACTTATGACCACAAACTGAACTGTAATTTATATGAGCATAATCACTTTGAAAATAAAGAGATCAGAAAGAATTAATTTACTTAAGATAACTGAGAAATTTAAAAAGCTGTAACTCAATAAAACATTTCAGTGGGAATATAAATATAAATATAAATATATATATATATATATATATATAAATACTGACAAGAAATACCACATTACTTGACATCCCTAATTAATTTCTGGTTCCTTTAACTCTGGATATAATTAGGCATAGGGCCTTGAAATTATATTCATATCATGACAATTACTTTTTGTTACACAATACAACATAAACATCTAGTTACTTCAGTAAGGCATTACCCTATTTCTGATGAATCACACTGTAAATGCAAAAATGCTACTGGTACATATCATAGATTAACAGTTTTGGACAGCATTCATCATAAACATAGTGCACTTTGTGGTTTTAAGGATTAGAATTTGGATATTTTGACCGATCAAATTTTATATGAATGTACAAACACTTCAGTCTTGATGGCAGGAACAGGACTTGTGCCTGTTTGAAATAACTTACACTTTAAGAACACAGTAACCAAAACAACATTTTTGATATCTGGGAAAGGACTAAATACTATACATAGTGTCTTCTGTAAATTACAGTCTCACATACCACATGGTTTGAACCCACATCATAAGCAAAATGTTTTGACAACTGATGTATCCAAAACATCTGCTGAATGTTAGTATTTCTTACGGTAATACTGCCATAGGGTATAATTTCACAATGCTGACCATGACTTGGTGTACCGAGCCTTGGTGTCATGTTTGGGAGTACAGTTTTTACAATCTTAACAGTGGCTCTGCATCAAGTAATATATTCATTATACTTTCTTAATGCAGAACTCAGATGTTCCCAAGTTATGTATTTGCTCTTTTAAAGAAGAGACCAGTTATAGTACAGTATCAATTGAAGTACAAAATATGCACTAATTCTTCCAAGCAAACAATTAATTACAGAGAAAAAAAGTCAGAATATCAATAGAAAAGTAATGCCCAAAGCTTTATGAAGATCACAGGAACTCACATATGAATAGTTAATGTATTTAAAACAATAACTGAAACATCATATCTATTTCAATATACATAATTAAAATCATTCATTATTAAGGATACACATTTACAACTAATGGAATATTATCCATTATCCAGGGTCCTAACAGCTTTAATATTATTCAATTACATTTCTGTGTCATGTTCTAAATATAACCATGCACTTACAATCTTTCCACAAAATTATGACAGAATTTAAACAACATTCACAAGACTATGAATGCAATACTTGTAAGAAGAAGACACATGAAAATGTACAAATTTTAAGTACTAGGATAATAAGTCACCTACATATTCATGTGTTCTAAATGTGATACTTGTCATTATCACAGATATATTTAAATTCTGTATCAATGAAATGTGTTGTACTTCTGAGGAGCAGCCCCTTTCACACAAGCAGTATGTAAGGGCTGTCTTTGAAAACTTAGGATTTGGCTTCAATCATCATACAGGAAATATGGAAAGCACTAACTGCTGTTTTTTGCTTTACAGTGAGGCCAGAGTAATCTCAAGATGTGGGCTGGCTGATCATTCTAATGGGAACTTACGGGGCTGTAAGGAATATAACAGTTAATGTAAGGCACATTTAAAACAGGATCACCAGAAAATAATTCCCATACTGTAAAAAAGTCACCATGATAAGTGGGTCCCTGTCACCATGGCATGGCACGTCTTCAGGTTGTGGATGGAGGAACAGCCTCCAATATGGAGGGTAGCTGTGGACATATTGAATAAGCAGTCGTGGGCAGCCGACAAGGGGCGATCCTCCAGCGTGGGGGTTGGGCGAGATGCTGTTAACTCCTCACCATAAAAACTGACTTTGTTGTGTAAAATGAACATGTGCCTCAGACCTGGACTGTAGAACAATTTGCTCTGAGATCCATAAACTTATTAATTTGATTTGGGATAAGGAAGAACTGCCTGAGGAGTGGAAGGAGCCGATAATTGTACCTATTTATAAGAAGGGTGATAAAACAGACTGTAGTAATTACATAGGCATATCACTTTTGTCAACTATGTACAAAATTTTATCCAACATCCTGCTGTCAAGTTTAACTCCATATGCAGAGGAAATTACTGGGGATTGTCAATGTGGATTTCAATGCAACAGATTAACTACTGATCATATATTCTGCATTTGTCAAATACTTGAGAAGAAATGGGAATGCAATAAAGCAGTGCGTCAGCTATTTATAGACTTCAAGCATGCTTATGAGTCAGTATGGAGGGAGGTCTTGTATAATATTCTCACTGAGTTTGGTATCCACATGAAACTGGTAAGGCTAATAAAAATGTGTCTGAATGAAACCTATAGCAGAGTCTGGGTAGGCAAGCATTTGTCTGATGTATTTCCTATTAGGAAAGGTTTGCAACAAGGAATGCTTTATTGCCCTTGCTTTTCAACTTTGCTTTAGAGTATGCCATTAGGAGGGTTCAGGTAAATCAGGATGGCTTGAAATTAAATGGTACCCATCAGCTTCTGGTGTATGGTGATGATGTTAATATACTGGGGGAAGCATACATACTACAAAGAAAAACACAGAAACTTTGTTAGTT
>Ga0209629_10004230_pt1 | contig 10562 bp, 7 predicted proteins | sample TergutCu122P5_FD_187286 | JGI IMG/M metagenome (GOLD analysis project Ga0209629, IMG submission 187286) | Cubitermes ugandensis P5 segment gut microbial communities from Kakamega Forest, Kenya - Cu122 P5 (SPAdes) (version 2) | ecosystem: Host-associated > Arthropoda: Insects > Digestive system >... | reverse complement strand
TAAATAATTAAGTCTTAATAAAGTCCATTGTTCTCACTAAAAACTCACTAAACAAAAATACAACAAATAGTTAATATTGCAAACTCTACATTGCAATTTCTTTTGAAAAATATTCGTTTCAGGGTTTTCCCGTTTCTAAACTCCGAATTAAGTTTATACTATTAACATTTTTCTGTCTGATGGCAACACTTGCGCCATATCACATCGTTACATGAAATCCCTGCTCTTTCAGGTATTTCTCTATATTACAGGACATTGCCTTTTTGTAATAATCAATAATGTGCGACCCCCAGTCGTTGGTAGTTTTGTCGCCAGAACGGGCTATGTTATAATGAGTTATCTCATCATTGTATTGCATTAATTCGGGCTTTAAATCGTCGTTCCTGTAATGATTGCGGTGAATGACAAGGGAGAGAGGCTGTTTCGGTTTCACGTCGGGATGTTCCGAAGGATAACCGATTGCCAATCCGCAAGCTACACACACTCCTTGCGGCAACTGCAGAATCTCTGCCAATTTAGCGGGCACTGCCGTGCGTGTGTAGCCTATGCAGCAAGAGCCTAATCCTAATGATTCTGCCGCAATAACAGCGTTTTGCATGGCAAGAGAGGCATCTATCATCCCTACTATCACGCCATCCACAGTATCTTGAAAACGAGGCATTTCGATGCCGGCGGCATTAGCAAACTGATTCATTTTATTGTAATCGACACAAAAGACAAGAAAAACGGCTGACGTTTTTATCTGCTTCTGCCCGATCAATTCATACAATTGCTCCTTCAACGGCTGGTCGGTAATAGCAATAACTGAAAATTGCTGTCCGTTGTAACTTGTCGGCGTGTGTTGAATAGCGCGATAAATAAAGTCCATTTTTTCAGGTTCAATGGGGCGGCGTTCATACCGGCGGACAGATGTGCGCTGTAAAAAAATTTCTTCAATAGTTTTCATAAGTCAATGTATTTAAAAAAGGAAAAACCTTACGTCTCGCATCTTTCAGGGATGGCAGGCAGCAAGGTTTATGATTGATGTATTGGATGCGTTATTCTGAAACGGCAGGGGTTTCGATGTCGGGGTCAACAAGAATTCTCCCGCAATGTTCGCACACAATGACTTTTTTGCGTAAACGAATCTCCATCTGGCGTTGAGGTGGAATTTTGTTGAAACAACCGCCGCAAGCGTCCCGCTGAATGGTAACAACCGAAAGCCCGTTTCGCACATTTTTGCGGATACGCTTGAAAGCGCCAAGCAAACGGGGTTCGATAAGGGATTCGATTGCTTTGATGCGTTCACGAAGTTTATCTTCTTCCTGCCGCGTTTCCGTAACTATTTCATCAAGTTCGCTTTTCTTTTGAACCAGGTCGCTTTTTCGTTCTCCAAGTTGAGCCTTTGCTGCTGCAATGTCTTGCGTTTTTACGTTGACGGAGGCTTGCGTGTCGTGGATGCGTTTTTCGCGAAGTTCTATCTCAAGAGTCTGAAATTCTATCTCTTTCGACAAATAATCAAATTCACGATTGTTGCGCACATTGTCCTGCTGCTCCTTATATTTTTCTATTTTGCCTTGAGCCTCTGCCATTTCGTGCTTATAAGCGACAATCGCTTTTTCCTGCGTCTGCACTTCGGCGGTATAATTGTCTATGCGTGTTTGCAGACCGGCAATTTCGTCTTCCAGGTCTTCTACTTCCAAAGGTAATTCGCCACGCAAGGTTTTTATTTTGTCGATTTCGGTGGACACCATTTGTAATTCATAGAGAGCTTTCAATCGTTCTTCGACCGGCATCTCTTTTTCCTTTTTTGCTGCGGTAGCCATAGTAATAGTGTATTTACAGTGTTATTGTCAAGAAGTTATCTGTTTACCAACTTAAACCACTTGCATTTAACAAGATAGGGTGCATCTCACACATAATTTACCGGATTGGTTTTACAGGTTGGAAAACGGACTGCAAATGTAGGCAATTTTTTCCGTATTTCTTCCAAAAATATCTCTTTTGTGAATTGTTCCGATTCATAATGTCCAATATCGGCAATAACAATATGGTCTTCGGTGCCGAAAAAATCGTGGTATTTGAAGTCGGCAGATACGAAAATATCTGCATGTGCACGGAGAGCGTCTCCAAGCAAAAATGCACCTGCTCCGCCACACACCGCCACTCTCTGCAATGGCTTGCCAAGCAATGGGGAATGACGGATGCAGAACACATGAAATGCGGATTTTAACCGCTGTAAAAACGTTTGTTCGTCTTCCGGCGAAGGCAGTGTGCCAATCATCCCAAAACCGGTTTGGCTCCATGTATTGGTAAGCGGAATCCAGTCGAAAGCGGGTTCTTCGTAAGGATGTGCCTGCATCATAGCATGTTGTACACTATTCTGCAAATGTCGCGGAACAATTGTTTCGATGCGTATCTCAGACTCATGATGCATCTCTCCGATGTTTCCCGCAAAGGGACGGGCAGCCTCACCGGCTAAAAAAGTTCCGGTTCCATCGCCGTTGAAACTGCATGAACCGTAATTTCCGATTTTGCCTGCTCCGGCATCGAAAAGCGCCTGACGAACCCTATCCGCAACCGCCACGGGAACAAAAACGACCAGCTTCAGCAGTTGATTTTGCGCCGGAGCCAGAATAGCACACTCTGACAACCCTATCCGGTCGCAAATCTTCCGGTTTACACCCTGCATTACGCTGTCGAAATTGGTATGGGCGGCATAAATGGCAATGTCGTGCTTAATAGCCTTTATTACAGTTCGTTGAATATAATCGTTTCCGGTAATTTTTGTCAACCCTTTGAAAATAAGCGGATGATGAGCCACAATAAGATTGCAATCCGTACTGATTGCTTCATCCATAACTGCTTCTGTTACATCCGTACAGAGCAAAATGCCGGATACGATACGTTGCCGGCTGCCGACAATTAGCCCTGCATTGTCATAACTCTCCTGTAATGAAAGCGGTGCAAATGCCTCTAAAATAGAACAAATCTCTTGAACAGTTACTGTTTTCATTTATATTTAAAGTAATGTCAGCAATCTATTTTTTCCCTTTATACCATTTTTGCAATATATAAAATGCTTCTTTGCGTTGTCCTTTGTCGGAAATGAGTCCTTTGCGGTTGAAGCCGTCCTGCACTTGCGGCAACAGGCGGCGCGACGAACGGAAATCTTTCAATATCCACGGCGACATCCCCGACAGTGACGGCGTCATCCGCTCGTCAATCATACGAAGCATTTTCCGGTAGAGGTCTGCCTGATAGTCTTCCGTCCACATCTGCGAGGCGTCGCCGCGATAGCCGGCAACTCCTTCAGCGCCAAACTCGCTGATAATCGTTGGTTTATTATAATCAATCGCCCAGCTCACTTTATCAATTTTTTCTTTCACGCCGTCGTACCAGCCCACATATTCATTGAAACTGATCACATCCACATAATCGCTCATGTTGTCTTTAACCGACAACACCTCTTTCGATTTATCGTTGCGTTCCATTGCCATGCTGATAAGGCGCGTATTGTCCTTCTGACGGGCATACGTGGCAAGCGACGACAGGAATTTGTCGCGGGCGTCGCCGTGTGGCGTTTCGTTGGCTATCGACCAGATAATGATGTTGGCGCGGTTATGGTCGCGCTCAATCATCTCGTCTAATTGATTTTGAGCATTGGCATACACTTCGGGCTTTTCCCACTGTATTGTCCAGTAAACGGGAATCTCAGACCAAACCATCAGTCCCATCTTTTCCGCCAGCCTGACCATCTGTTCGTTATGCGGATAGTGTGCCAGACGTACATAATTGCAACCCAACTCTTTAGCCCATTCCAGCAAAATACGGTCTTCTTCCGTAGAGTACGTGCGCCCGTTGCGGAAAGCAGCCTCTTCATGAATACTGATTCCTTTCAGGAAAATGGGCTGTCCGTTGAGTAGTATCTTTGTTCCCTGCGTTTCTATTGTGCGGAAGCCTATTGCGTCTTTCACGCTGTCGGCAGACGATTTGATGCTCACATCGTACAATTTTGGCGCATCGGGCGACCAGAGTTGCGGTTTGGCTTTTATCTCCGCAGAGGCCATGCCATTTGCATCGGTGGTCAGCGTTTGTTTTATTTTCAATTCGGGAATTTCAATCCGGATGTTTTGAGATGATTGATTATCAGATAATTTCACGGAAGCCTCTATCACATCCGGCGCACCTTTTTTCAAACGGACGCTGTAAGTTTGAATGTAGGCAGAGGGCAACTCTACCAGCATCACGTCGCGGGTAATGCCGCCGTAATTAAACCAGTCGAAATTATTGGTGGGAACGCCGTCCGTCGAACGCTGATCGTTTACCCTCACAATCAGTTTGTTAGCACCCGATTTGATAACATCCGTTACCTCAAAATTAAACGGTGTATAACCTCCCGTATGTTCTCCCACTTTTTTACCGTTGAGATACACATCTGTGGTGTAATTAGCTGCACCAAAATAGAGAAACACGCGTTTCCCTGACGGCTTATAGTTGAACGTATGTTTAAACCAGACCGTTCCTTCGTACAGAAACAGGTTGTACGCCTGCGTGTTCCAATCGCCGGGGACAGACATCACCGGCGATGAATCAAAATCGTACTCTTTGAATGCCGTTACATTGTCCACGTCAATGTCTTTGAAGAATCCATTGGGCGACGATTGCCGGCGGTAATCATAATAGCCCACATCCAGCGGGTCGGCAATATAATGCCAATAGCCGTTGAGCGATTGAACGGAACGTCCATATACATTTTGAACAAGCGGCTGCAAATCTTTAGTCGTTTGAGCCGAAATGGTGGATGCGCACAAAACGCAAAAGAGTAAGAAAAACTTTCGTAAAATCACACTATTATTCATAAAATAAGGTATAAGAAAAGAATAAAATCAACCGGATAAACAGTGTTCAAAGTTAATAAAAAAAACGAATCTCCTGAGCAGTTTTTTCTACAATTTTTTTAAGCATCTGCTTCCCTGAAATCGGTATTGCAAGCGAAATATAAAAATTGAGGGCTCCACTTTGGCAGTGAAGCTCTCAATGATTTTGTTTATTGTAAAGAGGATTGTGTTTTATTTGTATTTGTTTAAAATAGCTCGTTAATCCTTTCTTACTGTTTAACAACGCGTTGGGTGAATCCTCCTTTTGCAGTTTTCACTTGCAGGATATAGGCGCCTGTGCTCAGTGAAGATGCATCCACTACGGATTGATTGTGAGCGCTTAATACTACACGACCGGTCAGGTCATATACGGTAATATCCTGTACACCTTCAATGGCGCTTGCATCAATAGTGTTGACAATGAGGCTGTTTACCTTACCGACAGCCTGAGGAGCAGTTATGCCTGTAGCGATTGTATAGGTAAATGCAACCGGATCACCTATAAGGATATTGTTTATCATAGGCGTCACGGTAATGGTTGTTGCCGGCGCTACAGCCGTTACGGGAGCCGTATAAACTGCGCTTGTTGTAGTAGGAGTAGTACCGTCGGTAGTATACACAAGCGTAGCAGGAACAGATACAGGAGTAGTTTGATTAGTAGAATTATACCGATCAACCATGCCTCCGGTTAAAGTAACCGGTTGATCTGTAGTATATGAGCCAGCTACAGGATTTGCAACAATTGGAGTAATATGGCGGCAATCATATACTTGACCGGTAGTTGTACTACTGTTGCATCCAATTATACCTTTTATTGATGGCGTACCCTGTATTATCACTATCCCTCCTTTTTGTGCGATGATACCTTCCAATCCTCCTGAAATAACAGGAGATCCGCTTACAGATAAAAAGGCATTGGCATTATCCAGTTGAATTGCTCTACCGCTTGATCCTGCTGCCGTAATAGTGCCTCCGGTAATGTATAACTTTCCTCCGGAATTAGTAGAGTTAATACTAATACCTCTACCGCTTACTGATGGGTCAGCATGTATTTCGCCTCCGTTAACATAACACGTTCCTCCATAATCAACAACAATACCTCTCGTTAATGTTCCCGTATTGGTTGTAGATAACACTCCTCCGTTCACAATAAGCGTTCCTCCACTGCCAATAGATGAACCTGCTGCTGCAGCAGGAAAATTACTGGTAGTAATGGTACCTCCATTTACAGTAATGGTTCCACCGGCTACATTTAATGGCGATGTAGCCGTACTGGAGATAACGCCGCCGTTTATAACAACACTGCCTCCAGCCATAGCCGAAATTGCATTAGCTACGCCGCCGGCGTTAATGGTAACATTATTCCCAATTGTCAATGTACCGCCTGTTACGCTCAAAAGAGGTTGTGCAGGTGTAAATGGTCCGGTCGTTGTAATGGTAATTGGAACACTTGGCGCCATCGTAAAATCTGAAGGAATTGTAATCGGCGCTCCAATGATAATGTCTCCGCCTGCGGTAAGAGCAGACTGAAGTCCAGCAAAATCAGTTACAGTCGTTTGTGCATTCACAAACCCAACAATTGTCAAAAAAGCCATAATGGCTACCATTCTGTCTCGTAGTTTTGTTTTCATACATTGTAAAATTAAAAATAAATAATTTGGTTGATTAAAACAGAGGGGTTAACCTCCTATATGTTGTTATTATAATCATGTGTTTTAACCATATAGATACGCAGTTCGGATATATTTCTCTAATAATGAACTGCCCATTACTGACTGCCGCTTACGGCAATGCGGCATTATTATTCGGACTGATGGTTATATAATAATTTCCCAAGATAGTTAATTGTCCGCTTGCATCTACGAGCATTGACGTCCAGAGTCCTGCCATTGTTGGCGACCCGCTAAACCATGCATACCGGAACACAGCATCCATTGATTCCAATTGAGGCAACAAAGGCGTCATGAAATTGTCCAGAATCCATTGCGCCGAATAATGGTTTGTAGAAGGCTGTCCCGAAGTAGCACTATCATCGCGTGGAGCAAATTCTGTAATCCATACTTTCTTTCCATAAGCGGAATAGATATTTTGAACTTGAGTAATATAAGTGCTTGGAGACTGCCCCATGTAGATATGTAACGCCATATAGTCCATCCGAAGTCCCTGTTGCTGAACCCCGGTCATGAAATCTTTGAACCACTGGGCGCCAGGCCACGAAACAGAAGGACTCACTAACTTAATTCCCTTGTCTAAATTATCGCTTAAAAATTTCCAATCAACAAGAGCATTAGCCACAGACAAATTAGCCTGATCCGACAGATCCGGTTCATTAAATCCCATCACATAGAAAATCTTTCCCTGTCGATACATATCGTTAATCATATCTACATTTGCCTGCGTCACATTAGAATGTCCCCAAAACATAGGCACAAATTCCACATTTTTCGGAGCATTTGGATCCATATTGGCATTTAATCCCCATGTATAATACCAGTTTGCCTTTAAATTCACAATATTTTTATACCACAAACCGGTGCTTGTTGAGGTACTAAAGCCAACTCCGCGTTTTGCCATTGCCGGTTTCAATTTTGCCGTATCGGGTTTATTAATATCTGCCGGCAAGTCGGTAATCATTTGTGCTTTTGTGCAAGCCATTCCTGTAAAAATGATTCCGATTAATAATGAATAAGTTATCTTATTTTTCATTTTCTAATAAATTTTATTGTTTGTATTTACTATAAGAGGAGAGAGTCAGGATTTCTGACCCTCCCACTCAACGGTTTATGGCATAGGGATACCACTGCATCCCACATTACGCAAATCAGGCTGACCTGTCAAAGAGTTCCATGTCCACACATTCGTGAAATCAAACTGCAGCGTGGATGTGTACCATGCTTGATCTATTGTAGCCGGAGCATTTCCTCCATCTTGTCCGTTAGGATCAGCTATTGGAGCAACAGGAGTGGTAGCGCTGGTTTGTATGATTACATCACTTGTCGCATAGTTATTCGCAGGATTGCCGCCTGTTTGAGGCGGTCCCGAGATTCGGTTAGGGATACCTCCTGTAATGGTGGTATTTGTAACAAGGCAATTGCCAGGGTAACCCATTGGAGCCGGAGAGGCGCTTTGGTAGAAACTCCCGATTCCGGCAGCCGAACGTGTAGTGGTACCGACAGTACCGGTAATAGTTGTTCCTCCACGCACTATGCAGTTTAGTTCATACCCTTTATTGGTAGAACAGATACCGCCAACAGAGCCATTGCTCGGAGCTGCCACATTTTGTAATGTAGCCCCGCTGACCACGCAGTTCTTCACATTAATACCTGTCCCTGCTATACCTCCAATATCATTATCGCCTTTCACAGTGCCTGTAAACATACACTCTTCTATTTTCAGATAGTTATTGCTGTTGGCGCCAAAGATGCCTCCCATATTGTTAGCGCCGGTAGCTCCTGTAATAATCACTTGAGATAGGCAGCCCTTTACAATATCTGCGCTTGAGCCTTCACTTCTGCCAAGAATACCTCCAATACGTGTTTTGCCGGCTGTTATTGTTATAGAGCCTACCGCAGTACAATTGGTGATGGATGTACCGCCATTCGAGCGTCCTGCAATACCGCCAACCATGCCACAAGCTGCTGTTATAGAAACATTTACATAGCAATTAGTTATATTACCCGAAGCTGTCTTTAATTCTCCGGCAATACCACCCAATACGTCAACTGCACTTGTACTGTTAATAGTCCCCGTAACACTGACATTCTTTACAGTATTATTGTTTGTTCCTGCTACAATTCCAAATTTATTCGTTATCATTGTGGCATCAACATTCAGAAACTGTACATCGTGAATTGTACCGTTATTCACATTCACAAAACCATTGCCATTAGTTGCGTCGACGGTATAGCCGGTAAAATTCATCCCTGATATGCTGAATCCGGCTCCATTTAAATCGCCGCTAAAGGCAGTTATCGGAATCCATGGCTGCGTACAGGGAATATTTGCTCCCAATTTAATGTATGCCGCCGGATAGTTTTGCATTGTCAGTTGGAGTTGTCCTTCATCCATTACAATATAAGGATCCGTCTGAATTCCGGTGCCCGATGCATACATTTGGGTAGATGACACAGCTACAGTTTGCGAAATGGATGACACATTGGAACCAGCTCCGGACTGGGCTAACCGTACTGTGTACGTCACATTGCCAGCTGTGAAATTTGCCGGATTTGAAGGCAGAGCAGCAGTAAGAAGACCTGTTGACGGATCGTAGGAAACGGTTGCTCCAGTCGGATTGTTTGTTACAGTTACAAATACGTTTTTCGGGATTGCATTTAACGGCGCTGAAACACTTGAAGTTCCGGCTAAAATATTGAGTGTTGCCGGCAATGCTCCCAGTTGCAATACATTAGCGTCTTTTCCTGTTCCCGAAGCCACCAAAACAGCCAAATTATTAGCGCCGCTGACATTGACCTGCGAAGCATCACAGTTAACAGGAGTTATAGCGCTGTATGCAGCTAATCCGGCAACAAGGTTTTTCCCTGCCACTGACCCTTTTAACGTAAGATTTTGTACAGCAGCTCCTGTAAGGATGCGCTTAATAAAGGCAACGCTATCGGCAGTTGGAGTATTGACGGAATAGGTAATTGTTTTGCCGTTTCCATCCAAATGTCCTCCAAAAGAAGGTAGAGGCGACCACGATGTACAAGTAATGTTGTTAGCTAACTGAAAATATTTTGCACTTCCATACTGTAATTTTGCCAATGTGGCATCGTCCGTAACAATGTAAGGCGATTGCTGCGTGCCTGCTCCGCTTGCAAAATAGCTGACAGGGATAGCTACTGTTTGAGTGGGACGCGCTCCAAAAGTAGCCGTCAATTTCAATGTATCACCTAAGAATGAAGCCGAAGGGATTAACGTAACTATGCCTTTTCCTGTATTGGGGTCAGACTGAATGTTTACGCTTAAACCCTGAATATCAGGAGATATATCAACAACTGTTGCCATAGTAGGAGAAACAGTAAACGGCAAGTCAACTTTTTGAGTCAGATTCACAATGGGAGAGTTGCTGATAGTGAATGTGATGGTTCCGTTCGGGTCAGGGTCTGAAGCGATAGGAATCCCTACGGATGTAAAATACGTTGCTCCATTATATTCTACTTTAATGGGCAAATAGGTTACATTAAGCGCAACAGGAATGCCTGCAACAGGAACTTCCACTTGTCCGTTTCCTGACGGAATATCAACCGTTATGGAAGGAATAGATATTCCATTCACACTCTCACTGCTAATGGTAGCTTGTCCTCCATTCCCATTCACATACGGAATTTGTATTTTACATAAATTGTTCAATGATGAACCTTGCACATAACTGCCAACAGCTGTACAATTTTCTGTATCAATGGTAAATGAGTTGGAAAAAGAGAGGTCATCCTTGTCTTTGCAACCCACCAAACCAACAATACAGATAAGCAGTAAATAAAAATAATTTTTCATATATTTTTCAATTAATTGTTCAACAATCAGTTACTGGGAGTTGCCTGAGCATCAGGATCAATCCATCCTTTACGAATCATAACTATTTGACGTGTAGCACCGTCACTGCAATCTTTCCATACTACCATCTTGTTGGCATTGACAGATTTGACTACATAATTAGCGCTCCAGTCTGTAAAATAAAACAGGAAGCCGCCATTTCCGGTTTTC
>Ga0209629_10004229_pt1 | contig 10562 bp, 4 predicted proteins | sample TergutCu122P5_FD_187286 | JGI IMG/M metagenome (GOLD analysis project Ga0209629, IMG submission 187286) | Cubitermes ugandensis P5 segment gut microbial communities from Kakamega Forest, Kenya - Cu122 P5 (SPAdes) (version 2) | ecosystem: Host-associated > Arthropoda: Insects > Digestive system >... | reverse complement strand
ACCCGAGCAGGAGGGAGGGTGGAGGTTGTGGCTTCACTCTCTCAAGGTCGCACAGCTGCTGCGCAGTGTGGCTTGTTTACACACAAATCAGTCCCGGTAATATTTGAACCACCTTGTACACTAAAATTTGTTTTCGGTCACTGTACATTAAATTTATACACCTCTTTTACACTAAAAAATATTCTACTTCCAAGCCTTCTTAAAAAAATCAATACTCCAATTTTCTTAACAGACATAAAAGAACTATTCTAGTATTCCGCCTTCTCACGAAGCACTAAGCAACAATTTATATTTCCTTGCTCTAAATTGTACAGATTTTCTTCTTCGTGAAAATATTCGTACTTAAACTGCACAAAATTCGTCATACTCCACGTTTCTCACATTCACATTCCAAACGCACATTTGTAATAAGAAGTAGGTAAATTTCCTCTGAGGTGACGGCAAATTTGATTCCATTTCCAGCGCAGTATCTTCAGATATTGATTCCTTTTGTGTTCACAGTTCTTGTTGAGTCTCATTTCCTTTCTACACGTATTCAGTTGTAAGCCAAACTCAGAGTGAAATCCTAAATTCCTGTCCCCTTATGGACGTTTTAAACGCATCCCGTAACTGTTTGCTCAGGCATGATGAAGAACTCGCCACTGATTATAACAAACTTGCAACGTCAGCGACCTCTATAATCTCTAATATAACAATTTTAAGCACTCGCATGCACATTTCCTGACTACTTACAGGTAGCTTCTTCAGGCTTTGTGTCATGAGTTCTGACGAAACGCGACGACTGTACTTTCATTCCTTCACTAGTAGAAGGCAATTGTCACTGTTTTCTCCTGACTGTCTTCATTTCCGATAAATATCCACAGCTGTGTCTACGGCCCCTCACTTGTTCCTTGAAGATAATCTTCGTTGCTTTATGTTAATTACCATGAAAATCAAGTGACGTCCCGGCAATAGCAAAATTTACTGAAGAGAAAGAAAAATTGTGAAAAAATCCCTTCAGGTCAACAAGCTGTACTGTCGCTCACCTCCCTTCGAAACCCCCCAAACGTACCAAGCACACATGTACTTCTATCATATGTCAGCATACAGACCCTACGTGATTATATATGAAAAGCGTGGCCTTAGAAGTGGAGCCAATTATGACCTATGAACAGGAATTCAAACACCGAAGACTGCTCTCTTTATGAGCATGTGCACGCTAGAATACACTTTCTCTTAAACATGCCCTTTTGGGTTCACATGAGGATAAATATTAGGAATTAATTACGTTGGCGTTATTATGCTACATTTCTTTGCGTGGTCGGTTCGGAACGTATCTCCCAACGGATGGTATTCTTTGCGCACGGGCAGAAACAAGCCGCTGTCCATTCACAACATAAAAGCCAGTCGATAGGAACCCCCTCCAGCAACACGCGAAAGCGATTGTGTGGACTTCAGAGGACTGCCGTGTCCATGTAGGAGAACATGAGGGGTTTTTTTTTCCGATAACCTCTCACGCTCTTTATCTGACCATAAATTTGTGAAATACCGTCTGGTTGGTGGTATTTCAAACGTTGCTATGTCTACGTAAGCAAGTCTTAATGCAAATACACCCTTATTGCGTATACATGAAGAACGAGCAATTCGGTACTCTCTCACACAAAATGGTGGTTCGCGCTAAACACTACATACACGTAGTCAAGCAGCTGTGGAAATGAGAGTTGCCATACAATCAAGTTTCACAGACATTATATTTACTAATATTCCATCTAATATTCCTATCTTCCTTTTAATATTCCTCCGCTAAATTTTATGTCCTGCCGATCCCAGAGGCCGATCGGTCTAAGGCGAGGGTCTGCGCCCGCTCGCTTGCTGGGATTGTGGTTTCGAATCCCGCCGGTAGCATGGATGTCTGTCTCTTGTGATTGTTGTGTGTTGTCAGGTAGTGGCCTCTGCGTCGGGCCGATCACTCGTCCAGAGCAGTCTTACCGAATGCGGTGTGTCTGAGTACGATAATGATTCGTCTATAATGACGAGGTCTTGGCCCAGTAGGGACTGTTGCACCATGGTAAAAAAGTCTTACAGCCTATTGATTAATCACATCTTCCATTCTTCGTTTCTTTCATTATAATATTCGTCCGCTCAGTTTCCTTTCTTATTTATTTACGTCCACACTCTTTACTAAACTTCATGGAAAACATCTAACATATTTTAACGTGAGTGACAGAGAAATTTGGTATCTGTCAGAATTGCAAAAGGAAATCTGGCCAAGGACAAGTGTATAAATTAAAATTTACCGAAAAATGGACAAATAAGAAACATGTAGAAACTTAGCAGTATTGTAGAAGAATAGCAGTAGATAAATGGAAAAATTGTAGGCCGTATCAAGACGTCTCAAGTAGCAGACTTATTGATTATATTGATTATATTCGTTGAACTTGAAATAATTGAGGACGACGACGTCGTGGATATTTCAATGGCGCATCCTTATTTCTCCTGGAAAAGCGAAGTATAACTATGGGTAATAAGAGTACGAGGCGGTATACTTCAAGTCGATATACGAATCGTGTACATCTCGTGCAAAATTTCCAAACGTTACGACTTTAGACAGCTCGCTCGATATGTAGCATTTTAGCAGGCTTATTGCATTCAGCCACACATTTTAAATCTCCATATTCTTTAGACTCAATACTGAAGACCTCGGTTGCTTAAAAATGGGGAAATTTTTAGCTGGACGAAATTTTCTGGAATACGGGGATATTTCACGAATGTAGTAATTATATTGTATATATTCAACACAACCTATCTATGAGCATTTTCTCCATAACTGTAATTTCCGAATAAAACTAATAAAAATTTCAGTATGTTGAGTGACGTAACAAAGTATTTAAAAACTTTTGCCTTCCGAGTAATGTGTTATAGGGATAACGCTCTGAGATTTTCACTTCAGTGACAGCAGACTCCAGTCACATTTAATGGAAAAAAGTGTACGTTTTCTTACATTAGTCATATTAAACTTTTAAAGCCTAACGACATATATATATATATATATATATATATATATATGTCGTACCGCACCGCTAACCTCCAGATGCTGCATTTTATATATGTATTCAACAAATATACATAATGAATATTTTAAACATGCTACATAATCTCCGTTTTTTTCTCTTAGAAATGCCGTTTATTTCATAATGCTACCTTGTTTGGTTCCTGTATTATTCGCATTTTACCTACAGAGTGTGCTAAAATTTAAATGTAAAATTCCGGCTCCAAAAGGTTAAATAAGCATAGGTCAAGGGCGATTCCGGAATATTTTATATTTCGGATACATTTCTGTAATTTTGGGGGGAAAATTTTTTGTTAATATTCATCGAATTACTTCAGTAGACTTTGCCGGCATCTTTGGTAACTACAGTTGTGGTGGAGACCTTCGCTGTTCTCGGATGTACCTCCCCCACCCACATGGCCAAACAGCCCCTAGTGGGCCAGGGCCTTCTCATTCACGATCACACTCACACAACCTTCGGTAAGACTCCTCTGTAGGATTGATCCGCCCAACGCAGAGACCTCAAACTGAAAACACACAGCACTCACAGGATGCAGACTTCCATGTTCCTCTTATCCATAATCCCAGCAAGCGAGCGGCCGCAGACCTATTTCTTAGATGGTGCGGCCTCTGGGATTGGCCTTCTAAGGTGTTACGCAGTGTATATTGGAAATTAGTCACCGAAACGCTAACTTACTACCAATTTACGTGAGTAACATTCCAGAAGAGCGTCCATCTCATTTACACGCCGGAGAAAGCCTGAAATCAGATATCTTTTAGTCCAGTGTTTCTCAACCTTTGTGAGACCGCGGGCCGGTAAATTCTTTTTTTTATAAGACAAGGGCCCGATGACAACAAATTTACTGGTAAATACCTTTCAATTGGTTTTAAGTTCATACATTAAACTAACATAAGTATTAATAATTAATTATGGCATAATCATAAAGAGGATTAGTGCACTTATGTATACGGTGTGGCATGTTGACAAATATAAAATTACATTTAAATTAGTTAGCAATCACTGGACTAATGAAATCTTGGTCACTGACATTTGCTACACAAATGTTGTTTAGGCATTCTGGGTCTGAGCTTTTCGACACATTCAAGAATATTATTCTCCTCAGAATATTTCCACTATAAAACATTTGTTCACGAAAAATTCTTAGAAAACTAAAATGACAGATTCCAGGATAACCTCTCGCGGTCTGGTATAATTGATGCCAGGGCCCGGTACCGGGCCGCGGCCCGGCGGTTGAAAAACAGTGATGAGTTTTGTAGGCATATATTTTGTACTAAATTTTCCGCGCAGGGGTAATGTAAATTATACCTCAAATTCTGTAATCAATATAACTAAGGAAACTAGTATATCAGTGGAAAGTAGTATATTTAGTCACACAATTTTTTTATTCCTGCATTCAAAGGAAACCTTACATTTTCAATTTTTACTCTTCTTTGATGATAACAGTGGTGACTGTTAGACACTTAGGGAGTAAGGAATCAATGTGAGCCATCGAAAGTTTACAAGTTGGGTCGAAGAATATCAAGCATAAGACGGTCAGACAAACACTGATATGGCAATGTTACACCTACGTCGTTACGTAAGTGGTACCGCACAGAGCGGGATTCAAACCCCTGACGAGGCGATATCGACAACGAAATGTCTTAACTACTGCAGTTATATAAAGTGTCTTATATAACGTCACTTTCCACGTTCAATAGTCCCTTTCTATACACAAAATTAACCTGAAACTCCAACAAACTGACTAATGTTTTGCGGCAAAGTGAAATATTTAACGATTCTTTGTAGTGGTTTTCCAATTCTGGTCCGCGTACCCGCATCTACCAGTAACCATTATTATAAAATATTAACAACTCCAATTTCATGAACCCCCATCTGAGCATTCAGCCTTTTCCTTATATCACCTAAGGCTCTGAGCATCGAGCTGTCTGTTGTACAGGTAATGTTTCGCACATGTACATGGAAAATGCTTGTTCCATATCTCTACTATTTCACCGGCTGAACTGGCAGGTGTGTATTTCCTTTTTCCCTTAAGGCAAATACCGGGAGGTTACGTTGTCGAACTACGGCGCCTTTCTGTCTGCCATTCAGCCTTATATAATTAATGTTATCCACAGCGACTTAAAATTAGTCGCCAAGTTAACACTATTTACGAAGTATATGCGCTGGTTTCACTTCATTATTCTCTGCCCGCCATATCGACAATTTTGAGGATTTATTTTCAAGTTTTGAATGCGATGGGGGGGGGGCTGTGGCACTTATGGTGGACAGGATTTGTGCATACAGGGTTGGTGGGAAATTTCGAGGAAAGGAATCATTTGGTAGACATAGGAGTAGATGGGAAGATAATATTAAAATTGATCTTCAAGATGTGGGATTTTTAGACATAGACTTGATTGCATCTCAGTAAGGACTCTACTTCATGGAGTTAGTTCTTTTCAAGTTACTAAGTAACTGTGTTTAATCGCACTTACTGCCAATTTTAATATATTTCAGACCTCCCGATTTCCTTGGAACGAGATTTCAGTAACAGTACTTTTCTCTCGGATTTAAAATAGGCCTATCTGATTTTTTCAGCGAGCCGCCATAATAATTTGAAAGGTAGGAATAAATATATCAATTGAAAATCGTCAGACTCCACAAAAATATTGTACTTTTACCCATCTAATAAGAACGTCGCCTTCTGAAAAATGAAATTCTTACGGCTTTGGTTTCTTAAAACTGTCTTATTTTGCAGTTGCTTTTGTTGCAAAGCAGAATATAAATTATTTTATGACCTAATGCAATATTGTGTGACATAATGCAACATTGTGTGACATAATGCAATATTGTGTGACATAATCCCTCCAGTCACACTATGGCCCTGGGGTCGACTCATCCTCTAACAAGAATGTGTACCAGGTGTATTTCCTGGGGGTTAAAACGGTCGGTGCGTAAGGCTGACAACCTTACCACCATTCTGTGCCGCTGTCACGAAATCTGGGAACCTTAACTTCCTGGAAACGTCTGGGCCACTCCAGTCCTGTAACGGGACTGCTTTACCTTTAACGCAATATTATGCCCTTTGAAAATTCGTAATCCACTGACTTGGCTCCTTCATTGTAAATTAAGCACACTGCCTTTTTTGGAGATAGCTCTCTTCTCATTACTCCCTGAAAGATGTTTTATTGATTATTTTAAATTCAACTTAGTGACAGCGGTGGGCAGCGAACCATGTGGTTTCGACCACATGGGTAAGAAACGTGTACGCTTGTATGTCTCTATGTTTCTGCTGTTGGCACAAAATGTCACATGTTTTTATGAGCCATTGTAAACGAGGTTTGTTGTTTATTTGTTTGTTTGTTTCTGGCGCGAAAGCCCCCATTGTGGCAGGGCCTCCTCATTGTTAAGGTTTCTTGATCACACACAACGACGCATAACATTCGATAGGACTCCTCTGGACGAATAAACAGATCGTCGCAGAAACCTCTACCCGACAGCACGCGACACTCACAACAAACATCCACGCCCCCGGTGGGATTCGAACCCACAATCTCAGCAGGCGAGCGGCCGCAGACCTACGTCTTAGACCGCGCGGCCACTGGGACTGGCAGTTTTTGTTAAGATGATAATATTGTCTCCTCTGTTCAATACAGTCCTCACATTTGACTTAACCTAACGGCTTTTTACAGATATAATTGATTGAAAATCAACCACAATGGGCATAAGTCAAGTGGTTTGTGTCAAACAATATATGGCATTGTCTTAAATGGTTTGGTCCCGCTGAACGATCGTCAGAGGGGGGAAATTGGTAGCAGTGGGACATTACTGAGGCTATGAAACAGTTTTACTGCAGGGGAAACGTCTATTTGAAACTCCGAAAAAAATTAACAGTTGTGTAACGTGTGAAAATTGGGCACTAATATTGAAGGAGGAACGTAGGCTGAGGTTGTTTGAGAATTTGGTGCTGAACAGAATATTTGGTCTAAGAGGGACAAAGTAACAAGGGAGTGGAAAACACTACTTAATGAGGAGCTTAATGATCTGTACTCCTCACCCTAAATTGTTCGGGTGATCAAATCGAGAAAAATTAGATTGGCGGGGCACGTAGCACGTGTGGGGCGAGAAAAGTTTATGCAGGGTTTTGGAAGGGAAACTTGAAGGAAAGAGGCAACTTGGAAGAACCAGTCTTAGATGGGAGGATAATATTAAGATGGATCTTCAGGAAGTGGTTTGTGGGGGTATGGACTGGATCGAGCTGGCTCAGGATAAGGACAGGTGACGGGAAATTGGGAATGCGGTAATGAACTTTCGGATTCCATAAACTGTGGGGAATTTCTTGACTAGCTGAGAACTGGTTAGCTTCTCAAGAAGGACTCTGCTCCATGAAGTAAGTAAGTAAGTAATTTGTGAAACGTACAAGAGGTTAAATTTTATCGAGTTGGGCCTCCTGGTGTGTTCGGTAAAATAACGATCGCAGTTCATTATTATAGACTTGTGGCGCCTGGTAAGGTCACGTCAAATAACGATCGCAAGCAGATAATTAGAATTTCAGAATATGACTTTGCTGTCTGTCTGATTGCAACAAATAATTTATGGCTTTTTCGTTCTCTGAAGTGAAATCAATACCAATTTTCTATCAGGCCGAAAAGAACACTTTGTTTTAAGGAATACCAACGTTCTCCTTAAGTAAGAATATTCTCTTTCTGTTCTGACTAGATTCAGTAGAGGTACAGCAGTTCCGTTACAGGCCTGGAGTGGTCCAAAGGGCTTCAGGAAGTTAAGGTTTCCATATTTCACGACAATGGCACAGGATGGTGGTAAGGTTGTCAGCCTTACGCACCGGCCGCCTTTACCCACGGGAAATACACCTGGTAATCATTCCTGTTAGAGGGTGTGTCGACCCCAGGGCCATATGGGACCGGAAGGATTATGGCACTGAAAAATTCCAATGACAGCTTCGGGAATCGAACCCGCGACGTGCCGGTTTGTAGCGTATTGCCTTAAGCACTACGCCACCGCGCGCCACCAATTAGATTCAGTAGAACAAAAAAAATGTGTTTTACGGAATATGAACGCTTCTTTGTCACTCAAAAAATATAACAAATGTTATATTTTCTGAAATAAAGCAATCCCAATCTTACATAATGAAAGCCTCTTACCGAGAAATGCCAGTAGACGAATATTCTTCTCACAATATGTCTTGTTTCAGTAACAGAAAATGTCTGTCTTCAGTAACAAGGGAGTTTTATGTGCGTTTGCAAACTAGATAGGTGGGAGGGTAGTCAAAAACACAACTCGTATGATATAAAAGATGTGTATTCTTAAGAATTAACCTTTTGGAGCCGGAATTTTACATTTAAATTTTAGCACACTCTGTAGGTAAAATGCGAAAAATACAGGAACCACACAAGGTAACATTATGAAATAAACGGCATTTTGAAGAAATAAAAACGGAGATAATGCAGCATGTTTAAAATATTCAGTACGTATATTTGTTGAATAAATATTTAAAATGTAGCGTCTGGAGGTTAGCGCTGCGGTACGACATATATATATATATGTCGTTAGGCTTTAAAAGGTTAATACCAAAACAACATGTTTTGGCCATTCATGGCCGTCATCAGGTTTTTTTTTGAACCAATTAAGATTTCACCACACAAATCGCGTGACTGAGTTATGATGTGAAGATCTCAACATCAAATCAAGTGCTTTTGCAAAATTGCGAAAAGGGATTATTATTCCCGTCATGTCACTCTGCCCGTCTGTCTGTCCGTCTGTATGTCCGCGTGGAACAACTCAGCTCCCACTGGACAGATATTCATGAAATTTGATATTTCAGTATTTCTCAAAAATCAGTCGAGAAAAGTTTCATTAAAATCGAACAAGAATAACGAGCAATTGACATGAAGACCAATATATATTTTTGATCAAAATTTGCTCAGTTATTCGTAGTATGAGAAATGTTTGAGACAAAAATTGTAGAGTAAATCAAAACCCACACTTTACGCTCTATAATATTTTACGAAAATTGTGCGTTTATGAGATAATGTAGAAAAATATTGTAGAGCGGACACGCCATGGTTGATATGGCCCGTGCTTTTCGTGTCACATTTTAATGAAACTTGAATTTCATTGACATATTTTTTAAAAATACTCAAATACAAAATTCTAAAAAAAAAATCGTCCAGTGGCGGCCGAGTTGTTCCATGCGGACAGATGGACAGATGGACATGACGAAGCTAATAGTCAATTTCCGAAATTTTGGGAACGCTCCTAAAACGTACTAGAATTATGTCATATTACGCCTGACCACAACGTGAATGCAAAGAGATGTGCCTTTGTGCATCGGTCATGATTTACATAATGAATACAGCTATTGCATAACCTATAGTGAGAAGTTCTTAACTTTCTGGGACAATTAATTATTCTAAATTTTTTATAGTTCAGTCAACATCTCACCGACAACACACTAAAAATTTGTTTATGTTACGTAGGGAAGAAATTGCTGTTAGGTCTGGGTCTTATCCAAACATAGTGAAATGGTTGACGACCCCAGTGGCCGCGCGGTCTAAGGTATAGATCTGCAGCTATTCGCTTACTGGGATTGTGGGTTCGAATCACGCCGGGTGCATGTATGTGTGACTCTTGTGAATGTTGTGTGTTGTCCGGTAGATGTCTCTCTGACGAGCCGATCCCTCTTCCAGAGGAGTCCTACATATTGTGTGTCTGTGTGTGATCTCGAAACCTTTATAATAAGACGTCGTAGCCCCGAGTAGGGCTGATGGGCCAAGGGAAAAAAATATAAATTTTTCCTTCAGTAATCCAGGCCCTGTTAATACGGATCCACAGGTGGTGCGGTCAGTTTTGGGCGACCTACAGTGCAGTGCTTTACCGTCATCAACACACCATCATTATCATCGTCATATACTCCTAGGCACAGTATTTTCGCTTTAAGGAGTTTCATTTTTGCATTGATTGATAATTATTTTATGTTAATTGTACCGCGGAATTTCTTCATTTCGGTCCGGATTCCTGTGTAATCCGGAACACCCGTCACTCCTCATAGTCCGGATAACCAAAGAACTACAGTAAGTGCTGCACATAGTATCCACTGTGCGGGCTTTTCTTGGAACTACGCCGATGGCTTTCTTGTGCATAATGAGAGAATTTTATTTATGAATATTTTGTGGAAACCCCATAAACATTCCAGCTAAAATCCCACAATATTTCTCATATATTTGTCTAGGCGCATTAAACATTAATTATATTTATTAATTATTATGGGACCAAGTAAACTCAGGCTTTAAAATGTGTAGGCTAGGGACTGGATGAGAAAAAAATCTGTTTGCGATTCTTTACAGGGACTGAGGCGTTTTTTTAACTCAAAAGTCAAATTGGAGGTCCATGTTCATAATTACTAACTATAGGAATTATGACGTTTGAAAGCAAGTAAATATATTATAAGATATTAAAAGAATAATGTTTCGCAGTATATATATATATATATATACACACACGTCTGAGCGTCTATCA
>Ga0209629_10004228_pt1 | contig 10563 bp, 7 predicted proteins | sample TergutCu122P5_FD_187286 | JGI IMG/M metagenome (GOLD analysis project Ga0209629, IMG submission 187286) | Cubitermes ugandensis P5 segment gut microbial communities from Kakamega Forest, Kenya - Cu122 P5 (SPAdes) (version 2) | ecosystem: Host-associated > Arthropoda: Insects > Digestive system >... | reverse complement strand
TTGGAACGTCCACTATTGATCGGTCTTGCTTACAGCATTTATTAGAAACTAGGTTTTGGAAGTGCTTTGGTTTTTAAGATAACCATATTTTTTATTATTTTATCCTGTAGATAAGAATATAATAGGACAGTCTTCGCTCTTACCGACTGAGAAGGTCAAATCTCGCTCTTTCGAAGATGCAGGACAAAAAGGATGTGAATGATGGTAATACAATATTCGCTGTCAGCCGCATTGTTGTGCTTCCCGCCGCGTTACTTGCCACTCTTCACGAGCGAGAATATAACATGAGAAATTGTAATAACATGCTTTTTTGTGTTGTGGCGCATTTTAATTGCATTTTAATAATGCAAACACGGCATGCTTATGTGATGGAGGTCACGAATAGGAACGACCGTGACTCTGTCGCGACGAAGCTTCGTGCAGTCTTACCACATATTGCGGACCGGACCGGCATTGTGGGGGTTAATGAGCGTGGGATTTTATGAACTTCAGTTTATGTTTAATATTTGATAATATTTATTCCGGAACAATGGTAACAAAGTGCATGGAAGGCGATCCGCAATGGCTTTTACGGGCTACCCTCCTTACAGAGTTGCCCAGATGTAGGCCTGCCGTGCTGTTTAAATGCATCAAGAAATCTATATTTATATCGGTCCCTTGAATTTAAGAAGTTCCATGCAGAAATCAGAATGTTGCCTGTTTCACATGCTTTAGTAGTGGAGGTTGCGGTGACGGCAGGTAATTTCTGGAGCGGCTGCGCAAATATCAGCTTTTCGCAGAATCGAGTTTTGGGAGAGAGCAAGAACTGGGCTACACGTAGGATCGATAGACGATAAATAGCTTGGATGAGACAAGGATCTTTCAAAACATAAGCAATAGTGCAGATAAATTGTAGTCGTTAACAATATAGTGGTTTTGCAAGGGCAAAACCCTCGTATTGTGTGCCGCATCCAAACAAGTGTATTTGAAACTCAACTAATAAACTATTCTGCCTTTAAAAAAATGAGCTTCTCAAAAGGGGGCTGCTTCACGGAGGTGAGTTTATAATAGGAGGGAAGTTTGCAGAATATCTTAAAACACTGAAATTTACTGTTGTGTCTAGAGCGTTTTAGAATGTGTGTGTGGTAGGAAAACAAAGTTTTGAATTAAGAACGTGATTTTATTTTAAATTACAATTTGAGATTTAAAAATAACGAAATAGAAATAAATTGTCACAAAATAATTGTGTAGATCAGGCAAAACTAATAACAGTGCTTGTTGCAGAATTTTGGAAGGCCAAATATAAGGTGAAGTGAATGTAAAAAAGAAACGGTGCAGGAGGATTCCAGGATGGATTTCTACCAAGATGACCCCCATTTGGCATCTGTTAGTTGCTAAAAGGCAAAGATACAAGAAAGGCGCTGTCCCGGTCATAAAACATTTCCAGATGCGTACGCCAAAGAAGGTGTGAACGCATAAACGGACTTGTGTTCTGTGCATTGAAAGTTAGAGCGGCGGTGTCAGCTTCTCAGACCATAACATTATGTCACGTAAAAACACACCGCAAAATGAACTTATTATTATTATTATTATTATTATTATTACGCATGCCTTAAACATTTCATGCACTGCTTGAAAAACACAATCTTTTCTGAGTAGTTTATTGTACATCTGGCGCAGTGGATGCTCTTAATTACTAATTGCTATGTTGTTGGCAACCCTGATCACGGTATTTCTTAAATTTTAACAGTCAAGGACTCGGAATTATGCCGAGGCATCGTTCTTTGAATTTACACTCCATCAAGAAATTGCATCCCACTGAATACTTCGTGCTTCAGATTTTCAAATGGGTACCCTGACTTTGCAGAAACACATTAAATGCGCCTGTATCCATTGTAGGTGAATAATTGTAGAGTGTCGTAGTTATTTGTGCAGAAAGCAGTTTATGTCGATGTGAGGTTGGGTAACGTCAGCATATAAATATAATGCACTTCCCGTCGACACAGCTGGATCTTTAGTACAATTATTCCGGCTGACTGCATGTTTCGAATGTAACATTAATTGTGAGGTAGGCTTCATCAGACATGTGGACTGAACATACAGTGTCGATTGCTATTACTTTGGGACCCTACGTTTACATAAAATGTATAAAAATAAAAATAACATTGAAAATATCAAACGTTAAAAAAAGACACACTTCTAGAATTATAAGAGGATTCTCGTGTTTTGCCATACATTAGCCTTGCAACAATTAATAGTAATGCAGGTAGCTGTCTTAAATGAATAGAAGGTATCGGCGTACTCTGAAAGCGCATAATCAAACTGGGTATTTTGTTCTGTGCTCCCCTACCATTTCCATATTAGACCCGAAATTGCCCCTGTGCTTAAATGAACACCACCCCATGAAGACATATCGGGGAATGGAGATATTGTTCCACTACTTCTTAAATTGGGCGCCGTGTAGATGTGAGTGGTTAGCTTTACTCCCTGACCGCTTTATCCCCAGATAAAAAGATCTCTGCAACCATTGACTAGTACTCTGGTGGGTTGTTTAGCCACTCTGGACGCTTTAGAGAATAGAAATATCTCCTGCTTTTGCCGGTGATTTAACCGCGATTTGTTGGCCGTCGAGGCCTTCCCCAGCCATTACACCAACCGACCTATCCAGGTTCCCCTGTGGAAGTATAAAGAGTTAACGAAGACAACATTATAATTGTCGTCGTTTTTGTCACAATATGTGGATGGTGTTTGAGGATGAGGGTGCTGAGCAGAATATTTGGACCTGAAAGAGAAGGAGTACTAGGGATTCAGAATGTTGAATAATGAGGAACTTAATAAGTTGCAGACACCCAGCCTTACCTCTTGTTAGATGACCAAGTAATGGAGGCTTGTATGTAGTGCGCATGGGAAGATGAGAAGTGTATGCATTTTAGTCGAGATAACAGAGAAGCGGAGCCCACTTGGGATACCTAAGCGTACCTGCGCGGATAATATTAAATTGAATATTAAATACACAGGATATGAGCATGTAATTCGGAATCAACTGTCTCAGTTTAGGTTTGAAGGGAGACTTACTGCGAACACAGTTTTGGACATTCGATTTTCTTAAATGTCTTTCTTGGTTGGCTGAGCACGCTTACCACATCCATCAAAAACTGCTCATCTTAGAAAAAACTGGTGCAAAAACAAAATATAGATCTTATGAAGATTTGCACGTTTTATTTTAAACTGTTTAAATTGTAGCGTCTGTTTAACGAAATATAATGGAAAAGGCCTTATATGGCTGGCTGCCATGTTATGTCTTTTTATGTGATCATTTTAGGAACGACAATTCTCTGTGCGCACTCAATAAATTTCAGTAACAGTGAGACGTACAAAACTGCAAGGGAATTCTTTCGAAGATGAGCGTATTTCATGAAAGCGATCCGATACCGGTGGCCATGTGGTCTAGTGCGTGCGTCTGAAGCCACTCAATAGCTGGGATTGTGAGTTGGAAACCTGCTGAGGGCATGGATGTTCGTTTGTTGTGTATGCTGTGTCTTGTGTAGGGCGCAACCTTTGCGACGAGCTGATCATTCGTACAGAGGAGTCATACTGGGTGTGTATGTGTGTCTAATTGTGTGTGTGATCTAGAGACCGCAACAATAAGGCGTCTAACTGCTCCGCCGCGGAGAAAAAAGTTATACCTGGTCACCATTTATTGGTATTTTTGTGTCAGATGACAACTAAGCATTGGTTTTTTCAGTGTAGAATTGGCGAATTGTGGAATTTTTCAGAAGATTTTTTGGCAAACCGTAACACCAAACGGATACCTTACAAGACAAGGGTATCTGCAAGTAGCTACTGTTATTCATACCTAGATCTCCATTGGCTTTTACTATCCCAGAATTTAGCAACAGAAGAGACACTGAATCAGGCTCTGTTTTCGCCATATTTCTGGCATAACCTCGTCCCAAACATGAAAGAGCTAGAGGTCGCTGCTCCTGTCTTGTACTCGTAGTTCGCTAATAAAAGAAATACACCAGCGTGACACATGACTACTGACTTTCTGCTCAGCTGAATTGCCATTGGCCCTTTATTGTAGTAAGTGACTGTCCCTGACCATTACTCTTTAAGACCAGCGAAGTCTTTGTTCGCTGGTCGTATTTCCGAGAAATTTCTTTCTTCGGAAAATGGCTGTTTGGCACTACGTACGAAATAACGAGGGGTGCGAAATGTGTGATGTATGAAAAGCTAATTGCTGAATTACGCTTTGCACAGAAGCAAAGCATTTGCAGTACATGTCAACAGGCTTCTCGCTTAACCGAGTGGCAGAAATAAAATAACACATTTCTAAGAGTGAACCTTTTCAGAACACAAGTGTCTATCCATGGGGTGCCAGAATAGAGTAGAGTGTAAAGTTACTTTGATATATAGAGACTGTTCTACGTCGTAAATGACAAGAATTCGACAGAAAGTAGCTTTTTTGTGCAGTTTTTGTTTTCATGTTTGTACAGTTCTGTTGCTTACTTGGATTTCAGGACACACATCTCTGTTGTCAGAATGAATTTAATATGACCTTGAATTAGATATGTGCAGAATGACTGGATGAGCTTCAACATGAAAAGCAGAAGAGAGGAAGTAATAGAAAATTAAAACTGAAGGCGTCTATCCATCGGTGAAGAGCTACGAGGGGTTGCTGATAAGTCCTTAGCACGACCTACTTCCCGATTTCGTAGGACGGAATCGGTAGTGTCTTTGGAAAGCGGGGCCTGTTCATGTGCCGAATTGCAAGTTTTCTCTTGTTACAGAGGCTGAAAGGAAGCATGTCAGGCGACGCGCACGATTTCAATAACATCGAGACGCGAGCTGTCATCAAGCTCCCCCCCTCCCCCCCCGCAAGGCAAGGCGCCGAAGGAAATACTAGCCATTCTGACAGAAACATTAGGGAAACATGCACCATAGTATGCCACCGTCAAAAACTGGATGGCCCAATTTAAACTTGGTGATTTTTCCACCTGTGATGCGCCTAGTCCTGGACGACCCAAAACAGTGACCACCCCGGAGATTATTGATCAAATTCACGATCTAATCTTGGAAGACCATCGGATTTCTGCTAAATCAATAGCTGAGCAACTGGGTATCCCACGTGAGCGGGTTGGGTCCATCATTCATGAAGATTTGGACATGGGGAAGCTCTCCCCGAAGTGGGTCCCGAAATGCTTGAACACGGATCAAAAATGTCGACGGTGCCAGTCGTCTGAGCAACTTTTGGAATTTTTTCGGTGCGATCGGAATGATTTCCAGTCGTGATTGGTGACCATGGACGAAACCTGGTTATGTCACTCTGACCTGGAGACAAAGCAACAATCAGTGGAGTGGCGGCATAGCGGCTCACCCCGCCCCAAAAAGATTCCGAGTGCAAAAATACGCTAGAAAGTTTCTCGCCTCGATTTTTTGGGATCAAGACGGCATTCTCCTCATTGATTATCTTCCAAAGGACCACATTATCAACGCGGAGTATTACTCAACTGTGCTGGTGCATTTGAAGGACATTTTGAAGGAAAAGATGTCGCGGTAAGGTCACCAATGGGGTCTTGTTCTTGCACGACAGTGTCCTAGCTCACCTGGCACTTGCAACCCAGAAGAAACTGGCCTAACTGGGTTTCCATTGTCTTGATCACCCATCCTATTCTCCGGATCTGGCCCCGTCGGACTACCGCCTGTTCTCTGGACTGAAAAAACAATTGAAAGGTCGCCATTTTTCGTCCGACGCGGAGGTCATTGCTGCCGCGGAGACCTGGTTGGACGGACAACCTTCTGATTTTTTTTGAGTAGCTTGCAAAATTTAGAGTAATAGCAAAGAAGTGTATTGAGCTTCGTGGAGAGTGTGTTGAATAAATCCCGAGTTTGGTCGCTGTAGTTTGTTTTCTTCCTGGTCGGGCTAAGGACTTATCAGCACCTCCTCGTACTTGGCTTTTGGGCTTTGCCCATCGTCGAGTGTACCAAAAGTACAAAAGCACGAAAATAATCACAACTGCATCTTTTTCCGTCCTCAGGTAAGAAGATTTAAAGGCACCTGCTTGGTTCTGTCCATCTGGACAATGTGTGTCACGTGAGGGTGCTTTTCTACGTCCTTACCTGCAGACAGAAACAGAATTTCCTAAGCGTTGTTTGTGCTTTTGTATTGGCGTGCTTTTGGAACAATAATCGCCGATATTTATGTATATAACAGGTCTTTCTCGTGTCCAAAGCGTCCAGACCGGCTTCGGAGCCCACTCAGCCACATATTCATCGGATATCACATGTTGTTTTTTGTTGTTGTGTTAACTGGAACCAAAATACTGTTCTGTTGTCTCTTAATTTAGTAACACAACGGGATGTCCTCTACAAAAATTTGATGTAGGGTAGCTTCCTGAGTAAAAAGCTTTGTTTGGGGACTCCGAGGTCTGTGTTTGGCTTAGAAACGAAAAAGCAGAAATCATTATTGGCCTCTTGTGTTATGTTACAAACCAAATAGTAACGAGACAATTATAAGACTAGTTAGTATTAATTACTTAAAGATATGGAACAATGTTACAAAGTAAATTCTAGGCTCAATTAATATACTAAGTACGGTAGTTCTTTTTTCGGTTTGTGATTGCGCTGAGAAATGTGCTGTGTTACTGTTAAATGCATTAGATATATTATTAGAATAAGCGGTGACTTCTTGAAACTGCCGGGCACTTACCTGCAAAAGTAGTAAATTTTAAATGTCTGAAATTTGTGAAAAGTGTGAATCTAAGAACACGCCTTCCCATTTTTTTTTTTCTGTAAATGTTTTGCTGCTAATCAGTAAGGTCAAAAGAGGACGCCATCTGTTTTCATTGAGCGTAATTGCTGAATAAAATCTCCGCGAAATTCCTTCACGTTGATTTCCCTTCGTGGATGTCTATTAGTTTCGCACGAGAGAAAGTGAGATTGAGAACTGTTCGTGGATTTCAAACTGTCTGTCTGTTGAACTGATATCATTATTCATCTGTTCAAATGAAACATTTAAGTAATTAAATCAATCCTGTGGCTTTTCGATTGTTCAACACCTTTGCCTCATACGCGGCCCAACTGGACTGCTAGATCGAAATGCCAGGTCACAAAGTATTCTTTTCGGATTATGAAGCAAAGTGGCTGGAGCGGGTTTGGCTAAACGGGCATGGCAGTAACTCTGCACTCCATTTAAACACAAATCCTCGGTGACATTGCCATTATATCCAGAATATCCTCTAAAACTGTCGGTCCTGTGTTCCACTTGTCATAGTAGTACGTTTTAGCTCTTTCCGGATTACTGGTCGGACATTGTTACAGGGGAATCATTAAACCACCTACGTAGTATGGGCTTGCATTTTAGATTTCCGTTACGATCTGGTACTATTACTATTAGCTGATACATTTAGTATTCGCACAAAATATATATGGACTGTTCCATAGAGAAGTGTATGTCTTGAGAAGCTATTGTCTGTCAGCTGGCCAAGAAGTTTTCCAGAAGGTTTTAATTTCCTTGCTCACTGGGGCCTGTTACTTCAACCACTGGAATGATATTCACATTTTCATCCACTCCTCTTTAATGGTATTTTAACAGTATTCTCCCTTCTATTTCCAAAGTCCCCAAATACTCAGTGTCCTTCATATTATCTTACCAAAATATCGTATAGGCTTCTGAATTTTTTCCCCATCCGTCTTCTTGATTTGATCATCCAGACTACATTTTCCGAAGAGGGAATGTCATCATTGTTTAAATAAGCAGATTTTTTTATCCCCCTGTTACTGCATCTCTCTCAGGTCCGAATGTCGTCCTCAGCTCTTTAGCCTGTCTAACAAATCAGTATGTGTTGTTCTCGTAGAGAGGGAGGCCAATTTCGGTACCCGTAGGGAATAGTATGTAAAACTTTATTACCGTATATTTACTGTTATTCATAGTTTTGTAGATGGGAGAGGGAAAGAGAAAACATACTTAACAGAATTGTTTAGAAATTTGTTATTTAGTTTTATTTGTGTGGGGTTTAAGACGCCCGCTACTACGACTGTCCTTTGGCTGCGTGGTTAACATATTCAGAGCTGTCTTCCACAGCTGGGGACAATACCGCCAGCTTAGGCCTAGGGGGTATCTTGGTTGCCTTCTGATTTAAGGCACTCAGAGCATGCGACATTTGAGGTTCTCACAGCGGTGTTTCAAAGAATGTAAATTCTCTGGGATTTGTTTTATTCCATTTTAAGGCAATTATCCCCTTTGCGTTCTAAGTACACTCAACCAAAGGTATAGTACTTTCAGTCTAAACGGAACTCTTTATGCACTGCACAAAACGGCAACATGTTTGGGCTATAGAGCATAGCCATCATCAGGCTCTTTACCAGAATAGAGTGGAAATATTCACACGTGAGTGGCTGGAGATCTCAAAACCTTACAGATGTTGTGAGATAAAAATACACAACATGCATAATGTAAGTAGGTACCTTCGGGAATAAAATTTCTCTAGGAAATTTGTAAAATTTTGTTTTAAAAAGCCTGTAACAATGGTAAATTAAAAAAAAACTCACGCGTGACTTGCTCCAGTCACAGGTAAGATTTTTAAAACTTTTTAAATTTATCTTTTATTTCACCTTAACATTCTGTATCAATATATCAACATACCGAAATGTCAGTATCATTTATAAAGTTCTAATATACAAAGAGAACGACCAATTAAAATACCAGCCCAGCCAAGAATATTCTACGTTTGAACATGAGACCACTGTAAACAAAGAAATAAGTTATACATAGGCCGTCTTCACTAGATGTGCCTATCCTTTCCCCTTACGTTTAATATTTAAAACATTATTGGTATATTACCATTGTTTCATTCTTCTTAAAACATCATTTTACAAACTTCCTAACCATTTTTTATCCCGAAGGCTACTTACCTACATTGTATATGTATGTATTGTTTTTATAACACCTTTAAGATTTTGAGATCTCAAACCACGCAACTGCGAATATTTCCATTTTATTCTTGTAGACAGCCTGATGATGTCTATGTTGTATAGCCGAAACATGTGGCTTTTTTGTGCAGTATATAAACATTTGTTTTTACACGGAAAGTACTATACCTTTGATTTTCTGGTGTGTGTTTTGGCTTGGATTCTTTGTCGTTTTAGTTCAAGACACTGCGTTCCTTCTAAACGTTGGTAACACCTAACCGAGCAAAACAGCACTACGTCACCCAGAAATCCTTAATCCTTTACTCAGAGCATGTGTTCCATGACACCCTTGAAAATTGTTTGAGAATGGGTATCAGTAATGAGTGAAGAGTCGTGGTAACTCAGGTTGTGCGTTTGGCTTCATAACGTTTGATTCTGTCCTCGAACAGGTCATTACGATAGACCTCTAACTGCTGTGTGCAGAAAGAACTTTGATTTCGCCCAGAAGGCCTAATCTAATTATGAGGGTGAGTCAAATGAAAACCTTAAATATTTTTTATTTCGTAATTTGTTTAACACATAAGGTACACAATGGCATCATTTTTCTACGAGTCTCCATTGCGTTCCATACAAGTGTTCCAGCGCTTCGGAAGTGCATGGATACCTCTAGAAAAAAAGTCTTTTGGCGGAGAGTGCAGCCACTCGTGCACCGCCTGCTGCACCTCTTCGTCGGACCTGAAAGACTTGCCTCCCATCGCCTCTTTGAGTAGTCCAAAGACGTGAAAATCACTTGGGACGAGGTCTGGCGAGTACGGCGGATGTGGAGGACACTCGAAGGGCAGATCTTGGATTGTTAAAACAGTTGAACGGGCAGTATGGGGCCGAGCACTGTCATTTTACAACAAAACACCTGTACTCAGAAGTCCACGTCGTTTGGACTTGATTGCATGACATAGGTGATTCTTGAGGAGATCTGCATACATTGCACTGGTCACAGTGTTCCCTCTGGGCATGTAGTGCTCCAAAATTACCCCTCGTTCATTCCAAAAAAGAGTCAGCATAACATTTCCCGCAGATGGTTGTGTGCGGAATTTTTTCGGTTTTGGTGAGGAGGTATGGCGCCATTCCTTGCTCGCTTTCTTGGTTTCCGGCTGGTGGTAGTGGACCCAGGTTTCATCTCCAGTAACAATTCTTCCTAGAAAACCAGCACCTTCCGCTTCAAAACGTTTCAAAAGTTCCTGGCAGGCATCAACACGTCGTTCTTTCAAATCTGCAGTCAGCTGGCGTGGCACCCACCTTGCACAGCCTTTATGGAACTGCAGAACATCATGGACGATATGGTGTGCTGATCCATGACTCATATCCAGACGTGCGGCTATTTCATGCACTGTTACGCGGCGATTTTCCTTCACGATGGCTTCAACTGCTGCTATGGCCTCTGGTGTCACTAGTCGGTGTGCCTGACCTGGTCGAGGAGAGTCTGTTACAGAACTAACGCCGTTTAGGAACTTCCTACTCCATTCGTACACTTGCTGTAGTGACAGACATGCATCACCGTACTAACTTCCATTCGTTGATGAATTTAGATGGGTCTCACCAATTCACTTCGTAAAAAACGAATGACAGAACACTGTTCCTCTTTGGTGCATGTTACAAGTGGGGCCGCCATTTTTA